>Ga0207421_10008055_pt1 | contig 11043 bp, 19 predicted proteins | sample SodLakKL_010_SED_4_FD_187542 | JGI IMG/M metagenome (GOLD analysis project Ga0207421, IMG submission 187542) | Alkaline sediment microbial communities from Lake Tanatar, Kulunda Steppe, Russia - 8KL_010_SED (SPAdes) (version 2) | ecosystem: Environmental > Aquatic > Non-marine Saline and...
CAGAATCCAAATTAAGACCAATAATCAAATACGTCACCTCTTGGATTGGGAGGATCTTTCACAAAAAGAAAAGTCTGAGTTTGATTATATTGAAAATCCCGAGTTAGATGGCCTCGGGCGATTTGTCCGGTATCGTGGGATCGTTTATGATATCAGTGAGTTTGTTGTGCCTTCTCATAACAAACTTAAAGAATGGGATGGTGTTAACAACGATACCTTTTTTAGCGGTACCTTGTTCAAATTTGCCGATGAAAATTGTGATTGTGTTATCATGGGTCAATTCTTTTTGTGAGGAGCCATTATAATGATTGCAGATAAAAACACATTTACCCGTCAGCAACTTGACTTTTATTACAGTTGCATTCGATTTAACACTGTGGCAGACTTGGAAAAGTCTCTTGAAGATAGACCAGATCTAATAGATATGGAGATTTATGGGTTGACAGAAAAGGAATGGTTTGATAGTCTTAGCCAAGCAATCGAGGATCTAAACAAGGAGGGCGCTCGTAAATTGATCCGCGACATTGATCTAGAGCAGTCGTGATCCTGAATCCGAGTTATCGATAAAAGAGATTTTTTTGGAGGATATATGGACCGAGATACGAGGGTCTATTATGTAGATACAGGAATGATTAAGAAATACTTTCTTGATGAATTGTCTTTAAAGAACTTCGTTGCGGAATGTGCCGAAACATTGAAAATGGAAGAGAGTTCTTCTATCTTCATTAAGAAAACCCGGATCGGAATTCAAAGAGGTGACACTGTTCAAGTTATTGGTGAAGGAGGACGGTTCAAAGTCAAAGATATTTTCTCTGCACAAGATGGTTGGTTAATTGTCATTAATGAGTATGGCGAAGTCGAGGATCTAGCAAAGGTTAGTCTTGTTAGAGAATAACCATAGATTAATTACTCTCTTGGAGGATGATACAATGGCAGAACAGAAGCAAGATCGTCGTAAGATCGGTGTAGCCAAGATTCGCACCGAAATGGAATTCCAAATTCGTCTAATGGAGCGGCAATGGAAAGATAACCGCACTGAAGCCCAGCAGGCTCGTATTGACACCCTCAAAGCGGCTTATCAAATGCTTGATGGCGATATGCATGCTCTTGAAAGCCTTTTTGAGTAAGAAAATCAGAATGGTCGGCGGGGATAACCCGCCGACCCTTATTGAAAAAAGGAATAGGCATGGACAATAAGAGCGTCAATTATCCACAAGAATTTGCGACCATTCGTAATAATACGGTCGTAGAACATTGGAAAAAGTTTCGTGGTAAGCCTGAACGTGTTAGGGTTCGAAATTGGCCTACCATCAATCAAGCGCGTATGCATGCCGCTCATCTCAATCAACACAATCGTCTTTCTCTTTATTATTAGCTCTTTTCTCTAATAGATTAAACGTGATTCATCTATCGGAGTGTATCATGACCGAAGAAAACGAAGTCCAACCGAATATTACGCTACAGCAATCCCCGAGTGGCGCAGTTTATTTGCGCTCGCTTGATCCTGAACATGCGTGGAATCTGGCAAAAGATGTTGTCGATTATCCCGCTGGTATCGTTGATGGATATTGGCAAGATGAGGATGGAAATTTCTTCGATGCCACCGGCATGACTCGGGATGGAAGGGATAAAGCTTTCCGATTCGTTATTGTTGATCCTTATCGTATCGGTGCATTCCAGACTATTGCATGCGTAAGTGATACGTATGGCACTCTCAATACTCGACAAATCTATGAAGAGCTTCATAGTGATCTTGAGAATATGGATATTACAGTCTATCCTTTTGAGGTCTATGTTTCTCCTAATGGTGGACAGCAAATGCTTGTTCTTGAAGTCGAAAACCTTTCGACTTGGGATGGACCAGATCGAATGTCCATGCAAATCGTTTTGATTACGTCGGTTGATGGATCAACCCGCCATGCAATTAAGGCGGTCCCTTTCAATAAAGAAACTAGAGCGCCGATGTCGATTTACGGTCATGCGTATAATCTTGCGGCACGGCATACTACTACTATCAAAGAACGTTCAATTAATATGATTCCTTCGATAACTTCTTTGGTGGGTAAATGGGATAGTGACATTATCCCGATGATGTCGCTTCTTTGCGAAGAAGAATTTGATCAAAACGAAGCACTTGCTATTGCTGATGAATTGGCTGATGAGATTGGTCTAGCCGAGAAGCACAAAGAACGTGTTACTAACCTTTACCCAACACAACATATGGCGACAAATGAGACTCGCCATAATATGTATCGGGTTGTCTCGGCTATCTGCCAGACGATTAATGATGTTGGGCAAGAGAAGCGTCAATGGCTTAATCGTCATACAGAGAAAATGGAGAAAGCGATGCATCGGAGAATCAAGAACAACATTAAGCGCAATAAGTAAGTAATCCGATAACGGGGATGGTGTTAATACCATCCCCTTATTTTAGGAGATTTTAATGTGTGTAAGTTGTTTGACCCATTCACCGCTGTTTGTGTTCACGGAGAATATGACAAATATCGTGAAAACATCGTTTATTATGTAAACTTTTACTATGTTCATAAATCTGGTTCTCGCCTTTTGTGGAAAAAAGACGAGAAACGAACAATGAAGTTTGCATCACCAAACGAGGCTACCGCTACAGCGGAACAGATAGCAGAAGAAGATAACATTCAAATGTTCGCTTTTAACGAGCGAATTCACAACAGAGAATACAATGATGGGTTGTCGTAAGAGTCGAAAGTATACATTCACTATTAACGGTGAGGAACACACTATTAAAGACCTTTCTCAAACGGTAGGCATTCCAATCGGAACGATCCGCTATCATATGAGCAAAGGTTTTATTACTGAAGGGACCGAATACTGTGGTTTATTGATCGAAAAGATCGCTTCTCCAAACGAAAACGAAGAAAATAACAAGCAACACAAAAAGAGAAAGTATACCATTGACAAATTAATGGAAATGGATCAACAATCATGGGAATGACCTAAATAAAGGTAAATAAAATGACTAAGATGATCAAGATCACAGCGAATGAAATCCGGGATTACATGAATGTATCAAACTTTGGTACTTTAGTGTTTGATATTGATGAAAACTCAATTGAAGATCCGTTGATTCGTGAACACTTGCAACGCATCCGTAGAGATGCTAAAGTGTTACTAGATCTTGCAAAACAAGAGACAAGTAAGCGCCGCAAAGCAGAAGAATTGAAAGAGTTGGCTTTTCAGACGTGGCAAGAAAGTAAGCATCGCTGAGGGTTGAAATGTCTGCTTCTCGCCTATATCATAGAGTTACAAAACATACACAGAACCACCCTTCTCAAAATAAAGGTATAGTATGTGTTTGTTTGTATTTCATACAACGATATGGGCGGGACCGTTACCAGAGACATAAAGTTAAAATCCTTCAATGCTTTAGAAACAAAGGGCAATTCAGATGACACGCGAACAACGATATGGGAACAAGAAAAAGAAGAAAGAAGTAATGACTTCTCCTCTTTTAAAGAAAGGGGGGTCTCATAGTAAGTCCAATAAACAAAAACGAAAGGGAGAAAAACAGAATATGTTGAGCGAGTGGGAATAATATGTCTGATATCTCACACACGTATAAACAAGAAGAAGCGGACAATCAACGGATTGATTTTGTGATTTTGTATGAGGGCGATAAGTTAACATCGCCCCAACAAGTGATCAAAACATCTTGTCCTACAAACAAAGAAGATTATGATGTTTTATGGGCATACTATGATATGCTCAAGAAAAATAATCCTAATACAACCTTCCATATGATGGAGTTGAAATTCAATGTTGAGATATGATAACGTCTGGTTTATGCTTCGTGTTTATTTCACTTACCGGATACGCGATGGAGAGATGGAAACATTAAGAGGTAGTTTGTGGTTTTCATTGTCATTTTACTTACTGACTTTTTTCATGCTGTTAATCGGTGAAAACAATCATTTTGAAATCTTTTTAATTGTTTTTGGATACTTCGTTTTAAAGCTGTTGATGATGGGTGCATTTTATATGTTTGTATCAACGACACAAAAACGATTCAAACACGAAAAACTTGATGAGAGTCTTTTAGAGCCGATTGCACTATGGGTTCATGCATTCATCAAAAACAATTACGAACGAGCATTTCTTGTAAAGGAATCTACTTTTAACTGGATGTTTGCTTTAGTATTTGCCGTTGCTTCATATCAAATGGGCTTTTTGTTCTTTTCAATTGTATTTTGCTTAGCATCGATTTATATTATGCTTACAACAACAAAGATGGAAAATGACATCACGAACGTAATCAAAGAGGCAAAAGAGGTCAACCACCCCCCTAACCGCTAATGCGTTTTAGGTGAGGCTTGTAAGTCTCCGGGTTGACAAGAGGGGTTCACTCCCGCTCGCGAAATCCCTCAAGTTGTTTGGAGTGCCAAAAAACACAAAATCTGCATCATCCTTCGACTAATCAATGGGCAATATGTCTGTATATCGGTCCATTTAGCGCATTATGCCTTGCTTCTTTATTCTAGTCCTATTAATTTAGGGTAAACAAAGAACGAAGATTGTGCCATTGATGAGCAACGAGGAATTTAACAATGAAAGACCAGTCTCTCAATGAAGAAGACGCAGTTATTAGCAACAAAACGGGCCTAAGTACAGAGGTACGCCTAACAGGTCGGCAGCGCAACGTCTTGCTGGCTCACGAACCCACGAAAACACTGGAGCGGCGATATGAGTGATTTCAATGACAGCGAAGTTCTCTTTCGGTTAACCCGAGGTGACATTCGGAGTTTTATCGCACACCACAAAGGAAGTGCCATTCAAAAGCTTACTGAAGAAACGGGGCAATTTCCAGACGAGATTGAAAACGAATTGGTGGATCGGTTGATGTCGGATTTCAATGACAGCGATATCCTGACAGGTGTGATCGAACAAGAGGTTTTGGGACCGGATCTGGAGCAAATGTGGGCCGACTTCGCTGAAGAAAAGTCAAACAAATTCGATGCGCCAAGAGCGTGACCCCATAGTGGACGAGTTGCGATTCGATTCCGACCCAGCTTTGTCATTAATACGGGTTCTTTTCGCAAAGACGGTGTACATCCTCGAAATCTCACAGTCAAACAAAGGAGCGACGGTTATATCTATGCTTGAAAGAAACGCTCCCCCGCCAAACCTACGGTTATGGCAGGAGTACCCGCGTCAAATCTTGATGGGTTAAACAAAAATTGAAGTCAGAAATTGTCTTGACATTCACTTAAAACTTTTGTAGAATACTGTTTTTAATCTCACATCGAAGGAGTAACATCATGTCTAGTATGAACATCGCCGAAGCAAAGAACGTTTTGACGAAGATTTTCCGTCATGTCATCAAGACGAACAAAGTCCAGCCCCCGGTTGCACTTCATTCCAAGCCGGGTATCGGTAAGAGTGCAATCGTCAATGACATCATTCAAGACATGCAAGATGAATTGATCAGGGAACATGGTGAGAATAATGCACCAGTTGTCAGTATTCGTGACCTTCGACTTTCGGGCATGGAGTCATCGGATGTTCAAGGCATCCCGCATGTCAATCCCGAAACGGGCAATATGGTCTTTTCTACTCCCGAGTGGTTCCCGGATGAAAATGAGGAACCTTACGGCATTCTGTTTCTCGACGAACTTCCGAATGCTGACATTGACACACAAAAAGCCGGTTATCGGATCGTTCATGATCGCACCATTCAAAACGGTCGAAAGCTTCCGAATGGTTGGCTGGTCGTAATGGCTGGTAACAACAAGTCGGATAAGACTGGTGTCAATCGCCTTCTTCCGGCTCTTGCTAACCGATTTGGTTCTCACATCGATGTGATTCCAGACGCTGAAGCGTTTATCTCTTACGCAATCAAGAAAGGTCTTCACAGTGCGGTTATCTCGTTCCTGCACGATCAATCGCATTTTGTTCATCGATTTGATCCAAAGAACACGGAAGATCATAGCTTCCCGTCGCCGCGCTCTTGGGAGTTTGTGTCGAACTATCTCAATCTCTTTGAGGATCAGATGTTCAGTAACGAAAATGATGGGATTGAGATCGACCATGAATTGAGCACTCTCATTTCTGGTGCTGTCGGCGAAGCCGCTTCGGCTCAATTTATGAGTCATCTTAAATATTTTCACCGGATGCCGAACCTTTCGGCTATTGCTGATGGCAAGGAAAATGCACCGAAACTGGAGCATTCAAAGCATGATCCGGGGTATATGTTTGCCCTAACGTTCAATTTGATCCAGAAAGTAGGTGAGCGGCATAAGGATCCGAAGGCAATCGAAAATCTTAAACCGGTTCTCGATGCCCTTGGCGATGAGTACACGGTAGTCTTTTTCAAAAATATGTACTCAGTCGGCACTTCGGTGACGCGGGATCTAATGATCAAGTCTCCGATGAAGGAGAATTATCAACGAATTGCACAGCATCTTCGCCGCAATTGACACACCAAACAGAGGGGGCTATAATGCCCCCTCTACTCATAAGTTGTAAGGAGAAGCAAAATGTCGAGCAATTACCCGGTCATTGCTGGTGTTCAGACGATTGAACCACCCCCAAAAATCGAAGATATGATGACGAAAGCGCGTGTTCGTATCCTTTCGTCGCATCCTTTTTTGGCTTTTCCGGTTGCCAATACCATCACTCACTTCAGTAATAATCCTGAAGTAAATGGGACGGCATTTGCTACGACAGTCCGTGGTCGTAACGATATCGTTTATGATATCACTGCTTTTAGTGATATGTTTGATACTCCCGAAAAACGAGCGTTCCTTATTTGCCATGAAACAATGCATTTGATTCTTGAGCATCTTGATCGTGCGCGCAAAGCCAATTATAATCCGATGATTTGGTCTTATGCGACCGATTACTACATCAATTCTCGACTCGAAACTCTTGCTGAAAACAACAAAAATCTAGAATGCCCGGATTTTGGTCTGTTTGGCGAAGAGTGGCTGGAATATGGTTCCGCTGATGAGATTTACAATAAGCTCTTGAACGATGCTGAGAATGATCTAAACGAGGCATTGAAGCAACTCGGTGAAGATCCCAATTGTTCTAACGGTAATCTTGATTCCGGTTCTGGTGAAGAAGATGTAAATGGTGACGATGGTAATGGTGGTGGTAGTGGTCAAGGCGGCTGCCCCAAAAACCGAAACCCATCGAACACGGGTAAAAAGCGCCCTTTTGATATCATTTACGGAGAGGAACAAAGCGAAAACCACAAGACCGAGAATAAACACATCGTAGCCAGTGCTGTTTCTCAATCGAAGACGAAAAACATCGGTACTGCTGCTGGCAACTTTTTGTTTGAACTTGAGCAAACGCTTGAATCGAGAGTTCCGTGGCAAACCATTCTTAATGATTTTGTTGAGAAGAGCAGAAATACTCGCCGCACTTACAATCACCCAAACCGTAAAAGCGGCCGTGTCATCTTCCCTTCTCGAACTGGTGAAGCGCTGCGTTTGGTCTTTGGTTTTGATTCATCAGGATCAATGACACAAGAAGATTATGACGAAGTTGCTTCTGAACTTATGGGCATTCTTCATCAATATGATGAGTTTGAAGTCAATATCATCTCTTGTGATACTGACACTCATGATCTTGGTGTTTGGTCAAGCGAAGAAGGCGATGATATTTCCGATGTTAAAGTCACGGCTGAAGGCGGTGGTGGTACAGACCTTCATAGCATGGTCGATCATGCAAACAAAGACCATGAGGATATGAAAGCTATTAATTGTTGTGTTATCCTTACAGATGGATATATCCCTGAAGAAACCATGGAGGATTCATGTGAGAATAGTGACGTTCCGGTGATTGTTCTGGTTACTTCTGAGGGCAACCCCGATCTTAATCTTGAAAATGCTATGGTGGCACATATGAAGAATTATTAATTTAAAGATAAATGGAATACATTCTTCTAGAGACAGTTTTAAGATAATCATAAATCAACGGAGTAAAACAATGACGAGTAGAGAAGATTGGCCTCAGTTGAGTCGCCGCTTTAGCCCTGCCCATCCCGGCCTCCGTGCCGGATGATCAGGGCAGACTCAACCAGCCCGAGCCTCCTTTGAGGGGCTACGGCCGACAGGAATAGATAGTCACTCCGGGGTGCTTCTCCAGCCCCGGACCATGAGGCCGGTGGTCATGCTGCCCGATTGCGGTGAAGGGCGAAGGCTGCCGGTGAAAACCCTGTCGGATCATGGGCGAGGAGACTTGACCGGCCCTGCGGGGCCGAGACTGAGAGGGGTAACGAAATGCAACGAGTTTTTGTACAAGGGGTTACCGGGGAACGACTGATGCCGTGCCATCCAGCCCGTGCTCGACAACTACTTCGGTCTGGGCGGGCGCGGGTAATTCGCTCCCGCCCCTTCACCATCGAGATGATCGACCGAGCCGAGGGCACGGTGCAGCCGGTGCGCTTGAAGATTGACCCCGGCGCACGGGTCACCGGCATTGCCCTAGTTGCCGAGGGCAAGACCGGAGCCCGGGTTGTTTGGGCCGGGGAACTGGCTCACCGTAGTCAGGCTATCCGCAAGGCTCTCGCCGACCGGCGCTCCTATCGGCGCGCACGCCGGGGGCGCAAGTGCCGCAATCGCGCCCCACGTTTCAACAACCGCAGTCGGGTACCCGGCTGGTTGCCGCCGAGCCTCCAACACCGGGTAGACACCACCCGGACATGGGTTGGGCGACTACTATCCCGGGTTCCGGTCACCGCTGTGGATGTGGAGACGGTGCGCTTCGATGTGCATGCGCTGGCCGCCGGGCGGCCGCTCTCCAGCGTGGAGTACCAGCAAGGCACCCTGCACGGCGTCGAGCTACGTGAATACCTACTTCAACGGGATGGCTATGCTTGTGTCTATTGCCGAGGCGCGAGCCATGATCCTGTGTTGGAGTTGGACCATGTGCAGCCGAGCAGCCGGGGCGGCAGCAACCGAACCGGCAATCTGGTAACCAGTTGCACCACCTGTAATCAGGCAAAAAACAACCGCACTGCCGAGGAGTGGGCGGCGGCACTGGCTGGCAGTTACTCCAGACTTGACCGCACCCGGGCAGAACGGGCGGGGAAGATCCAAGCCGGATGGAGCCCGGGCCTGCGGGATGCCGCCGCTATGAACGCCAGCCGCTATGCCATCGGACGCGCGTTAAAAGAAACCGGCCTGCCGGTGACGTTCGCCAGCGGCGGGCGCACCAAACACAACCGCAGTACCCAGCATTATCCGAAGGCACACTGGATTGACGCGGCGTGCGTCGGCGAATCCGGCGAAAAGGTGAAACTGGACCCAAAAACCCCGATCCTTCATATCGAAGCCCGAGGTCGCGGGCAGCGCCTAGTCTGCCGGGTGGATCGGTTTGGTTTCCCCCGCACGGCTCCCGGGCGGGTGAAGCGGGTGCATGGCTTTCAAACCGGCGACGTAGTGCGTCTAAACCAGCCCCGGGGAAAGTATCGAGGCCAGCACACCGGGGCGCTAGCCGGTATTCGTGCCCGGGGCTCTATGGATCTTCGCACCTCTTCTGGACAGAAGATCAGTGCCTCGCACCAACATATGCGTCTGCTCCGGCGATTCGACGGGTATTGCTACTCGGAGGCACGGGCATGCTAGGTCACAGCAGCGACCGTAGCCACCAGCCGTCGAACGCCCACCACGCACGCCCGGCATCGCTTGAATCTCGAAGCGAGCCCCGCCAACCATGCTCCGATTTGGCTCATGGTCGGCGGGGCAAAAACACATCCGTTTATTTTTACGAGGTAAATATGAGAAAGTCGAACCCCCCTCTAACGAGGGGGGCTTCTACACAATCAGTGTTGATTGATAAAGCGATAGAAATCGCTTCTCGCCGTCCCATTGAGCGACATAAACAAAGAAAAAAACATATACGAATAGTAGCAATTATTACTAATAAAAAGGGTCATATTCTTTCTATTGGAATGAATAGTTACTATAAAACACACCCAAAACAAAACTATTGGTCACAAAAATCAAACCTTAAAGGTAAGAATGCTAAAAATTTCTTGCATGCTGAAATAGATGCTATAACTTCATGTGAAAATCTTCATCAAGCACACTCGATTTATGTTGCTGCGATGAATAGAACGGGCGTAATTTTAGGAAGACCATGTGAAGAGATTTGTTATAGAGAGATTAGAGAAAACACTCCAATAAAGCATGTATACTACACAACATATGGGAGGGAAATAGGTCATGAAATTGTATCAAGGTGATGAAAAGAGCGCAGAACATTACTTACAAGAAGCAATCGATATGCTTCAAGAACGAGCTAAAGAGTATGATGCTCAAGATAATGGCGGCGAAAGATCTATTCCTGCTACAGTTGAAGCATTTAAGACCATTACAGGTGATGGTCTTATGAACACCGCTGAACGTGGTTGGTTGTTCATGGAACTTCTTAAAATGGTCAGGACACAACAAGGAGCATGGAAAGAGGATAGTTATATTGATGGTATTTCATATGCTTCATTGAGAGCAGAAGCGGCTAATCAAGAAAAAAGTAGGGCTTGAATTTGGACTCGGTTCATAATCGGTAATCAAAAACATATTTTGAAAAAACACTAGTCTAGGGCTTGACAACATCTCTCATTTCTGTATAATATACACAAATTGGCAGCAATTGTTTTCGCCTAAAAGCGGGAGTCACGGCACAGCTTCGCGTTACTTTAAATTTGGAGGTTGATGATGAACGAAAATTTTCACGAAAATCAACAAGCGGAAAAAACTTATCGATTTAAGTACACCGTTGAATATACAATTGATGTTCCTGAGAGTGCTTATCGAGAAAAGGATGATCCCATTGCTATCGAGCAGGATGATGCTCGAAAAGCAGAAGTACTAGTTATGGCTATTGAGATGGATAGTGTTGATATCAACCTTGAATGTGAGGTTATTGATTCCGAAGAAAGCACGCAATAATTAACCAAAAGCCGGGGTGGTGGAATTGGTAGACACAACGGATTTAAAATCCGTGGCTATTAAGCGTGCGGGTTCGAGTCCCGCCCCCGGCACCAATAAATGGTTC
>Ga0207421_10008056_pt1 | contig 11043 bp, 12 predicted proteins | sample SodLakKL_010_SED_4_FD_187542 | JGI IMG/M metagenome (GOLD analysis project Ga0207421, IMG submission 187542) | Alkaline sediment microbial communities from Lake Tanatar, Kulunda Steppe, Russia - 8KL_010_SED (SPAdes) (version 2) | ecosystem: Environmental > Aquatic > Non-marine Saline and...
TAAGCAAAAAAATAAAAATCCCATGATGCTAAAAAACACCATGGGCTAAAAACTTTGTGAAATTTGTTAAGAGATACTACTTGGTAACCGTCGGGTAACCGTCAGGTCCAGAGTGAAAATTCTTATTCGTCATCAAGAGAAACAGATTCTTCAACTTCTTTTGTAGCTTTTTTCAATTCTCCAAGACCGGAACCAATAGCTTTACCGATTTCAGGAAGCTTACTCGGTCCAAATATAATAAGCACTATAACTAAAATAATTCCTAATTCAGGGGCACCTAAACCAAACATTCGCTCCACCTCCAATTTTTAATTATATATTTCTGGTAATCTAAAGATTTCTACTTCCTGTCCCGATTCTACCGGTGGTGAGCCAGCTGGAACATCAATAAAACAGTTGCAGTCAAGAGTCGTCTTAAGGACACCAGGTCGTTGATTGCCTTTGCTTAATTTAACGATATTACCTTTATCAGTTCTAACAACCCAGGCTCTTAACATCCTTCTGGTACTGCTAGATTTATTGAAATCATCAATAAAGATAGCCTTATCTTTTCTTAAGTTTTCTTTTTTAAGGCCATTTATCTTAATCAATGTCGGCCTGACTAATAAATCAAAGGTTGTAATGCAGGCAGCTGGATTCCCTGAAAGGCCAAAGATAATTGTATCATCAAGCTGACCACAAACTACAGGGGTTCCTGGTTTAATGGCAAGCTTCCAAAAGAATATCTCAGCTCCCATCTCTTCTAATACTTCCAGAATCAAATCCTTTTCACCAACTGATACTCCACCAGTTGTCACTAAAAAATCAGCGCCTGGTATTAATTCAGCCATCTTTTCCCTTAAAATATCTTTCTCATCAACAGCCACCTGACTATTAATAACTTTTGCTCCACATTCCTTTAATCTGGTTGATATCATATAGTTGTTGCTATTATATATCTTGCCTGGTTTTAGTTCTTCACCAACCTCCTGTAATTCACTGCCAGTCGTTAAAACAGAGACTTTTGGTTCTGGCAGGACTAAAACCTCTTCCAGGCCCATACTGGCGAGAACTCCTAAATGTGGGGATCTTAAAAGAGTCCCCTTTTCACAGAGCAGCTCACCCTGCTTGATATCTTCGCCTGCTGGTGCATAGTTCTGTCCAGGTTTTAAACTTGCCTTTATCTGAACCTCGTCGCCATCCCATTCAGTTCTCTCCTGACGGATTACAGAATCTGCTCCTTCTGGAATTGGAGCCCCGGTCATTATCCTGGCGGCTTCCCCAGGCTCGATTTTTTTCACCGGACTATCACCAGCATATAACTTACTTACAATTTTAAGACTTACCGGCGTTTCATCGCTGGCACCAGTTGTATCCTCTGCCCTGACTGCAAAACCATCAAGTGGCGAACGATCAAAGGGCGGCTGATGAATCGGTGCTCTAACATCTTCAGCCAGCACCCTGCCAGAGCTATTTACCAGTTTTACTGTCTCATTTGGAAAACTTTTTAATTTATCAGCTACCAGTTCACAGGCAGCCTCTAACTCTATCCGCTGTTTCATATTAGCCTACCTTCCTAATAATAATCATTACCTTATTTATTATATTCTTTAAAAAGCCAGCTTTTCCTGCTTATTAAATAAAAAAGATAATAATTTCACTAAATAAAACAAAAAAACCTGCAGAAACTATTTGTCCTGCAGGATTATATAGCTACTATTTACTGTCATTATTCTAAATCCAGTTCGCCAGTTTTAACCTTTTCAATTAAATCCTTAACCTTTTCTTCAATGACATCTCTAGTCTCCCTAAAGACCTCAATCGAATGACCGGCTGGATCATCAAGACCCCAGTCCTCCCTGAATTTACAGGGGATATAGGGGCATTCAACATTACAGCCCATAGTAATTAAGATATCCAGATCACCTGGAATCTCTTTTAGCAACTTTGGATACTGTTCACTGATATCTATATCCTTCTCCTCCATGGCCTTAAAAGCATTAGGCTTAACTTCTGGAGCAGGATCTGTCCCGGCACTGTAAACTTCAAATATATCATCGCCATATTCCCTGGCAAAGCCTTCTGCCATCTGACTCCGGCAGGAGTTGCCGACACAGATAAAACCAACTTTTAATTTTTCCATAATAGCCTCCTTTTTATCCTTGAACTTTTTATCATTTAAGCTTTTAGACTTTCTTGTCCTTTAAACCAGTGTTTTGTTCTATTGGCTATGCCAACTAACATCAGCATCACTGGAACCTCAACCAATATTCCAACAACAGTTGCTAAAGCAGCACCAGATGTTATACCAAATACTGAGATTGCAGTAGCAACAGCCAATTCAAAGAAGTTACTGGCACCTATCATTGAACCAGGGGCAGCAATTTCATGTTTAAAGTCAAAGCCTTTAAATGCAAAATAGACTAAAAAGAAGATAAAGAATGCCTGAATTGTAATTGGAATTGCTATAATCAATACATGTAATGGATTATTGATTAATGCATCGCCCTGGAATGAAAAGATTATTATTAAAGTTAGTAATAAACCAATAATCGTAACATTATTTAATTTATCTAAAAAAACATTCTCAAACCATTCGATTCCTTTATTTTTAATCAAATATTTCCTCGAGATATAACCAGCCACCAGCGGAACCACTACATAAAGAACTACTGATAATATTATTGTATCATAAGGCACTGCAAAATCTGTAACACCTAAAAGCAGCATTACAATTGGAGCATAGGCAAATACTAAAATTGAATCGTCCAATGCTACTTGCAGTAATGTATATTTGGGATCACCATCAGTTAAGTAACTCCAGACAAAGACCATCGCTGTACAGGGTGCTGAACCTAATAGAATAGCACCAGCCATATATTGATTGGACAGTTCTACTCCAAGAAAGCCACCAAATACCTGCCTGAAAAAGAACCAGGCAAAAAAAGCCATCGTAAATGGTTTAATCAACCAGTTACTAATAGTTACAATAGTTAATGGTTTCGCCTGTTTTTTGATTTTTAAAAGACTACTAAAATCTATCTCCACCATCATTGGATAAATCATAAACCAGATTAAAATTGCCACTGGAATCGAAACCTGTGCATATTCTAATCTATTTAAAGCATTTGGAATACCTGGCAAAAACCTACCTATTAATATTCCTGCTATTATACAGAATATTACCCAGACTGTTAAGTACTTTTCAAAGAAACCTAAACCTGAAGCCTGTTTTTCAATATCAAATTCTTCTACTACTTCTTTTTGCATCTCTATAACCTCCACTTATTATAATCCTGACATATTAACTCTATATATTACTATAACCGAATATATTAATTATGTCAAGACTAATTACTATTTTTATGGTGATTATTTATTAAGTTAATGATATAATTATAATGTGGGTTATAAATCTAATTTAGGAGGAGATAGTATGACTAAAATTAATTCATGTCAGAGTTGCGGGATGCCGTTAGCAGGAGCGGATAATCTATGTGGAACAAATAAGGATGGATCTATTAACAAGCAATACTGCAACTATTGCTATCAAAATGGAGAATTCACATCTAATTTAAGCCTGGAAGAGATGATTGAAATCTGTATACCTCATGTAGTTTCAGCCGATAAAGAAATGAATAAAGAAGCAGCAAAAGAAATGCTAGAAGAATATTTGCCAACCCTGGAAAGATGGAAATAGTTATAATCTATTAATCAAAGACTTCTATAAATTACTCACTCAATGCTGGTTCAAACTATCCACCAGCTCCACAACCTTTAATTTATTCAAATACCTCTTCCTCTGCCAGGGGCTCTTTATAGGTCACAATTAATCATAACATAAAAAGAATCGAAATTTGTTATGATTCTGGCTTAAGAGGTATATTTTCACTTGCAATCTTCCTGGAATAGCCTGTACCATCAAGTATCCCTTATGGACAGCAAATCTAGGGCAGAACTGCCTTCTACAAAAACCTTTTCTAAAGGACTTTTAATTCTTTCCCTTTCTATCTGAACATCCTCAAACTTAAAATCTTCAGATAATCTTCTGCCCTGACTTCAAAATATAATCAACTATTTAACTTTTCAGCAGTAAAACTCATCATTATTATCCAGCCCATCAATATCAACAGTTATAATCCTATCGCCAATCGAATATAGATTTGTATTTAACCTATTACTGATATCTAGCAATTTCTGTGCAATATTGATTTGCCTGATATATGTTACAGCATACCTTGTAACAGATTTAAGTAATTCCTGCTCTTCTGATAAAAACTCAATTTCTATATCTGGCATTTTTCTATTCTGAGCATAAAATATTTCAATTCTTAAATAATCCTCTTCTGACAGTTTAACCTCTTCAACCAGCTTCCTATCAGTAGGCTTATCTAATTCCTGGGAAATAATTAAATTATTAAATATAATCCTACACCTGGCAAGTTCTGGATAAGAGAAATGCCTGGGCAAAATTCTGGTTATTTCCAGAAATAAATCCTCGAGCTTCATGTCATTCTCCAAATGCAACTGTCTGATTTGATATATACAGGCCAGTTCTTTTCCTCTTTCAGCAAGATTTCTCTTATTGACAATCAATTCAAGATCAGATTCTATCATATCTTTAATCATTCTAAATAACTTTTCCAGTACACTCAAATCATAATCTAGTTCTTTATCCATTAAAATAATTGCCCCAAACAACTTGCCATCAGGCCATTCAAGTGTATATGTGAAATCTTCATTTTCACCTAAAACTTTATCTATAGCTGGAGGTCTAACTAATTTATTTTTTGAAATTAAAATAGCAAAAAAATCAGGTCTATCCCTCGTGATAATAACAACATTCTTACCAACTAAATCTGCCACAGTTTTACTAGCTTCTTTCCATTTATTTATGGTTTCAATAGGAATATTTGAAAGCTCTCTTATTTTATAGGTCATATTCTTGCCTCCTACTAAAAAGCATTTTATAAAAATGCTAAAAGCTTTTTGCCAGTGTATTTTATAATTAGAGATAAAAATATTTTTTCCTGCATTTATTAGATAAATAAAAAAGCACTTTCAACAATAATTCTACCGCTACTTAATTATATAAATCTTATTTATATAAGTAAATAACAGGGTAGTGCAAAAAAGAAAATATTTTAAAAATATTTGCAGGAATAAATTAATCTTCTCTTGAATATACTATTAACAAGCACTTTAGGAGATGGTAGATTTGGATGTATTGCTACTAGTTGGTGTTGTACTTCTGGCAGGATTCGGAGGCGGTAGATTGGCTGACTGGATTGGCCTGCCTTCTGTTACAGGTTATCTCCTTACTGGTTTAATCATTGGACCATCTATGACAGGAATAATTACAACTTCAGGCCTAAATAATCTACAGCCAATCAATAATTTTGCCCTTGGCTTAATAGGACTATCAATTGGTGGAGAATTAAAATGGCGATTCATCAAAACTAAATGGCAAAATTTCAGTATGCTTTTTTTAGGAGAATTAATAATAACATTTTCTTTTGTCTTCATATCTACATATTTATTTACCAGAAACTTAGCCCTGGCAGCTATATTGTCTTCTCTGGCTTTAGCAACTGCACCTGGAGCAATTATTAACATCATAAACGAAAATAAAGTAAAAGGAAATTTCCCGAAGATTTTAATGTCACTTGTAGCACTTGATAATCTATTTTGCATAATAATCTTCAGTATCATGGTTTCTTTTTTAAATATTTATTATTTTGGCACAGAGCTAACAGTTAACATCTTTACTCAACTATCATATGAAATTGGATTAAGCTTAATCCTGGGTGTTATCTTAGGGGTAACTGGTCTTATTATTTTAAATAAAATCCAAAATAAAAATCAACAGAAGATTCTATTTACAGGGCTATTTTTTATAGCTATTGGACTGCCTTTACAATTAAATCTTCAATTTCTAATTGTAACATTAATAAATGGAATAATTATAGTAAATTTTTCACCTTATTTCAGAAGATTTTACGATGTCTTACATACTATTGATACCCCTGTCCTGGTCTTATTTCTAACTCTGGCTGGGGCAAGACTTGATTTATCAGGCTTTCTAACGGTTGGATTATTAGGTATAATATATATAATAGCTAGAATAGCCGGCAAAGTTTTAGGTTTGCAGCTAGGCTCTAAACTCTGCTCTCTACTTCCTGATAGCTGCCATAATATCCCACCTAGAATAAGAAAATACTTAGGGCTGGCCCTGTTACCAGGAGCAGGAGTTGCCATTGGGCTTTCTATACTTGCAGAAGAAAAATTACCCCTGCCAGAAAATACTCTGGTCACAATTATATTAGGTTCAGTTATTTTCTTTGAATTTTTCGGTTCAATAATGGTTAAAAAAACTCTAGAACTAACAGATTCATTAAATTAAACTAAAGATAAGGTGATGATAATGAAATTATTAGTTGTAATCGTTGAAGACCCTGATAAGATCGAACCATTGATGGATAGCTGGTATGAACATAATATCTCCGGAGCTACAATAATCGATAGTAGAGGTATGGGCCATGTAATTGCTGACCACTATTCAATATTCTCCCGTTTTAGTGATCTGACCGGCGCCCGGGGCGGATCTTATCATAATAATGTTATCTTTACTGTAATCGAAAATGAAAAGTTATTAGATAAGGCAATTGAAGATGTCTATGATATTATTGGAGATTTAAATCAACCTAATACTGGTATGCTGTTCACATTACCTATAGGCCAGGTAGCAGGCTTTAAGACCCCACTTTCAGATGATGATAATTAATGATACCCTGTTTTCAGCTTTTAGCTTCTATTGGATAAACTATCTCCATTCTTATGTTCCTGGGGTCAATTTTTGGCCTGGCTGGAATAGATACTAACTCCCAATTATTTTTTCCAACTAGTTTTGCAGCTAAATATAAGCCGATAGCATCTAATATATCATCTCTGGCCAGCTCTTTTCTATAATAATCATCAAGGATAGAATTAATCAATATCTCAATATCTGGCAGATAGCTTCTAAGAAGGACTAGCCTCTCCTGATAACCCTGAGCTGTCTTCTTATTATAAGACATTTCCTTACTGCCTTTTAATGCCCAGAAGACAATCTCTGGATGAGCTTCTCTGAGAATAGTTTTAACCTCCGGATCAGTCTTAATAAGATTATCAACCTCCTGAATCTTACTGGAAATATTCCAACTCTGCTTGCTTAAACCCTTACCTCTAAACTTTTTATTAATCTTATTTGCCTCATCCCAGGAAGAAGCCCTCAACGCCTGGCGGCAGGGAGCTGGAAAAACACTGTATTTCCTTTTATTTAAAATCTTCCTGGCCAATTTATCACATTTCCTCTCTTCTGGACCAGTCTCCTTCAATCCTATGGGAATATCAATTAATGCCAGCTTAAAATCATTATTGTCCTGCCAGAGAGATTTAATATTATCATATAATTTATACTCCAATCGACTATTTCCCCTTTCACAAATCACAAACCAGCCTCCACTACAACCATCTATCCCAGCAAAATTCATGACAATCCTCCTTTACCAAACTAAAAGAGCAAAGACCCTGGTCTCCCAGGGCCTAATTTAATATATCAGATTATTTCTCATCACTCAATGCAAAACCTTTCATAAACTGTTCCTGCAAGAGGAAGAAGATAATCAATGGCGGGATTAATGCTGTTAAAGCACCAGCCATCGCCACACCCCAGTCTACTATCTGTTCAGGCCCAGAAGTTGTTAACTGCTGCATTGATAATTGAACAACCTGCCGACTCCTGGTAGTAATAATCAACATCGGCCAGAGATACTGATTCCAGACATAAACAAAGGTAATAACGACAAATGCACCAATTGTATTCTTAGACATTGGTGTTAATATCTGCAATAAAAATCTAACAGGACCAATACCATCAACTCTTGCCGCTTCAGCAATTGAAGTTGGAATACTCATAAAATGCTGCCTGAAAAGAAAAGTTCCAGTTGCCGAGGCAAAAAACGGGACTGTTAAAGCCCAGTAACTATTAGCCCAGCCTAAATCATTAACTATATCAAAAAGCGGGACTATCCTGACCGGGACAGGCATCAACAACGTCAAGAGTATAAAGAAAAATATCCAGGGTTTAATTGGAAACTCATAATATACCAGCGCCATAGCCGATGTTAAAGCCAGTATAATCTTTACAACAGAAACTATACCAGCAATAATAAAGGAGTTTAACATTCCTCGACCAACATTATACCTACTCCACGCAATTGAAAAGTTTCGAACAAAAGCTCTGCCTGGCAATAATCTTGGAGGATATTGATATATCTGTCCTGGAGTCTGAGTACTTGCTATAATTGCCCAGAGTAAAGGAATCATAAGCACCAAAACTGCCAGCACAATTAAAACATGTATAATAATTTTCTGTAAAGCTTTTCGCCGTCTATACTTATTACTGGTTAAGTCTTCCCAGACCTTAGCAATATTATTGGCCATAATGAACTCTCCTTCCTCCCAGCTTGAACTGTACTATCATCAGAATTGTTACTATTCCAAATAATATAAGTGATTGTGCTGCTCCCATTCCTAAATTATCATACTGGAAGGCATCTCTATATAGGTTATAAATTAAGATATTGGTAGCATCAATCGGGCCACCCTGAGTCATAACATTAATCATTCCAAAAGTTGTAAAGAAAGCATATATTAAATTCATAGTAAATAAGAAAAAGATCGTTGGTGACATAATAGGAATCACAATCTTTACATATTTTTGAATAGGATTAGCCCCGTCAATTGTCGCAGCTTCAAGCATCTGACCTGGGACATTCTGTAGGCCTGCTAAAAAGAAAACAATATTATACCCTAACTGTTTCCAGACTGCTGTTAAGGTAACCATTATAAAAGCAAACTGTCTGCTTGATACCCAGTCAGGACGAATACCGAACAATTCACCTAATACAAAATTTAAAATACCAATAGTAGGATTAAATATAAATAGCCAGATCGTACCAGCAATAGCCGGCGAAAGTGCATAAGGCCAGATCATTGCCGTCCTAAAATACTTACCGCCTTTAATCTTCTGATTTGCTAAAATACTCAATAAAAAGGCAATCGGCATTGTTAACCCAACAACTAAAAATGAAAAAAACATAGAAATTCTGAAACTATGCCAGAAACTTCTAGAAGACAATAATCTCTGGAAATTTTCAAAACCAACATAGAGTCTTCTTGCACCCATGAAAGCAGTCTGGTGAAGACTAGTCTCAACTGTTGCATACATAGGATAATAGAGAAATAATACCAATACAATCAATGTAGGCATGAGAAATAGCCAGGGCATTATTTTACTCTTGAATTGGTGACTCATTTATTTCAACTCCCGCTCTATCTAATATTTAAATAATTTCTGTGTATTAAAGCCCGGGATTATCTCCCGGGCTAATTTTATTAAATTAAATGTTAATTAATCAACAATTATCCGCTGATAATTGCTTAAGATACCTTCTGAATCCATCTTAGCATCCATCAATGCTTCTTCTACAGTCTTCTCTTCTCCCCAGACATACTGCATAGCATCAGTTACCTGAGTTCTAATTTCTGGGAATGGACCAATTAATGCTCCCTGAGTAGAAGTTACAGACTGAGTTTCTAGCATCTGATTTAAAGCAGTTTCATGATTTGGATTCTCTTCATACCAGCCCTCATCTTCTAAGATTGTAATAGCATCTTCATGAACAGGGAAATAACCTGTTGCTTTATGCCATTCTGCCTGCTGTTCTGCACTTGAAAGATACATGACTAGTTGACCGGCTGCTTCCTGCTCTTCAGGAGTATGACCATCAATTACCCATAATGATCCACCACCGATAGTTGTTCCATGTCTTTCATAATCATCATGAATTGGCAGATAACCAGTCTTAACTGAAAAACCCTGTTCTTCAGCTGAAGCTAATTTAGGAGCGATTGCCGCAGTGGAATCAATTGCCATTCCGGCACTCTGACTGGCAAAAATAGATCTTGATTCCTGCCAGGCTTCTACACCAGGATTAACAAAAAGTTCTTCCTGGTAATTATAATTCCACCATTCGAAGATATCCTGGGCAGCCTGTGAATCTAAGTGTAAGGAATCAGGTCTCTCAGCTCTACCATTTTCATGATTAGCTAAATCCTGACCCATATTAGCCATCCATTGCTCAAAGAACCAGCTATGAAGTGGCATTACCCAACCATAATCAGCAGCTCCACTTTCAATAATCTGCCGACTATGTTCAATCATTTCATCAAAGGTTTCTGGAGGGCTATCAGGATCTAAACCAGCTTCTTCATAAACATCCTGATTAATATAAAGGATTGGATTAGAAGAGTTATATGGCATTGAATATAACTTGCCATCTACATTATAATAATTGGTAACTGGATCTAAAAATACATCCCAGTCTACCCCTTCTAAAGTATCCTGTAACGGAACAAAAATATCCATATCTATTAACTGTCTGGTTGAAATTTCAAAACTTTGAATAACATGAGGTGGGTTTCCGCCTCTATAGGCCGCTTGAGTTGTATCAAGAACATCACGATAGCTACCCTGGTATTCAACATTTACATGAATATCATCATGAAGCTCATTAAAGGCTGCAACCTGCTCTTCGATCATGTCCTCTGTCATACCTGACATAGCATGCCAGTAATCAATTTCAACTACATCTGCAGTTACATCACCGGCAGCAAAGAAAACTAAACCTAAGACGAGCATTAATATAATTGTTTTACGCAATTTTAATATACCCCCTTCAAATTTTTGAAACTACTCTTTTAAAATATTATGACAACTTAAAACTTATATACTTCTTAACCTTCCCCCCTTTCATTATATATTAATGAAAATCAGCTTTCTATGACTCCATTATATATAGAATCTATTTAAACCTTCTATTAAATAGATTACTATCTCCAGGTAAATATCTAGTTACATTTATGTTAATATTATGTTAAAATCCCTTAAAAAACAAAAATATGGCCTAAACATCATAACTTTCAAGACATAAAAATCCCCTGTGATGTTAAAGCCATTCT
>Ga0207421_10008057_pt1 | contig 11042 bp, 9 predicted proteins | sample SodLakKL_010_SED_4_FD_187542 | JGI IMG/M metagenome (GOLD analysis project Ga0207421, IMG submission 187542) | Alkaline sediment microbial communities from Lake Tanatar, Kulunda Steppe, Russia - 8KL_010_SED (SPAdes) (version 2) | ecosystem: Environmental > Aquatic > Non-marine Saline and...
CCGACGTCCTGTCGGCCGGACCGCCCGAGGACCTTCGGTCACCAAGCGCCTTTGGCCACAGAGACCAACGTCGCCGGACGAATGCGCCATCTCCCCGGTAAGGGGAGCAGAGTGTTGAAAACCAGAGCTTCGATCATAAGTAAGGTTTTTCATCCCCTGTTGTGGCCGCGAGGGCCGTGGCGGTTAGTTTGTTTTTTCACTCTTTATCATCCGACAATTTTATCGGTTCTTCTCCCTGTTCACAGGCTACACAGGGATCCATGTAGCACATGGCATCCTGGAATTGATCCAGGCAGGGCGGTTCCAGGTTCAGGCAGGCATTACAGACGGGGTCCTTTTCTTGGGGACCCTGGCAGCGAGCCTCACAAACCGGGCAGATATACATACACCCACCGCAGTAGCGACAGTCTTCTGATTTTTTATCAAAAAATGTGCTAATCCGCAGGTCGGCACCGCGACCTATGAACTCAATGGCCTTTGCCTGCATCTGCTCTTCGCACATCCGGGCACACAAACCGCAAAGAATGCATTCTTCATGTTTCTGTTTAAAGCGAACCCGGGTTACATGATGCTTGGAAGCCAAGTCCTGGATCGTTTTTGATGATGGACAGGTGGCCAGGTACATTTCTATCAGCAGCTTTCGGGCCTCCATGACCCTCTTGGAATGAGTCCGGATCTCCAGGCCTTTTTGCGCCGGATACGTGCAACCCGAGACCAGCCGTGACCGTCCGGCAGGGCCGATTTCAACCAGGCAAAGCCGGCAAGCGCCAATGGGGCTTAGCGATTCATCATAGCATAATGTGGGAATCTCTATCCCATAAAACCGGGCTGCTTCCAGCAGCGTAGTGCCGCGTTCCACGGATATTTCCAGCCCATTTAATATCATTTCTATCAATTTACCCACCTCTTTACTCAATCTTGTAACTCTGTTTATCTGGCAGGTTCAAAATCAAGCTCAGCTTTTGATAATTGCATCAAATTTGCATTTATCCAAACAGATCCCACAGCGACTGCAGAGCTCCGGGTTAATAACATGTGCTTCCTTCTTCTCACCACTGATGGCTTCTTCCGGGCAGTTCTTTAAGCACACTCCACAGCCGGTGCAATTCTGCTGATCAATAGTAAAACGGATTAGTGCTTTGCATACACGACCGGGACATTTTTTGTCCTTGATATGGCTCCAGTACTCATCTTCAAAATAGCGTAAAGTGGAAAGCACCGGGTTGGCCGATGTCTGGCCCAGGCCGCACAGGGTGGAATCCTTGACCACTCCTGCCAGCTCCCGCAGCAACTCGATATGCCCTGGGGTCCCCGTTCCTTCAGTGATATCATCTACAATTTCCAGCATCCGGATAATCCCTTCCCTGCAGGAAAAACACTTCCCACAAGACTCATCCCTGAGAAAACGCAAAAAATAGCGGGCTACGTCGACCATACAGGTTTCCTCATCCATCACAATCATTCCGCCCGATCCCATCATGGAACCTACGTCATTCAACTCCTCAAAATCAGTCGGTGTATCCAGCAAGTACTCCGGGAGGCAGCCTCCAGAGGGCCCACCGGTTTGGACCGCCTTAAAATTCTTGCCGTCCTTGATCCCGCCACCAATCTCAAAAATAATCTCCCGTAAAGTCAAACCCAGGGGCACCTCCACCAGGCCTGTATTGACCACTTTCCCAACCAGGGAGAAAATTTTCGTCCCTTTAGACTTTTCTGTACCCGTTTGACGGTATCTAGTTCCTTCCCGGATGATGTACGGGACGTTGGCCAGGGACTCTACATTGTTAACCACAGTAGGGCGTCTCCACAGCCCCCTTTGGGCCAGGCGGGGCGGTTTTTGGCGCGGTTCTCCCACCCTGCCTTCAATGGAAGCAATCATGGCTGACGTTTCACCGGAGACAAATGCTCCCGCACCGATGGTTACAGAGATTTGAAAATCAAAACCGGAACCAAGAATATTAGCTCCCAGCAGGCCCAGCTCTTCCGCCTGGCCGAGAGCCTGCTTGATTTTCTCTACAGCTGTGGGGTACTCAGCCCTGACATAGATAATCCCTTCATTAGCCCCCACGGCATAGCCGCCGATCATCAAGCCCTCCAGAACAGAATGAGGATTGCCCTCCAGCAGGCTTCGATCCATAAAAGCCCCGGGATCCCCTTCATCAGCGTTGCAGATCATGTATTTCGTATCTGCGTTCATATCATAGCACTCTTTCCACTTGTTCCCGGCAGAAAAACCAGCACCGCCTCTCCCCCGCAACTTCGATTGTTTTACCTCTTCAATAATATCCAGCGGCGTCATCTTTGTAAGAGCCCTGGCCAACGCACGGTAACCTCCCAGGGCCAGGTAATCATAAATACTGGTGGGATCAATCTTTAAATTATCTCCCATCAATATCCTCTGCTGCTTCTCATAAAAAGGAATTTCATCCATGTAAACATACTTTTGCCCGGAGGCAGTATCCTGGTAAAGCAGGCGTTCTATCACTTCACCTTGCTGCACTGTCTTTTCAACAATCTCCTGGACATCTTCCTCTTTTACCTTCTGATAAAAAACCTGTTCCGGGCAGATAATCACTACCGGACCAGACTCGCATAGCCCCAGACAGCCTGTAAACTTAATATCAACTTGCCCTTCCAGACCTTTATATTCCAGGCATTCCTGGAATACATCTTTTATCGATTTCGAACCCCACACCGAACACCCTGTATCGCCGCAAACTGCAATATAGCGCTTGTCCACTGGTTGTTCTGCTTTCAGTCTTTCCTGGAGTTGAAACAAGTCTGCCACTGTTTTTATCTTTTGCTGTAGAGAACGCATAGTTATTTCTCCTTTGGCCCTATCGGTACACGCGAGCAGTGACAGTTTGACTTCATATGTTCTTGCTGCATTTCTTCTTGCTGCATTTCTTTTTTACTCTCCTTAAGTAAAGAAGAGATTTGACCAGGAGTCATGTTGGCATGATATTGATCATCAATAACTACCAGTGGGGCCAGGGCACAAGCCCCCAGACAATTGACAGCTTCCAGGGAATACTCTCCATCTTCAGTCGTTTCACCGGGCTCAATTCCCAAGGTGCGGGATATTTCCTCTGTGACCTTTTCACTGCCGCGGACATGGCAAGCCGTGCCAGTACAGGTGACGATTTTATGTTTACCTTTAGGAGTCAGGCTAAACAGACTGTAAAAGGTCGCCACCCTGTAAAGATCAATTAATGGTACGTTTTTTTCTTTCGACAGTTCGCGTAATACATTTTCAGGAAGGTAGTTGTATTCTTCCTGGATTTCATGAAGCATGGTGATAATTGAATGATTATTATGTTCTTGCTCTCCTTTGAAGTTATTCTTTTGCTCCACCCCGAACGATTGATTCATAGTAAACCCTCCGATATCATTATTTTTGAGAAAGGGATTTGCATCCCATCATTAATGATATTTCTCGGGCCGTCTCAACAACTGCACCGGCCAGCTCCTTTTTCAAGCAATCCAGGCTGATGCGATTGCTGGGCCCGGAAATTCCAATTGCAGCGGCCGGTCTGCCAGCATGATTATAAATCGGTGCTGCTACACAACGTATCCCCTCTTCAGTCTCTTCTAGATCCAGGGCATAGCCCTGCTTTTTTACTTTCTTCAACTCTTCTTTCAGCACATCAGGCGAAACAATGGTGTTCTCTGTATACTTTTCCAGGTTACTTTCAAGGAAGTAAGAATTAAGCTCCTTTTCCTGGAAATTGGATAGCAGGGCCTTACCAACTGCGCTGCAGTGAGTTGGGCAGCGACTGCCCAGCTTTGCAATGGTTTTAACCATTTTCTCTGACTCCACCTGGTCAATAAAAATGACGTCCCAACCATCTAAAATAGCCAGGTTTGCCGTTTCCTTATAGTTTTCAGCCAAACTATTAAGATAGGCCCTGGCTATTGTCCTGATATCAAGTGTATATAGCGCTGTATTGCCGATACTGAATGTTTTTATTCCTAGTTTGTACTTGCCACTATGCTGGTCCTGCTGGGCAAATCCACGCATTATCAAGGTCTTTAACAAGCGGTGAGTTGTACTGTTCTTCAAATCAAGGTGACTACTGATTTCACTTAGACTCATGGGATGCCCCCATTCTGCCAGCACCTCTAAAATACGCAGCGTCCTCTCTACCGATTGTACCGGTTTTTCCCTGGCATGACTTTTTGTGATTTCTATCATAGCCGACCAGCCCTTTCTTTTTTCTGGGGATAAAACCAAAACCAGCCTAATTTAGGCTAAACAAGAGTCCTTTACTGAAGCAGGTCTTTTAAAAAATTGAAAAGCCGCTTTTTATGCTGGCAAACCATCTTTACCGCATTATGAAATCAGTTTCTAAATTTTTGTGTTTTACATTATACCTGCCCCTGAACACCCTGTCAAGCAAAAGTGTTCCACATCGTGGAATTATTTTCGGGCAACAACAAAAAGGACTCATGAAAAAACCTTTATTCCGGACCAAAAAATCAAAAAAAAAGCCTGGTGCTGCACTGTTTTATCGCTCAGTGCAACACCAGGCAATGCTTGAGTGATTTGGTTTTTAAAATTTCAAGCGCTTACGGGCGCTTTATTGAAATGAAATGACTTTCCAGATTATACCCAACCACGAAGCTTGATTGCATCTGCCACCCGTTTCAGAGAAACAATGTAAGCTGCCTGCCGCATATTTACTGTATAGTTCCTGGAAACATCGAGAACGGAGTAATAAGCACGGGTCATTTTCTTGTCCAGGCGTTTATGAATTTCTTCCACTTCCCAGTAGAACATGTTAAAGTTTTGCACCATCTCAAAATATGAAACAGTTACTCCACCGGCGTTACAAAGGAAATCAGGCAAAACATGGACCCCATTCTCATAAAGAATATCGTCAGCTTCAGGTGTGGTGGGACCATTGGAAAATTCAGCGATGATCGATGCTTTAATTGACGGCGCATTTTTTTCTGTAATCGAATTTTCCAGGGCACAGGGAAACAGGGCCTCTACGTCCAGGGCGAATAATTCGTCCCCCGAAATATTTTCTGAGCCGGGGCAATCGATAACTGAACCTTTTTTGGCTTTATGTGCACTTACTATATCCGGGTCAAGTCCTTCCCGGTTATAAATTGCTCCTCCGCTGTCACTAACAGCAACTACTTTGCAACCTAAAAGCTCAATGGCAAGCCGGGCTGCATGATATCCGGCATTCCCAAAGCCCTGTACAGCCACAGCAGCTCCTTGAAGGTTAATATCACATGCTTTAGCCGCCTCCCGAAGGACAAAAATCCCCCCCCGAGCCGTAGCGTCGCCCCGCCCTAAAGAACCGCCAATCAGCGGTGGCTTTCCGGTTATCACACCAAACTGGTTGCTACCTACAATTTTCGAGTACTCGTCCATCATCCAGGCCATAATTTGGGGGTTCGTATAAACGTCCGGGGCAGGAATATCTTTTTCCGGACCAATGTTTTCCCAGAGCAGGGAGACATATCCCCGGCTCAACCGCTCAAGTTCGCCCTGAGATAGCTCCTTGGGATTACAAACAACACCGCCCTTCCCTCCTCCCAGTGGCAGATCCAAAAGGGAGCACTTCCATGTCATCCAAGCGGCCAGCGCCCGAACTGTATCGATGGTTTCATGTGGATGGAAACGAATTCCACCTTTGGCAGGACCCAGGACATCATTATGTATCACCCGAAAGCCCTGGAAGACTTTTGTTGAGCCATCGTCCATCCGGACGGGAATGTAGATGTGAATTTCACGCCTGGGATTGCGAACAATCTGATGAATTCCCGGATCAAGTTCGAGGTAACCGGCGCAATGATCACACTGTTTTTGTGCAATGGAAAAAGGGTTTTGCTCTTCCTCCAGCAAGACTGCTTCCTGGTTTTTTACTTCATTTACTTCCAACCTCTTTACACCTCCCGTTTTCTTTTAAATAAGCTGTTTTTCTTTAAAACGAAATATGTTCCACCATGTGGAATTTTATTAATTATAATTTAAGACCGCTACTCATGTCAATGTCTAATTATGTCATCCAGTGATTTTCCGCAAAAAGATAGTTTGGAAAAGCATTTCAGCTTGTGAAAAAGAAAATGCCAGCTTTTCGCTGGCATAAATAGATCCATTTTAAAATATTAAAACACCGTTGAAGTAATGTGTAAGCTTTAAAAACATAAATTCCTTTACTCCCCGTTAAAACCCATTTTATGAGATATTTTATAAGCAATATCCTTAACGATATCTACTAACTCATTTTTCATATAATACGTTGTAATTCGGGTGCTGGGGCCAGAAACGCTAATGGCAGCAATAACTTTCCCTTCATGATTAAAAATGGGTGCAGCAACGCAGCGGACATGCTCTTCCCGTTCCCCCCAATCCAGGGAATACCCTTCCTGGCGTATCCTTGCCAGTTCTTTTCTTAACTGCTCGGGATCGGTAATGGTTTCGTTAGTAAACTTGGGCATTTCCACTTTATTGAGAATTTCTTCGATCTTATCTTCAGGCAAAAAAGCCAGCATCGCTTTCCCGGAAGCGGTACAGTGGATATGCCCCCTGTTCCCGGCCTGAGCCAGCATCTTTACAATAACCAGGTTTTTCGATTCTACCTGGTCAATGTATACAACTTCGCCATCATCCAAAATAGCCAGATTCGCCGTTTCATTGCAGCGGTCAACCAGTTCTTCCAGGTGAGGACGGGCAACCACACGAATATCAGCAAAGTAGAGAACAGCATTGCCGATCTCTAGCAGTTTAAGACCCAGGCGGTACTTATTATCTTCTGGATCTTGTTCTACATATCCCCGGTGGGCAAAAGTGGCCAGCAACCGGTGTACTGTGCTGATCTTCAACCCCACCTTTTCTGAAAGTTCGGTTACCGTAATAGGGGCTCCCTCATTGGCCATAACTTCAAGGATTTTTAATGCCCTTTCCAGGGACTGAACATATTTCCCTTCTTTTTCTTTTGTTTCTTCCTTTTCTTTTGTCTCTTCTATGGTCATAAAATAACGCTCCTCGTGGATTTATAATTCATTTTTGCCATACGAAAATGGTTTTCATGAAATCCCTACTATTTTAATAAATTAACAGAAGGCTTGTCAAGTAAATTGAACCAATATCCTTCTGTTTAGCAAATATTTTTACACAGTTTTATCAATCTTATGATAAAATAGTATTGACTTGGATTCTTTCTCCCCGATATTATAGCCAAAAAGGCAGGCCCGATTCTTGATGAATATTCATGACTTTGAAACATTATATCATCAATACTTTAACAAAATATTCCGTACTGCCTACCTGGTTACTGGAGACTACCAGCTTGCCGAAGACGCTGCCCAGGAGGCTTTTTTAAAAGCATATTCGAAGATCGAGTCCCTTCGGGACATGGATAAATTTGGCTCCTGGGTTAGTGTTATTGCTGCCAACTACAGCGTTGATCTTCTGCGTAAGAATAAAAGACTTGTCTTTACGGAAAAAACGGATCTGGAAACAGATTCTTCTCCAGAATCCACACCCCAGGATGTATGGGAAAGAAAAGAAAACCTGCACGAGGTCCGAGATGCAATGCAAAAACTTGATCCTGATGACCGCAAGCTTCTCGTTTTGAAATATTTTAACGAGTTGAGCATTAAAGACATTGCATCAATGCAGTCAGTTTCAACAGGAACGATAAAATCCCGGTTGTTTCGGGCGCGAGAAAAATTAAGGGTTCTACTGCAACCATCTGCACGGCAAAACCGTCAAGTAAGTAAAACCTGAGTCAAATTAACCAGCCATGAACTTTCATGAACTTTTCATGATCATTTAACGTTGAATTATTTTTTAACCCGCTTACAGGAGTCGTTTGTTATGAATAAGCAAGAACCAAAAGAACTTGAGCGTTTACTTGAAAATTTCCTGCAAGAAGAAGGAAGCAGCATTACGCCGCCTTCCAGTCATGAGTTATGGTCTGACTTTCAAGCGCGGCTGGAAAATCAAACGGAATTAATTGAAACGGACGAAGCTAATGAAAATGTTTTACCCAATAGGAAGAGTTCGTTTAAAGACAGAAGCTTTCGCTTCTTTCAGAAGCACAAAGCGATTTCTTCCCTGGCCGCAGCCTGCCTGTTGTTCATTATTATTTATTCCGGCTTTTCCCAGGCCGATACGTTGAAACAGCTTTTTTCCAGCATGCCGGCAGCAGTCTCTGAAGATGAAGCGGCACCCCTGCAGGTGCAGCAGGCCCGGGATGAACAAGCTCCAAAAACAGCACCCGAACCTGAAGAATCTCCACAAGAAGCACGGACAGTTGGCATCGAAGCAGATGAGGGAATACACACCTACCAGGACGATATCCCTGGGGAAGAACCAAAAGATGACACGCTTGACCCGCCGCCTATGGAAGCAGCCGCTGTAGAAGCCGACCCAGAAAACGGGGAACCTGACCGTGTCATGCTCCTTGAGTATACAACATACAGTGACTATTTCCAGTCCTTAAAAAAGCGAAAAGCTCATGCTCCGGATGAAATATGGCATATCGAACATCCACTTGACGGTTTTAATTTTACCGCCGGGGTCATTTCACTATCTGAAACAAAAGTTCTTAACGTAAGACAGGATTTCTTTAGCGCTGAAGAGCAGCTACAGTTTTCTTTATCACAAACCTTTTTCCAGCAGGAAGAGGCTGCAAGCAATGCTTTCGAAAAGTCGGAAGAACTGGCTTTTCCTGTCCAGGTAGGGCCTTACAAGGGTTACCTGATCCGGCACAGTGAAGAATTCTTTACTATATCCTGGTTACAGGAAAACTCTATTGTCAATCTTTCGGGCACACTGGCAGAAGAGCGCTTTTTTGAAATTATTGAATCGCTGGAAACCCTGTAGCGGCCTCCACAGAGTTATCCAGTCGCCCGGACGACAGCGCCAAGACACGGCTTTTCATACTAAGGCAGGAGATTGTTTTTTTTCATAGAATAAAAATAAAACAGGATTGATTACGAAAACTGATTTTCATCTAAAGTGCACAATGCGCCAGGAAGGGTTGATCTATTGCGTAATGTTTTGTCCATAAAAATTTCCCAACTGGAAAAGGGCATGGTACTGGCTGAAGATATCCTGCATAATCCCAGTGGCGTAACGTTGCTTCCTGCGGGGACAACCATTGATGAGCGGGCACTAAAGGCAATCAATCTTTTTCCGATTCATGAGAACTGCCTAATCTATGATCCAACTGATCTTTCAGAGGAACCTGTTTACCAGGAAAGAACTTCCCCTGAACAAACAGCACCGGGGCAAACAGCAAAAAGCCCTGAAGAAATAGCATCCCCCATCCCGGATGCAGGTGCTGCTCATGAATTCTTTGAACAAAAAACACCGGAAGATCTGATTGACCTGCCCGAAGCAATCAGTCAGCAGGCCAGGACCATTTATAAATCCACCTTTAAAACTGTGCGCAATTTCTACGAGAAATCACGGTTGGATAATACAATGAACATGGCTGAAATACAAAAAGCCTCAAGCGAAATTGCTTCTGAAGTAACCAGGGATCCCCAGGTGCTGCTCCAGATCGCAGTCTTAAAGGCAATAGACGACTATACTTTTTCCCATGCCGTACATGTAGCTATCTACGCTACAACATTGGGCAGACTGCTGCGTTTTTCTGAACGGGAGTTACACCAAATCAGCATGGCTGGACTCTTGCATGATATCGGAAAAGTGGATGTTCCCGATGAAATATTAAACAAACCAGGAAAACTGACCGATGAAGAATTTAATATTATGAAACAGCACGTTCGTTATAGTTTTAACCGGGTATATCGATTTGAAGGCATCACAAGAGACTTGCTAAGCGCTATTGGGCAGCACCATGAACGCATGGATGGGAGCGGTTACCTGCAGAGACTGGAAGGCTCAGAAATTCATAAATGGGCAAGGATACTGGCTATCGCTGATGTCTACGATGCAGTAACGACAAACCGGACGTACAGGGAAGGCCTGCTACCCCATGAAGGGGCCGAAATACTCATGGGTAGCACAGGACACCTGGACTCTAGCTACTTAAATTTATTTATCAGGCAAATCTCTTTCTACCCGGTAGGCTGCCGGATCATGTTAAACACAGGAGAAGTTGGCACAGTAATTGCGAATAACCCGGAAATGCCCTTAAGACCTGTTCTCCAGGTAACCGGAAGTGACGGGAGCGGAATTCGGGTAATCAACCTCATGGACAGCCTGACTACATTTATTACCCACATTATCAAGCAAGGCAATTAAAAACTCAGTCAAAATAAGCAAACTCCATTTCCCGCCTTGTTCTGTTCTTAAGGCGGATAATGGAGCTTATTATGTTTCCTCTTTTTCAGTAAACAGTAATTCCAAATAAATGACTAAACAATAGTTCTTGTTATAACGTTACAGCTGTAACCGGGAAGGTAGCAGGGTGTAAATGTCATCGTCGTCGTCTTGGTCTTGGTCTTGGTCTTGGTCTTGATAGTCAAAATGAATCGTCTGAGGTAAATCCATATGCTCCAAGTCTACGCAAATAAGATCAAAAGGCCTGGTAATAGCTGTAAAGGTAAATTGCCCACTTTCAGGTTTGACAAAATCCACTTCTACAAACAAGTTGCCCTCCTGTACTTCCAAGTTGGTAACCTGAACACCATAGCCTCCAGAGTCTTTTTCTCCATACGTAACCAGAATATAAAGACAGCTTTCATGAACATTTACATCCACACCAGGAGTTTGTGTTCTTCTTTCTGTCCAGTTCTCGAGTTCATCAGGGAGCTGGCTGATTGCTTTTTCCTGTATTCGTGTATAAGGAACAAAATTATTTGTTGTCACTTCAATCACCCTTGCATCCGCATCCCAATCCAGGCTTAATTCAAGGCATTCAGCTAAAAAACGCAATGGGACCATGGTGCTACCGTTCACTACAGTGGCTGAAGGATCCATCTCCACCTTGCTTCCATTTATTTTGGCATAACCATCCTCTAAATAGATGGTAATGGTGCTATCTTTATGCCGGGTTACAACCTGCATTTTTTCTTCATCCCACTGCACTGCAGAACCCATCGTTTCT
>Ga0207421_10008058_pt1 | contig 11041 bp, 8 predicted proteins | sample SodLakKL_010_SED_4_FD_187542 | JGI IMG/M metagenome (GOLD analysis project Ga0207421, IMG submission 187542) | Alkaline sediment microbial communities from Lake Tanatar, Kulunda Steppe, Russia - 8KL_010_SED (SPAdes) (version 2) | ecosystem: Environmental > Aquatic > Non-marine Saline and...
CCGCTCCCGGTACGGCGCTGAAATCGTGAAAGAAACGGGGAAAGAGGGGTGGGGGAAGGGGGGAAGTGGCACCCTCTAACTGGGTGCACGTAAGCCTAGCGAGTAACTAACCAAGAATCTTCTGGTACGTTTCTCTTCGAGAGTGTCGCTTACTCAGTGAGGCGAACGGTCGTCTCCTCGCTCGTCAGGCGTTCGCGGACGGACCACTGGAAGCGGTCGTGGACGTGTTCGCGTAGCCGTCTGGCCTCGTCGACGTCGATGTCGAGCGCGACGGCGTTTCCGCCCCAGAACCCCCCGGAGCTCGCTGTGTCTACGACGAGCGTCCCGAGGCGGCGACGGCGCTGAAACACCGTCTGCGAGTCCGTCACGGTCTGGACCCGGTAGTACGGGACGATTGTTGTCCGCCGCGTCCAGAAGCCAGAGCGCGTGACGACGTAGCTGTCGTCGTACCAGTAGCCCAGGTGCGTCCACTTGAGGTGAGCCGCGAGCGGGACGAGCAGCCACAGCACCGCCACGAGATACCAGTCAGCCAGCTCGCCAGTGGCGACGTGAACGCCGTAGAGGGCGGCGACGACCACGCCGAGGACGATCGTGTACCGGCCGACGTAGCGGGTACGAGCGCGCTTCGGGGGCCGTTCGAACTCCAGCTCGCCGACGTTTTCGATCGTCCGGGCAAGCGCGAACAGCCGGTCGAGCTTGGCGATCGGAATCGCAGACTCGACGCTGTCGCTTCCCTGCCCCGGGGCGTAGCCCGCGGTCTCGATAGCGAGGTTACCGTAGCCGACCGCCCGCGCGATGAGGTTCTCGCGGATCATCAGCGTCTGGATCTTCGACAGCGGGATCGTGCCGTTGTACTGCTGGAGCAGGCCGCGCTCGTAGCGTAGCTCGTCCTCGTGACGGATGAGCCTGAAGCCGTAGTACCGGAGCACCGCCTGGATCCCGCTGATAACCCAGAGAACGATCAGCGCGGCGATCGCGAGCACCGGCCCGAGGACGAGCAGGACGCTGATTCGGGGGTCGATGAACTCGCCAGCGACGGGCGTCCCGAGCACGATCAGCAAGACGAAAATAAGTCCGAGCAGGTTGAAGTTCGCCGACGTGAGCCCGAGAACGGCGAGTTCGGTCCCGTCGAGCTCGAACAGCACGTTGTCCGGCGCTTCCGGATCGCGCTCGGTCGTCCCACGCTTTCTGTCGCTGACGAGCTCCTGGAGCCGGGTAGCCTCCGGCCTGCTGACGTAGCGCAGGCGGGCCTCGGTCTCGCCTCCGCCGGCAGTCTCGAGGCGCACCTCCGCGATGCCGAGCGCCCGCTGGATGACGTTCTGTGCGACGTCGACGTTCTGGATGCGATCGAACGGAATCTCTCGCTCGCGCCGCGAGAACACCCCCGAGTGGATGTCGAACGTATCGGGCGTGATCCGGTAGGCGAACCGTTTGACGTACGCCATCTCCCAGGCGCCCAGCAACGCGAGCCCGGCCACGATGAACAGCCCCCACGAGACCGGGTCGAACCCCATCCCGGTCTCGCCAGCGCCCTGGCCGCCATCTCCGGTCGAGAAGATCACAGAGAGGATCAACAGCCCGATGAGCCGGGAGGCGTTCTCGAAGATGCGGTAGGGAACCGAGCGGTAGTCCAGGTTCATGCTCAGAGTGCGTCGTCGCCCTCGGCTTCGATGGCGAGCTCTTTCACCCGGCGCTGGAGGTCGCGGGCCTCGTCGGGGAGCAGGCCGGGAATCGAGACGTCAGCGCCGCGTGAGCCGGCGGTGTAGACGACCAGCGTCGACAGCCCGAGCGCGCGCTCGATCGGGCTCTGGCTGGTGTCGACGTGCTGGATCCGGACGTACGGGACGAGCGAGCGGACGTGCGTGACGACGCCGCGTTCGAGGTAGATGGCGTCGGCACGAATCTGATAGACCCACAGCCGGTAGTGGAGGACGACCCACACCAGTCCAAGGACGATCAGTCCGCCGGTCAGCGCCGCGCCGAGCTGGGGGTTGACGCCAAAAGCACCCATGATCCACGATGAGATGAGCCCGACGACCGTCGCACCGATCGTGACCCGGATCCCCCAGTGGACCTGGACGAGCGAGTGTAGTGACCGCGGCTCGGTCACGTACTCGCGCAGCTCCCGTTCCGAGAGGTCTGCCGCCGCGAGCGCCTCCCCATCAGGTCTGTCCGCACCGAGGTCGATCCAGTCGTCGTCGCTGATTCGCTCGTCGATCTGGACGCGGGTCTCCTCGGCCGCCGACGCGTCTGATCCGGGAGCGATCGGTCGTTCGGAGCGTCCGGCAATCGACGAGGAGCGCTCGTGCTGACGTGTCCTGTGTGTCCCGCTGTGTTCCGGTTGAATCGCTTGTCTCCGGTCGCCGTCACTGCGTTGGTCGCCACGCCGCTCTCGCTGTGGCTGTGACCGGCCTGATTGGCCTCTTTCCAATGTCTGGGTTCGGTCGGCCTCTGTTTCGGCCCGCCGCTCGGCTGGCCACGGAACCTCCCACTCCACCGCCTCCGTCGAGGCGTCCGCTCCGTCGCCCTCGCGACGAGCGCTGCCGGCGTCCGGGTCGTCGCCGTCCTCACCTCCGTCCGTCATTAGATACACTCGGACCGGTACAGTGTTAAGTTCAGGGGTCTGGCCGGAACGGTCAGAACATCCTCGCGAACCGCCAGAGACGCGGGCTAGCGCCCGTCTGCCCTATTAGTGTCAGTGATGATACTACATTCTGGACCGTGCACCACGATTGCGTCATTTGATCTCGTTCCCGTCTCGTGAGAGATGGACAGGTTTAATATATATAGATATTCTCTGTAAAGTGGGCTTACACATGTACGACCTGACCGGATTTCAGCGAGATCTGCTGTACGTCGTGGCGGGAAAGGGAGAGCCACACGGGCTCGCGATCAAGGAGGAGCTCGAAACGTACTACGAGACGGAGATCCACCACGGGCGGCTGTATCCGAACCTCGACACGCTGGTCGAGAAGGGGCTCGTCGAGAAGGGCCAGCGTGATCGTCGGACGAACACCTACGTGCTGACCCGGCGTGGCAGACGGGAGATCGAAGCACGACACGAGTGGGAACAGCAGTACATCGACTGAGGCTTGCGGCGACGCTCCGGTGGGGGCCGCCCGGAGCGCCCCAGCGGGGCTCCCGAGAGGTTTTTATCTCGCTCGTCAGTTGGTTCGGTATGGACGTCGAGCGAGGTCTGTTTCCGAGGCTCCTGTTCGGGACGTTCGCGGTCGTGACGCTCGCGTTCGTTGTCCGCGGATTCGGCCAGCTGCTCGTCGGCACCGAGGTCGCCCAGCTGCTCGCGGCACCGCTTTTCGCCCTCGGGATCGGGATGGCCGCGCTGGCGTTCGTCCTCTCTGTGCTGGTGACGCTCGGCCTGATCGGGAGCGCAAGCGCAAACTGAGGGCGATGGCCGCGAGATCCGAGTCTCTCTCTGAGTGGGACTGTCCGTCTCTGCATCGCGCCATTTCAATCGTTGAAACTGGTCAGTAATGTTCAAACAGGCATGGAACGTACCCAACGTGAGGAATCAGAGAGTGGCACTGGAACAGTTTCTCGACGTGACAGACGCGCCGGAACGGTCGATCGTCATCGCGAACCGGACAGAGCCGGAGCCGTTCCAGCGGATGGTAGAAAACCTCTTCAGACACCAGGAGATCGAGGTCGACGAAAATAACAACGAGGAGTACCCCGAGAACACGGTGTTGCTGCTCGAAGGAAACGAGATTGTCGCGACATCCTCGCTGGCGGCGCTTCAGGACGCAATCTTGCTCGTGAACTCGGATCTGTTCATCACGGGAACCAGAAAGCTCGAGCGGACGCGCGTGCCGGCAGTGCTCGACGGGCTGGCAGGAACACGCTTTTCGCTGCGAGGCTACCCCGAATCGAACTCGGAGAAGCTGTTGCTCATTCTCATCTCCCGCTACATCGAGCGACGCGCCTTCGAGGAAGGTGCTGGCGTGCTCCGCTCTTCGTTCCAGCGTCTCTCGCGGCTCGAAGACGAGCGAGGAACGCGGAGGGTCTACGAGCGGATCGCCGAGACGAACGCCGACGTCCACCTCTACGGCCGGCCCGACTGGACGCCACCGCCGGAGTTCCGCGTCGTCGTCCACGGCGGCTACGGCTTCGACTTCCGAACCTCCTGGTTCGTCGTCCACGAGCCTCCCGCGGGTTCGGAGACGGAGCCGGCAGCGCTGCTTGCGATCGAGCTCGACAGGAGACGCTGGGACGGGTTCTGGAGCTACGACCCTGCGTTCGTGACCGAGCTCACCGACTACATCAAAGAGAAGCTCTAGCTACAGCCGGCCGCAGAACTCGACGGTATTTATGGAGTGAGGCTGTAGCCGGGAGCATGGAACTGTTCGGGACAGCAGGCGTACGTGGGCCGGTGACGCGGGTGACGCCGGAGCTCGCGATGGCGGTCGGACGCGCGGTTGGGATGGACGCGGTCGACGGATCGGGGAGCGTCGTCGTCGGACGCGACGGGCGCGACACCGGGACGGCGCTCGCGGCCGCGGTCGAGGCCGGGGCGACCAGCGCCGGCGCGGACGTCTCCCGTGTGGGACAGGTCCCGACGCCGGCGCTCGCCTACGCCTCCCGGGGTCGGCACGGAATCATGCTGACCGCCAGCCACAACCCTCCCTCGGATAACGGTCTGAAGGCGTTCGTCGACGGCCGGGAGTACGACCGGGAGGCAGAACAGCAGATAGAATCCCGCGTCGAAGCCGGCGTCGGGTCTGCCAGCTGGGAGGCGTGGACCACGAGCGCTACCGAGTCGGTGCTCCCGTCGTACCGGCGGGCAGTCGGCGAGTACGCCCGCGAGCACGGTGCTGACCCCGACGGACGCGTGGCCGTCGACTGTGGCAACGGGATGGCGGGCCTCGCCACGCCCCAGGTGCTGACCGATCTCGGGGCGGACGCCGTCGCGCTCAACGCCAACGTCGACGGGCGCTTTATTGCCCGCGAGAGCAAACCGACTCCCGAGAGCCTCGCCGACCTCCGGCGGTTCGTCGCAGACGGTGACGTGCGCTTCGGGATCGGGCACGACGGCGACGCCGACCGGATCGTCGTCGTCGACGCCGGCGGCGAGGTCGTCCACGAGGACACGGTCCTCGCGATCCTCGCAGCCCACTACACCCGCACGAGCGACGCCGCCGATCCGGTTGTGGTGACGACGCCGAACGCGTCGGGACGGATCGACGAGCGCGTCCGGGCAGCGGGCGGCCGGGTCGACCGTGTCCGTCTCGGCGCGCTCCACGAGGGGATCGCTGCCGTCCGGCAGGCGGGCGGCGCAGAGACGGCCGTCGTCTTCGCTGCCGAGCCGTGGAAGCACGTTCATCCCGACTTCGGCGGCTGGATCGACGCCGTGGTTTCCGCGGCTGTGTTCACGCGCCTCGTCGCCGAGACCGGCCTCGACAGCCTCCGTGAACCCGTGACCGAGCGACCATACAGTAAAGTGAGCGTCGACTGTCCCGACGAGCACAAGGCGGCGGTGATGGCTCGTCTCGAGACGGCGCTCCCGGAGACCTACCCCGAGGCGGCAGTCGACACCGAACACGGTATCAGGCTCGAACTCCCCGACGGGAGCTGGACGCTCGTCCGACCAAGTGGGACGGAGCCGTACGTGCGGATCTACGCCGAAAGCGACGCCGTCGACGAGCTGGTCGAGACGGTGCGTGAGCGCGTCGAAGCTGCGCTCCGGTAGTCGGCTGCGCCGACGCTTTTGTCTTCTTTCTCGTCCGCACTCTTCGACGTTCGCTTCGCCGTCGCTAGTTCTCGTCGTCTTTGTCGTCCTCGTCGACGTCCTCGAAGTCCGCGTCGACGTACTCTTCGCCGGCGCTCGCGGCACCCGCACCGGCTGCGCCGCCGGCACCCGCACCGGGTCCAGCACCAGCTCCGGGGCCGGCACCAGCGCCTGCAGCGCCCGCGCCGGCGGCCTCCTGTGCCTGTTGCTGGTACAGCTGCTTGCCGATCTCCTGGAGCTCCGCAGAGAGCTGCTCGGTCGCCGTCTCGAGCTCCTCTTTGGTGGCCTCCTCGTCTTCGAGCACCTCCTCGACCGCGTCGACTTCGGTCTCGATCGTCTCGCGGAGCTCGTCGTCGACCGCCTCCTCGTTCTCCTCGAGCAGCGTCTCGGCGCGCCGGACAGCGGCCTCGGCCTCGTTGCGCGCCTCGATGCGCTCACGGCGCTTTCTGTCCTCCTCTTCGTGCTTTTCGGCCTCCTCTTGCATCCGCTCGATCTCTTCGTCGGAGAGACCCGCGCCGCCCTCGATCGTGATGTCCTCCTTGCTCCCGGAGCCTTTCTCCTCGGCCTCGACGTTGACGATGCCGTTCTCGTCGAGCGAGAACGTCACCTCGATCTGGGGCATCCCCGCCGGCGCGGGTGGGATTCCGGTGAGGCTGAACTCGCCGAGCAGCTCGTTTTCGGCAGCGATCTCGCGCTCGCCCTGGAAAACGCGGATCTGGACCATCGGCTGGTTGTCCTGTGCGGTCGTGAAGATCTTCGAGGACTCGGTCGGGATCGAGGTGTTCTTCTCGATGAGGCGCTCGAACAGTCCACCTTTCACCTCCACGCCCAGCGACAGCGGCGTCACGTCGACGAGGACGATGTCGTCGACGTCGCCCGCGAGCACGCCGCCCTGCACGGCGGCCCCGAGCGCGACCACCTCGTCTGGGTTGACGTTCTTTCTCGGCTCCTGGCCAGTCAGCTCTTCGACCTGCTCTTGAACCATCGGCATCCGCGTCGAGCCGCCGACGAGAATGACTTCGTCGATCTCTCCCTTCGAGAGCCCGGCGTCTTCGAGTGCGGTCTCGGTGGGCCCGACTGTCCGCTCGACCAGCTCCTCGGTGAGCGACTCGAAGCGGGCACGGGTGAGCGACGCCTCGAGATCTTTCGGCCCGCCGTCGTCGGCCGCGATGAACGGCAGGTTGATCTTCGTCTCCTTCCGGTTCGAGAGCTCCTTTTTGGCCTCCTCGGCGGCCTCGGTCAGCCGCTGGAGCGCCTGCCGGTCCTCCCGGAGGTCGATGCCGTGTTCCTCCTCGAAGTCGTCGGCCAGCCAGTCGATGATCGCGTGATCCCAGTCGTCGCCGCCGAGGTCGTTGTCGCCGTTCGTCGCGACCACCTCGTAGACACCGCCGCCGAGCTCGAGGATCGAGACGTCGAACGTCCCGCCGCCGAGGTCGTACACCAGCACCGTCTGGTCGGACTCGTCGTCGAGGCCGTAGGCCATCGCCGCCGCCGTCGGCTCGTTGACGATGCGCTCGACCTCGAAGCCAGCGATCTCGCCGGCGTCTTTCGTCGCCTGGCGCTGTCTGTCCGAGAAGTACGCGGGAACGGTGATCACTGCCTTCTCGACCTCGTCGCCGAGATAGGACTCGGCGTCCCGTTTGATCTTCCCGAGAATCATCGCCGACACCTGCTCGGGCGAGTATGACTCGCCCTCGAGCTCGACCGTGTAGTCGTCCTCGCCCATGTGGCGTTTGATCGACTCGACGGTGTTGTCGGGGTTCTGGACCGCCTGATTCTTCGCGGGCTTGCCGACGAGCTGTTCCCCGTCGGAGAACGCCACCACCGAGGGGGTCGTCCGGTCGCCCTCGCCGTTGACGATGATCTCCGGCTCTCCGCCCTCCATGACCGCGAACGCGCTGTTCGTGGTCCCCAGGTCGATTCCGATGATCTTGTTGCTCGCCATCTTGGGAGATACTACCTGATTCGTCCGGTTAAAAGTTGCTAGATCTCGCTCCCTCGTGACCCGTACACACGCCGCTATCCGCTGGTTTTCCCGGCCCGGCTTCGGCTGACCCGAAACGTTATAGTTGTACCGCAAATCTACCTGAAACTCGCGCTCGGCCGGGCGATCACGACTCGTCTTCAGCCGTGGTCGCCTCGTCAGCCTCGGTCACGAGTCGCCAGCTTCGCCGCCTTTCGAACCGTCTGTCTCTCCTTCGGCTGTGGTGTCGTCACTCCCGGGTTCGGTCTGGTCGCCCTCCGCATCGACCGCGTCGTCGACGAGTGAGCCGTCGCTGACGGCGACCTGCGCCGGCCGGAGCACCTTGCCTGCCATCTCGTAGCCGGGTCGGTGGATCTGCGCGACGGTTCCCTCGGGCTCGGCCGACGCGATCGTCACGAGCACCTCGTGGCGGCGGGGATCTGTCTCGTCTCCCTCGTCAGGCTCGATAGGCGTGACGCTCTCGCGCTCGAGCTGGTGGTCGAACTGTTCGAGCGTGCTCTCCACGCCACCCCTGATGTCGGCGTCGTCATCCTGTTCGAGCGCGCGGTCGAGGTTGTCACGGACGTCGAGCAGCCGCTCGACCAGCGCCTCTGTGGCGCGCTGTTTCTCCTCGTCGAGCCGGCTCTGCTGTCGTCGCTTGTAGTTCTGGAACTCCGCCTGCTTGCGGGCCAGCCGGGACTCGAGCTCGTCGGCGTGCTCTCGTGTCTCTCTCAGCTCGTTCTCGAGCCCGTCGGCGACGCTCCACAGCGCGACGGCCGCTCGCACCAGCTGTGTTTTCGTGACATCCTCGAACTCGTCGAGGGCGTCGTCTCCCTCCTCCAACTCCGCGACGGCAGCCTCGACAGTGTCAGCGACTTCGCCGTCCGCGTCGTCGCCAGCGTTCCCGGAGCCGTCGGTCAGCCGTTCGGTGAGCACGGCCGCCAGATCGTCAGGTGTCTCCGCCAGCACCGAGAGCACGGCCGCCGCTGTCGGCGTCTCCGCACGCGCGCTCTCGTCCGCTTCGGCCGGTTCGGAGTCGCCCTCGTCTGCGTCCTGCGCGGTCATACCCGAAAGAACTGCGTTCGAGCATAAAAACGACGCGACACCGGTCGGCGTCCCCGTCACGCGTGATGGGACAAACCGCGATACGACACGACGAACCACGAAACGACGACGCGCGATACGACGCGACGAACCGCGACTGGCGGTCACTCCCGGAGAACCGAAGACGTTATTCTGTCGGCCGTACCAACTCGTTGTAATGGCGCGCCGAGTATCCGTCTCGTCCGTTTTCGTAGTAGGGGCGCCCTCGCCCCAGTAATCACCATCAGACTCGGCGACGCACCGGTTTCGAACCACCCCTGCAGCGGACACACACGAGAGCTAGTATGAGCAACACACAGACGTCAGGCGAGGAACCGTCCACGGACGAACGCGGCCTCGAGGGAGAGTACGACCCAGAGGCAGTCGAGCGGAAGTGGCAACGCCGGTGGGTCGAGGAGGAGACCTACGCCTACCCCGGCGGCGACACCGCCTACAGCATCGATACGCCGCCGCCGACCGTCTCGGGCAGTCTCCACATGGGCCACCTCTACGGGCACACGCTCCAGGATTTCGTCGCCCGGTACGAACGGATGGCAGACGGCCCTGTGCTGTTTCCCTTCGGCTACGACGACAACGGCATCGCCTCCGAGCGGCTCACCGAAGCGGAGCTCGACATCCACCACGGCGACTACGACCGTCGCGAGTTCCAGCAGCTCTGTCGCGAGGTCTGCCAGCGGTACGAGCAGTCGTTCACCGAGCAGATGCAGGCGCTCGGCTGTTCGATCGACTGGAGCCGCACGTACAAGACGATCGAGCCGCGCATCCAGCGCCTCTCACAGCTCTCGTTTCTCGACCTGTACGAGCAGGGCAGAGAGTACCGCCGGAACGCGCCGACGATCTGGTGTCCGGAGTGCGAGACGGCGATCTCGCAGGTCGAACAGGAAGACGCAGAGAAGGACACCACGTTCAACGACATCGCCTTCGACGTCGTCGAGACGGGCGACGGCTCGCCCGCGGAGACGCTCACGATCTCGACGACGCGACCCGAGCTGTTGCCGGCGTGTGTCTCCGTGTTCGTCCACCCGGACGACGACGAAAACGAACACCTGGTGGGCGGGACCGCCCGGGTGCCGCTGTTCGGTCAGGAGGTGCCGATCCTCGAGGACGACCGGGTCGACCTCGAGACCGGAACCGGCGTCGTGATGTGCTGTACGTTCGGCGACCAGACCGACATCGAGTGGTACCAGGCCCACGACCTCGACCTCCGGCTCGCCATCGACGAGTCGGGGACGATGACCGACGTCGCCGGCGAGTACGAGGGGCTGTCGACCACCGAGGCGCGCGAGCAGATCATCGCAGAGCTCGGGGAGACGGGCCACCTGCTCGACTCGCGCGAGCACACGCACGCGGTGGGAGTTCACGAGCGCTGCGAGCGGGAAGTCGAGTACCTCGTCACCGAGCAGTGGTACGTCGAACTGCTCGACCGGAAAGAGGAGTACCTCGAGGCCGGCCGACAGATGACGTGGTATCCGGAGAAGATGTTCACCCGCTACCGCCACTGGATCGAGGGGCTCGAGTGGGACTGGTGTATCTCCCGTCAGCGCGACTCGGGCATCCCGTTTCCGGTGTGGTACTGCGGGGCCTGTGAGGAAGTGGTCACGGCCGAGCGCGAGCAGCTCCCCGTCGATCCGCTCGAAGACGAGCCGCCGGTCGACGCCTGCCCCGAGTGTGGCAGCGACGAGTTCGTTCCCGAGCAGGACGTCTTCGACACGTGGGCGACGTCGTCGCTGACGCCGCTGATCAACGCGGGCTGGGACTGGAACGAGGAGACAGGCGAGTTCGAGATCGCGAACGCCGAGCTCTACCCGATGAACCTCCGACCGCAGGGCCACGACATCATCTCCTTTTGGCTCTTTCACACGATCGTCAAGTGCTACGAGCACACGGGCGAGGTGCCGTTCGAGGCGGTGTTGATCAACGGTCACGTCCTCGACGAGAACCGCCAGAAGATGTCCAAATCGAAGGGGAACGTCGTGCTCCCGGAGGAGGTGATGGCCGAACGCCCGATCGACGCGATCCGGTTCTGGGCGGCTAGCGCCGCCGTCGGCGACGACTTCCCGTTCTCGGAGAAGGATATCGTCGCTGGCGAGAAGCTCCTCCGGAAGCTCTGGAACGCCTCGAAGCTCGTCGACCGGCTCACGTCTTCGGCGGACGCACTCTCGGCAGGTGCGACCGCCGAGCGCGACGCGCCGGCGCTCGATCAGATCGACCGCTGGCTGCTCGCGAACCTC
>Ga0207421_10008059_pt1 | contig 11040 bp, 7 predicted proteins | sample SodLakKL_010_SED_4_FD_187542 | JGI IMG/M metagenome (GOLD analysis project Ga0207421, IMG submission 187542) | Alkaline sediment microbial communities from Lake Tanatar, Kulunda Steppe, Russia - 8KL_010_SED (SPAdes) (version 2) | ecosystem: Environmental > Aquatic > Non-marine Saline and...
TCATCCGGTTCCACACTGTGCCCGGATTTGCGCCACCACCGGGGCACAACCCCGCCTTTGATAATTTTTAAATCCTGAGTATAATCCTTTCCCTGGATCCGCATTTTGCCGAAGGAATACGCTTCAATCATAAAACTACTGCCTCCCAAAACATTAAAAAGGAGATGCATGCAACATCCCACCCATACTGAGACAGGTACCATCAGGGTCAGTCAGGTGGACAGAAGCCGCAGGATCAAACTTACCGCTCTTCTGGACTGGATGCAAGACTCTGCTTACACCCACAGCAACCTGCTGGAGATTTTTTCCACGGACAGGCTCCTTGCCCGCAACATGAGCTGGGTGCTCATGCGCAAGTGCATCCGTATCCAAAGCCTGCCCTTTCTAGGGCAAACGGTCCACCTGACCACCTTTCCTTCAGCACTCAACCGCTACTTCGCCTTCAGAGACTTTAAGCTCCAGGACGGGGAAGGCAACCCTCTGGTCCTGGCCACCACCTCCTGGGCGGTATTCGATCTGGAAAAAAGAAGGATAATCAGGACCCCGGCAGACTTTATCCGGGATTTTGCAGCTCCGGGGCCGCCGTGCCTAAAATTTTCCAGGACAAAAATCACCCCCCTGCAGCAAAGCGATTATTCAGAAGAAATCTTTTTAAGGGATAACGACCTTGATCTTAACACCCATGTCAACCACTCCTTTTTAGGAGAATGGTCCCTGTCCTGCCTGCCCAGGGAAATAAAACAGAATCGCCGGTTAAAGGAACTGGATATAATTTACCGCAGCGAGTGCACCCTGGAGCAGAGCCCTGTCATTTCCCTGGGGTCTGTACTGGAAAAACCGGGCAACAGTGAAGAGGAGCTCTTTTATCTGCACGCCCTGAAAAACCCCGATCACTCCAGGGAATTTTCCAGGGCAATATCCTGCTGGCAATAAGCAACTTGATTCCTTTACTCTTGAGTCTTATTTCTAAAAGACTTGTCAAAAACCATAAATCCGGTTAGGGAGTCGAACAATTTGACTGTATAAGGCTTCATAACTTACACTTGATTTAATACAATAAATTTTTTTCAGGGCTGCAATGCCTGTTTTCAGCGAGATCAATTTCTCAACACTCACCTGTTTCAGAACTTCATGGAGGAACTTGATGACATACGATGTGGGCCTGGATGTGGGCTCTGTAAGCATAAACTGCTGCGTGGTGGACTCCCATGGGCAAATAGCATTCGAATCCCCTTATAAACGTCATTTCGGACTGATCCTGGAAGAAACCAGGCAGATCCTGCAAGATATTTACAGCCGCTTTGACCCGGCTCAGATTGATTCAGTCTCCTTTACCGGCAGCCAGGGCCAAATCGTCAGCCAGTTTCTGGATGCTCCCTTCGAGGTGGAGACCATAGCGCAGGTTCTGGGCACCACCAGAATACTGCCCGGTGTACGTTCCATCATCGCCATAGGCGGACAGGATGCCGCCCTTTTCCAGCTGGAGTACGACCAGGAAAACAACTGGTACCTGGAAGCCTTTAACCTCAATTCCCCCTGCGCCTCTGGCACCGGGTCATTTATTGACCAGCAGGCTGAACGCCTGGCCTACGCCATGTACGGCGGCGACTTTGAAATGGACCAGAACCAGCTGCAAAAGGTCCTGCGCGACTTTATATCCCTGGGACTGCAAAGCAGCTACCCGGCCCCTGTGGCCTGCCGCTGCACTGTCTTTACCAAGTCGGACATGATCCACCTCCAGAACAAGGGGGAATCCTTAAGTAATATAATAGCCGGACTGCACCACGGTACAGCCGCCAATTACCTGAGCACCATAGTTTCCAACCGTGAACTGCACGAACCCATTACCTTCATTGGCGGCATGGCCGAGAACGAACTCCTGGTCCAGGCCTTTAGAAAGCATTTTCCTGATCTCCAGGTTCCAGAATATCACACTTCCCTGGGTGCCCTGGGCACAGCCCTGCAGTCCCGCAGACAGGGGCGCAAAAACAGGGTGAACCCTGAAAGCCTGGACGAAAGCATGGCCACTTCCGCTTACAGCTTTCCCCGGGCCGAAACCCTGGAGCTGAACCTCTCCCACTTTGATCCGGACAACAGTCTTAAGCCAGTAAAATCAACGGCCAAAGGAAAGATCAAGGCATTTCTGGGCATAGACATCGGCTCCACGTCCACCAAATACAGCCTGGTGGACGAACAGGGCAGGATCATCCACAAAAGATACGTGGCCACCAAGGGCAAACCCATCGAGGTGGCCCAGGAACTGCTGCAGTACCTGGATCAGGAAGTGGGGGACAAGATCGACCTGCAGGCCGTGGGCACCACCGGATCCGGGCGCAACGTGGTGGGGGATTTTCTGGATGCAGACCTGATTATTGATGAAATCACCGCCCATGCCAGGGGCGCGGTGGAGGTGGACAGCGGCATAGACACCATATTCGAGATAGGGGGCCAGGATTCCAAATACATATCCATCCAGGACTCCCATCCGGTGGACTTTGTCATGAACAAGATCTGTGCTGCGGGTACAGGAAGCTTTCTGCACGAACTGGCCAACAAGATGAACATAAATATTGTGGGTCAGTTCCAGGATATAGCCCTGTCGGCTCCGGCCCCGGTGAACCTGGCGGAAAGATGCACGGTTTTCATGGAATCCGACCTGGTGGGCTATTCCCAGAAAGGAGCCAAGAGAGACGACCTCATTGCCGGACTGTGCTTCGCCATTGTGCGCAACTACCTGCACCGGGTGGTGGAGGGCAGGCACATCGGCAGCAAGATAATGTTTCTTGGAGGCCCTTCTCTGAACAAGGGCATAGTCGCCGCTTTTGAGCAGGTCCTGCAAAAGCCGTTGATCGTTCCCAAAAACCGTGAGGTCATGGGCGCTTACGGCACCGCCCTGGCTGTGCAGGAAAAATTCAATTCCGGGGAAATCAAAGTCAAAGAGCGCGACCTGGAAGACCTGGCCGCCATAGAGGTCAATTTCAAGGAATCCATCTGCCGGGCGGACAAGAAATGCCACAACGAATGCAAGCTGAAAATCTATAATTTCAGCGGACGCAAGAGTATCTGGGGCGGTGACTGCGGACGCTACGAGGCCTCTACCGTTCAGGGCCGGACCAAAGACAATTTCTTCCTGCTGCGCGGGGAGCTTTTCAACCAGCATCTGCCCCAGGATGCCCTGATGGACTGGAAGAGCATGGAAAAGCCCCGGCCGGACCAGCCTTCCATCGGCATCCCCATGGCCCTGCACTCCCTGGAATGGGGCATACTCTGGGCCAATATTTTCTCAGAGCTGGGACTAAACGTCCTGTTCAGTCCAGCCACCAACCACGAAATCGCTTCCTCCGGGGTGGAGTCCATGACCGCGGAGACCTGTTTTCCAGTGAAGGTCTTTCACGGCCATGTCAACCACCTGCAGCGCACCCCGGCGGATTACCTCTTTCTGCCCAACCCCATAAACGTGCCTACTCCGGATGCAGACGGGGAGAGAGGGGTGCTCTGCCCCATGGTGGAAAGCTCCCAGTACATGGCTACTGCAGCCCTGCAGCTGGACGAAAACAGGCTTATTCGCCCCACGCTTTTCCTCAAGGAGGGAATTGAAAGCATAGCCCAGAACCTGCACAAGGCCCTGCCTTCCGGGCTGAAATTCCGGGAAAAGGAATTGCAGAGAGCCGTTTCCCTGGCCTGGGTCAGGCAGATGGAGTTCAAGAAAACCATACAGCAGAAAGGCCGGGAAATTATCTCCGGCATGGACCAGACCATCCCGGTCTGGGTGGTCACAGGCAGACCCTACAACCTCTACGACGAAAGGCTCAACCTGCGCCTGGGACGCCAGCTGGCCAAGCTGGACATAACCGCCCTGCCCATGGACTTTTTGGACTTTGAGCAGGTGAACCTCAAGGACTTTCCCCGCATGTACTGGGGCCTGGGTGGACGCATCCTGCGCACAGCCAAGCTCATCGCCCAGAAGCCCAACTGGTTCGGGGTGCACCTGACCAATTTCTCCTGCGGACCGGACTCCTTTCTGGAACATTTTTACGGGCACATTTTGCAGAAAAAGCCGCCTCTGGTCCTTGAACTCGATGAACACAGCGCCGTGGCCGGCGTGCTCACCCGCATCGAGGCCTATAAAAACGTGGTCCAGAATATGCTCAAGGAAAACCTGATTAAAAAGGAAAAAAGTACCTCTCTGGACCAGGCCGTGGGTCAGTAGGCTCGGACGTACTTAACCAATAACCCCTTAGAATATCATGCAAGAACAACAATTCTTTGAAGAAAGACTGACTAAGAGTGTCGGTCAGTTTGACATCACGGGCAAGACCCTGCTCATGCCGGACATGTCCCCCTTCGGCTCCAGACTTCTGACCTCATGCTTCAGGGCCTACGGGGTTCCTGCCCAGGTCATGCCCACCTACGACGGTCTGGAGCTGGGCAAAGAGTACACCTCGGGCAAGGAATGTTTCCCCTGCCAGGTAACCCTTGGAGACGTTCTTTATTACCTGAGACAGGAAAAAGAACGCCTGGGATCAGAATTTTCCCCCGAGGATTACGTATACTTCATGCCCGAGGCGGACGGACCCTGCCGTTTCGGCATGTACAACAAGATGCACAGGCTGGTCCTGGACAAATTCCCTGAATTTGAAGACGTGAATATTACTTACCTGTCCTCTACAGATACCTATTCCTCGTCCATGATCATGCCCGAGGAAAAATCCAAGCTCTTCCGCCGCCTGGCCTACGTGGCCACCATCATCTCCGACGTCCTGGACCGGGTTGTCTGGCGGGTCAGACCCTATGAAAAAGTCCCCGGGGAAACAGATGCCTTCATGGAAGATGCCCTGCAGGAAATGCGGGACAAAATCGAATCCATCGGGGAAAGCCGGGACTTCAACGCCCTGTACACCCTGCTGGAAGACATAGTAAAACGCGCAAAAAAAATGATGGACCCGGATAAGCCCAGACGTCCCCTCATCGGCATCATCGGGGAGATATATCTGCGCACCCATCCCCAGTCCAACCAGCATCTTATCAAGGAAATAGAAACCTACGGGGGCGAAGTGGTGGACGCCTCCCTGGGGGAATGGTTCAACTTCGTGGCTTATTCCAATCTGCGCGATACCCGGAGGAAATGGACCCAGTCCTGGAAAAAGGGTGACATCCAGGGCATGTTCAGCGCTTCACGCAAGTGGCTGGATTATCAGATCGAGATCAAATACCAGCTATGGCGTCAGGACCAGACCTATGCCCGGGCCCGCAAACACCTGGATATCCACGAGGATCACCGCATCGCCAGCCTGGAAAACCGTCTGGACAACGACCGCCTGTTCAACTTCGACATCGGCACCGAAGCGGCCATAAGCATCGGCGGGGCACTGGAATACGTGCATGAAAACTATGACGGAGTGGTCAACGTATTTCCCTTTACCTGCATGCCCAGCACCATCTGCTCGGCCATTCTGAAGCCCATCCTGCTGGAAAAAAAGGTCCCCTACCTGGACGCCTCCTATGACGGCTCCATTCAGCCCAACCGGGAACTGGCCATCAGGACCTTCATGTACCAGGCCCAGCAGAGGCAGAGCCGCCGCAACCAGGCAAAAAAGGGTTAAGAGGATTAAGGATCAGGGGATTCAGGGTCTATCCGAAGTGCTTCGCCTGTAGGCCATGGCCAGAAGCAGGGCGAAAAGGGCCGCCCCTATGCCTATAAACACGTTTAGAAAGGCAGGGGCAGTCAGACTGAGCCGCATAAGCAGGGTGGAAACTGCAAAACCGGAATTGCGGAAGATATCATTGAATCCGGGAAAAAAGCGGTTGGCCACCAGTACCAGCAGGACATCGCTGAAGACCAGAATAGTGTATATCTCGGCAAAAAAAGGGATTCCTTCCCCATACATCCACATAATGCTCAGGTGATATATGCCCAGAATGGTAAATATGGCCAGCAGGACCATGGACACCAGCTTTTTCACCGATATGAACCTGTACACTCTCTGGCCCTGAGAAGACTTGCCGCTTCGCTTAACATACTGCCGGTAATAAAGGTGCAGAAGAACAAATATGATCACTGCCCCCAATGCATTGGCCCCGATGCGCAACACCGCATCCAGCTGCTCCACAAGGACAACGGGCTCCGGAAAATAACTCAGCTCCTTGAAGGCATTCCTTAGAAATATTAGGCACAGGATCTCCAGCTGTTTGCCCACTGCCCTGGATACCGAGCACGGAAGAATAAATATCAGCGCAATGAGCTCATTTACCAGCAAAAGGGTAAAGGCCAGCTTGACTGAATAGAATGGGTTGGTGGGAAGACTTTCTCCAAGGGGTTGGGGTAGCAGCCCGAAACGATTGAGCTCGGTCAGGCTCAGGGTCACCAGGAATGTACCGATGAGCAGGGTGGTGATTGTCTGCCGGGTGCGATCATGCTCCCATACGTAGTGCAGGGAATCGTAGAGGTCGTTTATGACCTCGTAAACCTTGTGCATGGGATTTTCTTGGTCAGCTTACCCGGCTTCCGGGCTGCGTTTCCTTTGTGCTGGACAATAAGGCCATGTCCGCTCCCTGATGCACCGCCAGGATCATGCCGTGGGACATAACCCCCCGTATCTTCCTAGGAGTCAGGTTGGCCAGGACCACCACCTGACGTCCCTGCATGTCAGCGGGATAAAAGTGCTTTGCCAGCCCGGCCACTATACAGCGCGGCTTTTCTTCGCCGATGTCCACCTCAAGCTTGAGCAGCCTGTCCGCCCCTTCGACCTTCTCCGCCTGCAACACCCTGCCGGTGACCAGCTGCATTTTCTGAAAATCTTCAAAGCTTACCTCACTGGATTCCGGTGACTCTGCAGCTTTTTCCCCATCTTGTTTCGCTTTGCCAGCCTCCTGCTTAAGCTCGAGTTCCCGGCGCGGAAACAGATTGGACTTTTTAGCCACCCGGACTCCAGGCTTAAGTCCTGACCAGTGCCCGGCCTCCTGCTCCAGATCCACTTTGTGCAGGTCAAAACCGGTGCCCAGCTGACTAAGCAGTTCTTCCGAACTGGACGGCATCACCGGCCACAGGTGCAGGGCTATTTTGCGCAGGCCCTCAAGCAGGATATACATGACATTTTGCAGCCGCTCAGTCTGCCCCTCCTTGTAAAGCACCCAGGGGGCGCTTGCATCCACATATTTGTTCAACCTGCCGATAAAGCCCCAGAGCACGCCGAGGCCCCTGGAAAACTGAAAGTCGCCGAACAGGCGCATGTACTCGTCCATGGCAGCCTGCCCGGCGTCCACCACTTCCTGATCCTCGTCTGCAAGGGTGGACATCTCCGGTACCAGGCCCTGGAAATACTTGTTGGTCATGGCCAGGGTGCGGCTGCACAGATTGCCCAGATCATTGGCCAGGTCCGAATTGAGCCTGTTCACCAGGGCCTCTTCGGAGAAGCTGGCATCCAGGCCGAACTGCATCTCCCGCAGGAGAAAATAGCGGAAAGGAGCCAGGCCGTACTTATCCACCATGTCCATGGGCTGGACCACGTTGCCCAGGCTCTTGGACATCTTGGCCTCCTGCACCGTCCAGTAACCGTGCACCCGCAGCCCCCGGTACAGGTCAACCCCTGCGGACATGAGCATGGTGGGCCAGAATACTGCGTGGGGCTTGAGGATGTCCTTGGCCACCAGATGATGTGCTCCGGGCCAGTATTTTTTGAAGACCTCCCCGTCAGGCCAGCCCAGGGCGGAGATGTAGTTTATCAGAGCGTCGAACCAGACATAGGTTACAAAATTGCTGTCAAAAGGCAGCTCTATGCCCCAGGTCAGCCTGGATTTGGGCCTGGAGATGCACAGGTCTGTCAGATCCTCCCCCAGCATGCCCAGAACCTCGTTTTTATACCTTTCCGGCTGAATAAAATCGGGGTTGTTCAGGATATGTTCCTTGAGGGCAGGGAGATAGTCGGTCATGCGGAAGAAATAATTTTCTTCCTTGAGGTATCTGGGCTTTTCCAGATGATCCGGGCAAAGTCCGTCCTGGAGTTCTTTTTCCATGTAGAAGCACTCGCACCCGAAGCAGTAATGCCCCCCGTACTCCCCGAAATATATATCCCCTTTCTCGTAGACTGTACTTAGAAACCGCTGCACGCATTTTACATGTGCCGGGTCAGTGGTGCGGATAAAGGCCGAGTTCTCCACTTCCAGCCATGGCCAGGTCTCTTTGAACAAAGCGCTTATCCTGTCTGCGTATTCCTTGGGGGCCTGGCCGTTTTTCTCAGCTGCTTCCACTATCTTGTCCCCGTGCTCGTCGGTGCCGGTGAGAAAAAAGGTGTCTTGCTGCCGCAGACGGTGCAGGCGGTTTACGCTGTCGGCCACGATGGTGGTGTAGGCATGGCCCAGGTGCGGCCGGGCATTGACGTAATATATGGGAGTGGAAACAAAAAAGCTATCCAACTTGCACGCCTCCTGCATGTTTTTTCAAAGGCCTGGTGCGGGCCAGGCCCCATCCCGGTTCCAAGCAAGTATATCCTACTTGTTTTCCTTCTTTTTATCCGGCTTGTGCAGCATCTGAGTCCAGTCCTGCAGGGGGATCTCCTTTTCCGTGCCTTCCTCGTCCAGGACAGTGAGGCTTTCCCGAAACAGATTGGCCCGGATGACCCTTAGGTAGCCATCCCTGCACTTGTACCTTTTACCCATCTTGGGCAATTTTTTTTGAAACTGAGCATAGTGAGGCTGTTCAAAATTGAGGCAGCACAAAAGCCGGCCGCAAACCCCGGATATTTTGGCTGGATTTAAAAAAAGGTTCTGATCCTTGGCCATCTTGATGGTCACCGGGGCAAACTGACGCATGAACCGACGGCAGCAGCATACCTGGCCGCAATTGCCCAGAGCGCCCACCATCTGGGTCTCGTGCCTGACCCCGATCTGACGCAGCTCAATTCTGGTACGGTAGACCTTGACCAGTTCCTTGACCAGGTCTCTGAAGTCCACCCGGCCGGGAGCTGTAAAATAAAAGACTATCTTGCTGCGGTCGAAAAAGACTTCCACGTCAACCAGCTTCATATCCAGATTGTGCTCTGCCAGGCATTTTCTGCAATAGGCAAAGGCCTCCCGCCCAAGCTCCCTGTTTTCTTCCTGGACCTTGAAATCCTCTTCATTGGCCAGCCTGAATATGGGCTTTAAATCCTCCAGAACAAAGCCTTCCGGCAGGGTGTCCTTTACCTGAACCACGCTGGCCAGACCCAGTCCCTCCTGGGTCTTGACCATGACCGCGTCCCCGGGCTGCACCACAAAAGGAGAGGCCTGGAAGAAATAAATCTGGCCCTGGTCTCTGAATTTCACCCCCGCTATATGCGCCATAAACTATCCCTTGAGCCTTTGCAGGATTGCCCTGGCCGAGCGCCTGCCTGCGCCCATGGCTTCCACAACGGTAGCGGCCCCGGTAACTATGTCCCCCCCTGCAAAGACCATGTTCATGCTGGTCTCCCCGTTTTCAGGGTCGGCCCATACATAGCCCCTCTCGTTGAGCTCCAGTTCCGGGGTGGTCTGGGTCAGAACCATGTTGGCCCCTGTACCTACGGCCATAATGGCCAGGTCTGTATCCAGCGAAAAAATATCGCCTTCTATGGGTACAGGCTTTCTGCGCCCGGACTCATCAGGCTTTCCCAGTTCCATACGCTGCAGGACCACCTTGTTTAACACTCCCTGTTCATCGCCGTGAAAGGACAGGGGAGAGGAAAGAATCTCCAGCTCAATACCCTCTTCCAGGGCATGTTCCAGTTCTTCCTGCCGGGCCGGCATTTCCCCCTTGGTGCGCCGGTAAACAACCCGCACCTTTTCCGCACCCAGCCGCAGAGCGGTTCTGGCCGAGTCCATGGCCACGTTGCCCCCGCCGATAACCACCACGTTTCTGCCCGGGGGAACTGGGGTGTCGTATTCCGGGAACTTGTAACCCAACATGAGATTGACCCGGGTGAGATACTCGTTGGCAGAGTAAATGCCGATGAGATTTTCCCCGGGCAGGTTCATGAATTTGGGCAGGCCGGCGCCCACTCCCACAAAAACCGCCTTGTACCCCTGCTGAAACAGCTCTGGCAGGGTCACGCTTTTTCCGCCCACGTAGTTGCAGAAAAAATCAACCTGCAGGTTTTTCAGGGAATCTATCTCCCTTTGCACCACGGACTTGGGCAGTCTGAACTCCGGGATGCCGTACAATAAAACCCCGCCCGGGGAGTGCAGGGCTTCAAACACGCTCACCTTGACCCCGTTGGCGGCCAGATATCCGGCCAGGGTCAGGCTGCTTGGTCCGGAACCTATGGCGGCCACTTTCAGGCTCTCATCAATGGGAACACAGGAATCTGCACCGGTCTCTTCCTCGCATGAGGTGTGGGCGTAATAGTTATCCGCCACGAACCTCTCCAGGCGGCCTATGGCTATTGGTTGTCCCGTGGGGCGCAGCTTACAGGTCTTTTCACACTGGTTTTCCTGGGGGCAGACCCTTCCGCAGATGGCCGGCAGGCTGTTGGTCTCCTTGATTTTGGCAAAGGCCCCTTCCAGATCTTTACCAGCCAACAGGCGGATAAAACTTTTGCAGTCCACGTCCACAGGGCATCCCTTGACGCAGGTGGGCTTTTTACACTGCAGGCAACGGCCCGCCTCGGAAACGGCCTGTTCCAGGCTGTAACCCAGGGCCACCTCGGAAAACATTCTGCCCCTTTCCACAGCATCCAGCATGGGCATGGAAACCCTGGGGCTGATCTTGGTCTTGGTTTTTTTCTGCATAATCAAGCCAACTGTTTTTTCTCGAACAGTTCCATGGATGCTTTTTCCTGGGACTTAAAGGCCTGCAGGCGCATCATGAGTTCGTCAAAGTCCACCTGGGAAGCATCGAATTCCGGGCCTTCCACGCAGGCAAAACGTATCTCCCCGCCCACGTTTACCCGGCAGGAGCCGCACATGCCGATGCCGTCCACCATAATTGAGTTGAGGCTGACCAGGGTTTTGATGCCGTATGGCTGAGCGACCCTGGCCACAGAGCGCATCATGGGCACCGGTCCCACTCCTATGACCTCTTTTACGTCC
>Ga0207421_10008061_pt1 | contig 11037 bp, 12 predicted proteins | sample SodLakKL_010_SED_4_FD_187542 | JGI IMG/M metagenome (GOLD analysis project Ga0207421, IMG submission 187542) | Alkaline sediment microbial communities from Lake Tanatar, Kulunda Steppe, Russia - 8KL_010_SED (SPAdes) (version 2) | ecosystem: Environmental > Aquatic > Non-marine Saline and...
ACGCCCTCCTCGGCGTCCTCGGCCAGCGCCACGCCGAGGCCGTGGTGGTCGCCGTCGAGCTCGACCTCCTCGCCATCGGCGTCGACGATCCGGGCACCCAGCGAGAGGTTGTCGTCCTCCTCGACCTCGGGAAGGTCGCCGTGCCAGTGGTCGTCGTGGACGTAGGCCACGACCTCCTCGTCAGCGTCGCGGTCCAGGACCTCGAACTCCTCGACCGCGGCCTCCTCGTCGTGGTCGTGGTCGTGGTCGTCGTCCTCGTCCTCCTCGGCCGCCGCCTCCTCGGGCTCCTCGGGCTCGTCAGCGGCGTCCTCGGCGCAGGCCGCGGCTAGCACGGTCAGCGCCAGGATCGCGATCAGCAAGTGCAGTCCCCGCATGGTCATCTCCTGATGGTCTCGGCATCGCGGACGGGGTCGACCGGCGCGGTGTCGGCGGCTGGCTCGACCCCAGATGGCCACTGTAGATGGGAACCGTTGTCACTTGCAACGCGCTGGCGACGCACCCGCTCCCGCACCGTGTCGCCGATGGCGATCAGGAAGAACTGCAGCACCGCCGTCACCGCGATGGCCGCACCGGAGGCGAGGTCGAGGTGGTAGCTGGCCAGCAGCCCGATCACCACCGCGCTCCACGACAGGGCGACGGCCACGAGCATCATCGTGGCGGCGCGGCGCACCAGCAGGGCCGCCGCAGCCGCCGGTGCGACGATGAGGGCGAACACGAGCAGCGCGCCCACGGCCTGGAAGGACGCGACGACGGCGGCCGCGACGAGGCCCAGCAGCACCACGCGGGCGACGCCGGGGCGCAGCCCGAGCATCTGGGCCTTGCGGGGGTCGAAGGCGAGCGCGAGGAAGGCGCGGTGGCCGGCGAGCACGACCGCGAGCACGGCTCCGGCGCTGGCGGCCGACAGCGCGAGGTCGCCGGTGCTGACCCCGAGGGGATCGCCGAAGAGGATGTGGCTGACGTCGACCGCGAACGAGCCCGACCGGGAGATGATCAGCACCCCGATGGCGAGCATGCCGACGAACAGCAGCCCGATCCCGGTGTCCTCGCCGAGGCGCCGCAGCCGTGACACCAGGCTGATGCCACCGATCATGACCACCGCGCTGATCGCGGCGCCGAGCGGCAGCGCCGCGCCGATCAGGTAGGCCACCGCGATCCCGGGGATGATGCCGTGGGCCATGGCGTCGCCCATGAAGACCACGCGACGCAGCACCACCCACACCCCGACCACACCGCAGGACAGCCCGGCGAGCAGCCCGGCGATGAGCCCGCGCTGCATGAAGGTGAGGCTGAAGGGATCGGTGAGGAAGTCCACGGCTCGACCTCGCTGTCGCTGCTCGGCCCGCGTCGCCCTCGCGGTCGTGCGAGGGCGCGAAGTGCCATCGTACGCGCCAACGCTTTTCGTTTGCACCTGATTCCCCACGGCCTAGCCTTGCCCCATGAGCGCCGACGAGCCCTCCCCCGCCGATGCCACGCCCAGCGCGCGCCTCCACGACGCGCGCTTCGCCTACCGCGACCAGCGCGTGGTGCTGACCATCGAGCGGCTGGCGCTGCCCGAGCGCGGGCTGGTCGCGCTGGTGGGACCCAACGGGTGCGGCAAGTCGACCCTGCTGCTCGCGCTGGCGGGCCTGCTCGAGCCCCTGACGGGGCAGGTCGAGGTCCTTGACACCGCACCGCCGCCACAGCAGCGGATCGCCACGGTCTTTCAGCAGCACCACGCCGACGAGGCGCTGCCGCTCACCGTCGGCGAGGTGGTGCAGATGGGCCGGTTCGCCGAGCGCGGGCTGCTGCGACGGCTGCGCCAGCCCGACCGCGACGCGGTCGAGGAGGCCATGGACCGCCTGGCCATCGCTGACCTCCGGCGGCGTCAGATGGCCGAGCTCTCCGGCGGGCAGCGCCAGCGCGCGCTCGTGGCCCAGGCCCTGGCCCAACGCGCCGACCTGCTGCTGCTCGACGAGCCGCTGACCGGGTTGGACGCGCCCTCCCGCGACCGCATCCATCAGGTGCTGGAGGCTGAGCGCAGCGCCAAGCCCGTGGTCATGGCCACCCACGACCTCGATGAGGCGCGCAGCGCCGACCAGGTGGTGCTGCTCTCAGGGCAGGTCATCGCCGCGGGACCGCCTGACGAGGCCCTGACCCCGGACTGCCTGCTCACCGCCTACGGCGGCCTCGCAGCGGCCGAGTTCGACGAGCACCGCGACGACGCGCAGGCCCCGAGCGGGCCGCCGGCCTAGCCGCGCACACACCGTCGTGTGAGGCCGCACGGCACTGCCTGGCGCCGCACGCCGCGGTCAGGCCCCGGCACCCAGCACGCCGCGCACGATCGCCAGGATCCCGGCCAGCGCGGCGAATGCCAGCACGGCCGGCCGCAGCCATCCGCGGTCGAGCCAGGGGCGCAGCGGCCGGCTGGCGGCAAACCCCAGCAGCATCGCCGGCAGGAGGATGGCCGCCAGCACCGCGTGCGACCAGTCCAGGCGACCAGCGGGCACCAGCCCGACCAGCGACAGCAGCGCACCGACGAAGAACAGGGCCGCCAGGGTCCCACGCAGCTCGCCACCGGGGCGATGCTGGTAGAGCAGCGCCACCGGCGGGCCCCCCACCGCGGCGGTGGTGGCGAACAATCCCGAGGCGGTGCCCGCCACCAGCCGCGTGCCAGCGGTCACCGGGATCCGCGGGCTCACGACGTTGAGCAGCACCACCCCGAGGATCACCGCGCCGAACAGCACCTCGAGCGCCGCTTCGGTCAGCACCAGCAGCACCCCCACCGCACCGACGGTGCCGAGCACGCGTCCGGTGATGAGCTGCGCGAACCCCTCCCGGTCGATGCCGTCCCACTCGCGATGGGCGGTGAGCGCGGTGAGCGCCACGGTCAGCAGCAGCGGGGTCGCGGGCAGCGACGCGGGTGCGAGCAGCGCCAGGCCCGGCACCAGGACGATGCCGAACCCCAGTCCGACCGTGCCCTGCACCAGCGCAGCGACCGCGACCATCCCCGAGGCCACGACCACCCCGACCCAGTCGAGACCGGCCAGCGCGCCCTCAGCGAGCACGCGAGCGTCTCGGAGAATCGGGCGGTGACGACTGCGCTTGGGACCACCTGGCCCCGAGCGCCAGGACGCTGGACCTTGGTAAAGCGCGCACCATTGTCAACGATCTAGAACGCAACGTACGGTGCGTTGACGAACCGGACGGACCGGTGCACGACACGGAGAGACGCCGGAGGGGAGCGTGCACGGAGGATCTGGTGGCTGCAGCACGAGACCGCCGACCGCCGAGGCCATTGCGAGACCATCGCAGGGGCCGGTGGCGTGCGCGCCTCGTCGCAGCACCGAGTGACCCAGCGTCCCCAGCGACCCCAAGGTGCCCGAGCGACGAGGAGGCGTCACCGCGACCACCAGTGATCCGGCGAGCCCGAGCGCGGCCGGGCACGCGAGCAGTCACGGCGGAACCGGGCTCGCAGCGCACGCTCCTGCAGACAGCACCGAGCGCAACCTGACCGGAGGGGGAATCAGCCATGGAGCCAATCGAGTTCATCGGACTGCTCGTCGCCGCCTTCGCCGGCGGCATCCTCGGCGCCTCGCTGGGGGCGCTTCCGGCCTTCTCGTTCATGGGCTTCGTCATCATCGGTGGCGAGGCGCTTCGGATCGCCGGTGTCAACATCGCTGGCGTCGACCTCGGCGGCTACACCGACAACCTTGCGTTCGGAGCCTTCTTCGGCCCGCACATCACATTCGCTGCGGGTGCCGCTGCGAGCGCCTACGTCGCGAAGAAGGGGCGCATGGGCCCCGGCTTCGGCGGCAACTGGGGAGCCCACAAGGGTAAGAACATCCTGATTGCCAGTGGCGGCAGGTTCACCGATGTCTTGCTGATCGGCGGCCTCTTCGGGATCCTCGGGTTCCTGATCTTCTGGCTCTCCGGCGATGTGCTCCAGCTGCCGCTCGACCCGATCGCCCTCGGCGTGGTCCTGTCGGCGCTCGTGCACCGCGTCGCGTTCGGCTACCACCCGATCGGCAAGGTCCGGGGTGACGGCCTCCTCAGCGTCGGGGCGTTCGAGCGCGGCGAGACCGACGAGACCGACGGTGAGGGCGGCACTCCCAACCCGCGCCTCAGGGCCGAGCCGTGGCTGCCGTGGTTCTACAAGTGGCAGAACGTCGCCATCATCAGCCTGGGCTTCGGTGCCCTCGGCGGAATGGCCTTCTACTTCACCGGGAGCATGTTCCTCGCCTTTGGCTTCAGCGCCGCCACGCTGGCGTACCTGAACCTGAGCTGGTTCAACGACTGGGAGGCCCCCCAGGTGGCGGTCCCCGTGACTCACCACGTCACGCTGCCGGCTTCGACCGCGGTCGCCGCGTACGGCGGGTTCTCCGCGATGCCAGAGGTCGACGCCATCGGTGCCGAGATGTTCCTGATCGAGGCGGTGCTCATCGGCGCGGTCTTCGGGCTGATCGGCGGTCTCCTCGGTGAGCTCGCCCAGCGGATCTTCTTCATGCACGGCGACACCCACTGGGACCCGCCGGCAACGAGCATCGTGCTGACCACACTGCTGATCGCAGTGTTGCATCTGGTGGGGCTGTTCCCGAGCGCCGGGTTCGTGCCGCTGCCAGTCTGACCGGCTGCGCCGGCCAGGGCCAGGGCGCCCATGTGGCGGTCGGCAAGCCGGACTCCAACCGACGAGGGGTGGCAGCCCGCCACCCCTCGTCCGCGCGGTCGCAGCCGTCCGCGCCACCGCTGGGACACGCCACCGTCGCAGCTGCGCGGGCCGTGCCCACACCACTGCAGCAGGCTGCGCCCACACCACCGCAGCCGCGGTCAGGCCGCGCTGCGGGGCCAGGTCACAACCAGCCAAGACCCCAGGCCACCAGTGCCGCGATCACTCCCAGGAAGACCACGAGCAGCACGACGTCGTAGGTGCCGATCCTGTCGCCACGAAATCCGAGGTGGAACCCCATCGCCCTTCCCGCGTCCTCATCGCTGTAGGTCTGTGTCCAGGTTAGGCCACGCATGCAAGCCGAGGACGGTGCGTGGCGCACCGGCAGCAGAGGCGCCCGCACCTCGGTGTCAGGTGGGGCGTGGGCGCGGGTGGAGCCGGGGAGGGGAATCGAGCTCCCGGCCTGCACCTGATGGGTGAGCCGGGACAACCCACCCGATCTCCCTTCATGGCCGGTGTTGTGGCCCCTGCGACGCTCGCGGGGTCAGGCGTCTGGCGCCGCGAAGGGCTCATCGCTGGCGGGCGGGACCTCGCCAGCGATCGCAGCGAGCGTGCCGAGGTCATGCAGGACGATGCGCCGGTACCCGCTGGTCACCAGCCCGGAGCGGCGGAACCTGGCGATGACCCGGGAGACCGACTGGCGGCGAGCTCCCAGCATCCCGGCGAGCACGCCGTGGGACAGGCGCACCACCCAGCCGTGCTCGGCGTCACGCTCGCGCTCGTCGAGCAGCATCGACGCGAGCTGCGCGTCGAGGTCGGCGGTGAGCACCGTGATCAGGCGGCGCTGGGTCTCCTCGAAGCGCTTGGCGAGCGAGGTCATCCACCGCAAGGACAGCGTCGGGCTGCGCTGCAGCACAGCCACCAGCCCGTCGTGAGGTAGCTCGAGCAGCGTGGAGTGCTCCCCTGCGAGCGCATCCAGCGGCATCGGCTGCTCGCAGAGCATCGGCAGGTCCCCGACGACCCCGCCTGATCGGATGCGCTGCACCGTCTGCCGCGCGCCGAGCTGCCCGCGCAGCGCCAGGTGGATCTCGCCGGAGCGCACCACGAAGATCGTCGATACGGGCTCGCCCATGCGCAGCAGGACCTCGCCGGGCTCGACGTGACGCTCGCGACACAGGGCGGTGAGCGCTTCGATGTCGCTCTCGCGCAGCGGCGTGAGATCAGTGCGCGCCATCGCCTTGGCGATCCACAGCGCGTGGCGGCGCATCGAGCGGTCCACGTGCGTTCCTCCAGGCGCTCTCTCGGGCTGCCCGCGGCGCGGCCCCGGCGGGCCAGCGCGGACCGCGCGGTCGGGGCCGCGGACTGCGCGGTCGGCGCCGCGGCGGGCGCACCGTAGCGCACCTGGTCACCCACGTTGCGCTTGGGATGGCGACGCAGCCAACAGCCGCGACCGTCGCAGATGGCCTGTGCGAGCACGTCCGGACGGCGCTGCGCCGCAGCCCTCACCGCTCGCGAGACGTCGCTCGCACCGGCGCCCATGACCGTGCAGGAGCCGTGACGGCACGACGAAGGAGGAGACCATGAGGGAGCGTGTGCTCGCCGCGCTCGTCGGCGGACTCGTCGGCGGTGCACTGTTCGGCGCCCTGATGGAGCTGACCGGGATGATCGAGATGGTCGCTGGGCTGGTGGGATCCCAGAGCCCCACGGTCGGCTGGATCGTCCACCTCGCGATCTCCCTGGCGCTCGGCCTGGGCTTCGGGCTGATCGTGGCGCTGCGGCCCCTCGGTATCGGAGCGAGCGTCGGCCTGGGGGCCGCCTACGGGCTCGTGTGGTGGGTCCTCGGGGCGCTGCTGATCATGCCCGCCGCCATGGACATGCCCGTGCTGGTGGTCGATCAGGGCGCGCTGATGAGCCTGGCTGGCCACCTGGTGTACGGCGTGGCGCTCGGTGCGGTCACCGCGGCGCTGGCGCCACGCCTGGGCGCCGACCTGGCTCACGCGGTCCGCGCCCGCTCCTGAGCCAGGAGGTCCGCCTGGCCACCACGGCAACCAGGATTGCGATGCGTCAACGCCCGCTGGCCGGCCCGGGCATGAATGGTGACAGAGCAGGTGCCGCCGAGCGCCTTCGAGCGAGAGGGTGGACCGATGCGCCCGAGCCGACTGATCCCCTTGGTGGTCCTCGCCGCGCTGGCAATCGCCGGCGGTGCCGCGCTCGCGACAGGCGGCCTCACCGACGGCGAGGACACCGGCGCGACGATCGAGGGCGGAGCCGATGATGGCACAGCCCTGGCCGCGCTGCGCGCCAGCGACGGCGCCGCCGCAGCCGCCGACCTGCCGCAGGCACCGCTGGAGACCTTCGACGGTGACGAGGTCGCCCTGAGCGAGCTGGCCGGACAGCCGATGGTCGTCAACTTCTACGCCTCGTGGTGCCCGCCGTGCGTCGGGGAGATGCGCGACGCCTTCGGCCCGGTCGACCGCGACCGCGACGACATCGCGTTCCTGGGGGTGGCCCTGCGCGACGACCCCGAGCAGGCGCTGGCGGTCGCCGAGGAGACCGGCGTCGACTACGCCCTGGTCCAGGACCACCAGGGAGCCGTCTACCAGCAGCTCGGGCTCGCAGCCATGCCGGCCACGGTCTACCTCGACCCCGACGGCGAGATCGCCGGGCGCCACAACGGCGCCCTGACCCGCGAGCAGCTGGAACAGCACATCGCGACCTACCTCGACCAGCGCTGATCCTGCGCGACGAACCACCGAGGAGCCTGCCATGGCCGAGGTGCCGCTGGTGTTCGCGTTCACCGCCGGGCTGCTGGCCACCATCAACCCGTGCGGCTTCGCGATGCTGCCCGCGTACCTGTCGTTCCTGCTCGGCCTGGACGGCGCCGCCGCCCCCGACCGTTCGACCGCGATCGCGGTGCGCACCGGGCTGGGCGTCGGCGGGCTCGTGGCCGCGGGCTTCCTGGTGGTGTTCGGTGCCGCGGCGCTGCTCGCCGCCGTCGGCGTGGGCTTTGTCGTCGGGGCGATGCCGTGGGTGGCGATGGTGGTCGGCGTCGGCGTGGTCGCGCTCGGTGGCTGGCTCCTGGCCGGCCGCACGCTGCCGGTGCCGGCGATCGGAGCCGGTCGATCCGGCGGGGTCGGCGGGGCGCTGGGCTTCGGGGTCAGCTATGCGCTCGCGTCGCTGTCGTGCACGCTGCCGGTGCTGCTGACGGTCGTGGCCGCTGCCAGCGCGCAGCCGTCGTTGACGGGTCGGCTCGCCACCGTGGCCGCCTACCTCGGCGGCATGACCCTGCTGCTGCTGGCGGTCACCGTGGCGCTCAGCCTCGGCAAGGCGTCGCTGGTGCGACGGCTCCGCGCGCTCACCCCGGCGCTGCAGCGAAGCGCCGGGGTGGTGCTGGTGCTGGCTGGCACCTGGGTGGTGGGCTACTGGGCGGTGATCCTCGCCGCGGACGGACCCGCTCGCCAGGCCGCCGCGCTGGACCGGACCGCGGGTGTGGTCACCGACGTGCTCGCCGGCGCACCCGGCCTCACCGCCGCGGTCGCGGTCGCGGTGCTCGTGCTCGGTCTCACGGCGTGGTGGCGCGACCGTCGCCGCAGCCAGCGGCCAGCACGGGCTGCGTCGCCTGTCCGGCCTTAGCGGTGCGCCCCTAACGGTGCGCCCGCGACACGCGGGGAGCGCTCGGATGCGCGGTGACGGCTCGGTCGGCTCTCACGCGGTGGCGACCAGGCCTCGGACGGCGACCCCGGCCGTGCCGGCTTCGACGCCACGAACGCAGCCAGCGCCGCGTCCTTGGCCAGCCGACGGATCTCGATCACCGTGGCCACATCGACCTGCCACTTGTGGGCCACGTCCGCCTGCGACAGCTCGCCGGAGGTCGCCTCGAAGAAGACCTCCCACTTCTCCTCCGGCGACCACTGCCGGCCCCTGCGACGACCTGGCCCGGGACATCCCGGGACCCTCCTCGGATCAGGCCCCGCAAGCATCGCGGCCTTGGGCAGTCTTCGAGCGCAACCTCTCTCACGGACCCAGACGCAGACCGCTGCCGAGCTCGAGCTTGCTGACCTCACGCTGCACCGGCAACGCGGGGATGGGTGGCTGGACGCTGTCTCCTGGGCCTGGATCAGCTCGTGGAGCCCCGTCGCGCGGACCTTGGTCGCGCGGGTGCCGCGAGGCCGCTCGCTGCAGGAGCCCATGCTGGAGGCCCTCGTGGCATCTTCGGGGATCACGGTGCTGTGGCTCGCCGCGGTCAGCGGCGCGGGCATCCACCGCGAGCTCGAGGGCGGAGCCAACCTCGCAGCGGGCGCGGCAGAGACCCCCGAGGCCGGCCTGTTCCCGGTCCTCGGGCCGCTGTCAGGAGGCCTGGCGTCCAGCAACGTCGTGCTGGCGCTGATCTCGATCCTCTTCATCACCGCGGCCGACTCGGCGACCGACGTGCTCGGCGCGTTCCCCCTCGAGCGGTGGGCTCGACCCGCCGCGCAACGCCCTCGTCGTCCGGGGGCGCTGATCACCGTCGCGGTCGACCGGTCCCTGCGACGCGAGCGCGTGGCGACCGCCCAGGTGCCCGAGAGGGCAAGCGGGTGGCCGCGCCGTGCTCGCCGGGCGAGGTGTTGGCGCGGCAGCGCTGAGGGCCGACACCGCGCCCCGCACGATCCCGGCAGCACAGACCCCCTCGAGCGAGGGCGCGTGATCGATCCCGGGGTGCCGCTGTCAGGGCTCGTTCCTGCGGGGCGCGACCGTAGGGCACGACCACTGGGGCGCGACCCGCGCCGCGCGGCGCGGCGCGTCGTCGACGATGGCGGGTCGGGAAGTCGGGTCAGGCTGGCTTGACGGCTCGGACGATCGCTCCGTGCAGCCCGTCGGCGACCTCGTGGGTGAGCGTCACCGCGATGTCGACGAACCCGACAGTGGCCAGGCCCTCACGGTACTCGCTGGTCGACAGAGCCCCGGCGATGCAGCCGGCGTGGTCGCCGCGCGCGGCGCGGTCCGCGGGAGCGAGGCGGTCCTCGGCGACGACATCGCTGACGCCCACACGCCCACCAGGACGCAGCACGCGGTGCATCTCGGCCAGCACAGCGGGCTTGTCGACCGACAGGTTGATGACGCAGTTGGACACGATCACGTCGATGCTGCCCTCCGGCAGCGGGATCGCCTCGATATGACCCTTGAGGAACTCGACGTTCGTGGCGCCGGCCGCGGCAGCGTTGCGGCGGGCCAGGTCGATCATCTCGTCGGTCATGTCGAGCCCGTACACCCAGCCGCTCTCGCCGACCCGCTGCGCGGACAACAGCACGTCGATGCCGCCGCCGGCGCCGAGGTCGAGCACCGTCTCGCCGGCGCGCAGCTCGGCGACGGCGGTGGGGTTGCCGCACCCGAGGCTGGACAGCGCAGCGGCATCGGGCACCGCGCCCTGCTCGTCGAGCGAGTACAGGGCCGCGCCAAAGCCCTCGCCGGCCTCGACAGGCTCGGTGGTATCACCGGGCCCACAGCAGCCGGAAGGGCCATCAGCGGCGATCGCGGCGGCGGCGTAGCGGCGACGCACCTGCTCGAGCAGTGCGTCGGAGCGGGCATCGGAGGCGGTCATGGCAGCGCTCCTCGGAGGTCGGCGACGGCGGCGAGGCGGTCCAGTGCCTCGCGGTTGAGCGAGAAGTAGGCCCAGGTGCCGCGCTGCTCGCGCTCGAGCAGCCCAACGGCGACCAGCTTCTTGAGGTGGTGGCTGACCGTCGGCTGGGCCAGGCCCAGCGGCGCGGTGAGCTCGCACACGCACACGGGCTCGCTGCTGGTGGCCAGCAGGTGGAGGATCCGCACGCGATGCGGGTCGGCGAGCGCCTTGAACAGCGCCGCGGCGGCGTCGATCTCGGCGTCGGTGAGCGTGGGCGCCGCCAGCGGTGCACAGCACAGCGCGACAACGTCTTCGCGGCTCATCGCAGTCCTCGCCGAAGGAGTCGGTGCAAAGCGCGTTGGCACTGCACAGCCAGGCCCATGTCCGCAAGGTCGATATCGATGCTCGTCGATCTAAGCCCATGATGCCTGCTTGATCGACGAGCGTCAATGAGAGCCGTCCGAGGCACGGGCGGGCGACCTCGACGAGCCAACGCTCGTTGGCGGTCACCGCCTCGCCAACGACGATCACGCGCTCCACGTCGACGTGCTTGCCCTCTCCCTACCTGGCCACTCGAGAGGTGGCCGGCCCTCCCCCGGCGGTGGCGAGCGCAACGGTGGAAGTGCGTCGCGAGGTCGACCATCGGGTCGCATGCGGAGTCCAGCCAGACACTCCTGCCGCCCCGCCGACACCATCGCCAGCCCCCTGCCTGAGGCTGCCCTGTGATCCCAGCCCTCTCGCGGTCTTGACCGCATCGAGCGGCACACGAGGGCACACGCAGGCACATGACAGGGGCGGG
>Ga0207421_10008062_pt1 | contig 11037 bp, 11 predicted proteins | sample SodLakKL_010_SED_4_FD_187542 | JGI IMG/M metagenome (GOLD analysis project Ga0207421, IMG submission 187542) | Alkaline sediment microbial communities from Lake Tanatar, Kulunda Steppe, Russia - 8KL_010_SED (SPAdes) (version 2) | ecosystem: Environmental > Aquatic > Non-marine Saline and...
TACCCCGTCATGCTGATCAACCTGGTCATCTTCCTCCTGTACTGACTCTTCCAGAGCCAGGCCCAGTTGGGGACCTCCTCAACCCATACCGCTAACAAAGACCCGGATATAGGCATCCTCTTTTTCCTGCTGTGCAAGGGCTTTTTTTAATTGCTCTGCAGCTTTTTCCGTTACTTTAATCAAGCCAATCAATCCTTTCACTTTATAATCACGATTCATTCTATTATAATACATATTCGTAATTGTGCAAGGATAAATTTACGGATTGCACTGCATTCTGTCTACTTTAAGGGAGAGCAAAAAGATCCCTGCATCCCTTAATTGCAGTATTAAACCATAAACAGCCGGCATATCCGGCAAATCCCCTTTTAAGGTGGAACTGCCATCGAGCTCATGAATGATAGCAAGTCCCCCAAAATAATCCGCTATCCAGTAATCCAGGTGTCCTGCAGAGCGCACCTGGACACGCCATACATGCTCTCCATTGTTGGCCTGGCTGTTTTTACTCATTTTTTTCCCTCCTTCGTTTTTTGTTTAACCCTAATTGAATGGCTATTAATTATGCTGCACACCAACACTTTAATTCAGCTCTGCCGCTTTTCAATTTTGTGTTTCATTTGCCCCAGAAGCGCCGGGTCTGTTTAATTAACAACAGAATATGAAACCCTATCACCTTCAGAGTAGTCTTCTGCTTGAGGATCAAGGATTACTAAATCTTCTTCTTGCAGGCCTTCCGTAATTACAACATCTCTTCTCGTCTCCAGTCCCGTTTTGACTGCTCGCACAGCAACCTGATCATGCTCAACAACCAGAAGAGCATCTTCCCCGTTAAAGGTAAATAATGCGGACTGGGGAACAACGAGCACATCTGACTGCTTCTCTGTTGTAAATTCAACATCGAGTTTGTATCCAGGAGCAATGTATAAATCTTCCGGCCTATCCGGGACTATAGTAACTTTAACACGCTCTTCTTCCAAACCCAGGGGAGAGTAGTCTTTCTCCGCATAGGGGGCTATTTCTATAACTTCTCCCGGAAAAACGACATCATCATCCCTTAATTCTAAAATCAGGTTAACTGACATACCCTCATAAATATCGTATATATCGCGGGTGAGCACCCTGGCTTCCACCTGGTGTTCATCGTTTTGCATAATTCTCATCAAAGAAGCCTGAGAACCTGCCAGCTCTCCTTCCCGTTTGTTAATATCAGTAATAATTCCACTAATAGGTGCTGTTATACTATGATTATTCATCTTGTGGTTTAACAGATCTATTTGAGCATGAATGGCTTCTCTTTGGGAGGCGATTACTTCCCTGCTTCCTTCAGGTGGTTGATAAGACTCATGTAAAACCTGCAGGGCTTTTTCCTGTTGAGCCAAGTTATATTCAGCTTTCTGCACCATTTCTTCCGCTTGTTCATACTCTGCTTCGGAGAAAACTCTTAATTCTTGCTCCTGCTGAGCAAGAAGGCTCTCCGCTTTGATGACCTCATCGCTGGCTTCTTCATAATCAGCCCGGGACACAACATCCGCTTCATAAAGCTTCTTAACTCGATCATAGTTTCGTTTTGCCACTTCCAGGTTTTTCTCAGCATCCCGGACCCTTAATTCATATCCCTCCTGATGGATTGTTTGCATTCTTTCCAGGTTACGTTTTGCAGCTTCCAGGCTGTCTTCTGCCTCATCTACCCGAAGTTCATAACTTTCCTGCTTTGAGACAGCGGGCTCTTCTTCCAATTGCATTTTTTCACCCTCAAGTGCTCCTAGTTTCGCCTGCATTTCTTTCAAGGAGTATGTCAATTCATCATCCTCCAATACAGCCAGCAATTCGCCCTGGCTCACTTGATCGCCTTCTTCAACCAACAACTCTGCTAAACGGGCATTGTATAGCGCATATACTTTTCGCTCCTTCAGGGGAACAACCTCCCCTTCTTCAGTAAAGCTCCGCGCCAGATCACGGGGAGTTACTTTTTTCACCTCTGCCTCCACTCCCTGCATCAGCTGGGTTACAGCAAAGGCAGCCACAAACAGTACCACTACAGCACCCAGGGTTATTTTCCACTTCGTTTTCATCCTAACCCCTCCCTGTTACTAATCTCTTTGTTCTTATTCCCTGGATTTCAGGACTTCCACCAGGTCCAATTTTTTCACCCGGCTTAAGGCAAAACGCTGGGCCACCCAGATAGAAAATATTGTAAACAAACCCCCTACGAAAAAAGCCTGAGCAGACACGTCCGCAGGCATGGCGTACATGTCTGTGCTGAATTCCCCGGCAAAGCCAACCTGGATCAACTGGGCCAGGGGAATCCCCGCCAGCACGGCAAAGACGCTGAGAAACCACTGTTCAAAGGTAACAACCGATAACACTTCCCGGGAAGTCATACCCAGGACCCGCATGGAAGCAAGTTCAAGGTTGCGTTCCGATAAAATGATAAAGCTGGAAACATAAATGATGGCAAAACTAAAGATGATGCCGATCAGCACAAAAAGATAAAGCGTTCCATAAGCCATTTCCCAGTACTCTTCCATGAGGCTGAGCAGGCCTTCCCTGCCGTCAACCCCGGCAACCATATCGCTCTCTCTATAACGTTCATGGACAGATGACAAACTATCCTGTTCATGGTGAAGATTAACCAGCAGTGATGTTACAAATGGGTGCTGGTTCAGCATTTCGTACAGGCCCGAAAGCTCCATATAAGCGTTCATGCCAATATACTGGGGAATCGTATCTACAACCATAACTTCTATCGAGTCATCAACATGGCGCAAGAAAGGGCTTTCCAGCTCCAGCAAATCACCTTTCTGGACCCCCAGGTTCTCCGCCAAGCGTTCTGAAACAATTAACCCCTCTTCGGAAGGATTAAGACGGTTACCATCGGCATCCAGGATATTGTACAGCCTGCCCTCCCGGGGCAGGCCCAACAAGATCACATCTTCTTCCCGCCACTGATGGGAAAACTTCACCGGCACTTCAGCCATCTTTTCCACTCTACTCACCTCGGAAGCCCTTTCCAGTTCCTGCTGGACCGGAAAGGCAGCCATCGGGTCATGAAGCCGGATCTTGGCATCGTAAACTTCTACATCCTCGTATTGATGGAACATAAATTTTGGCATCGCCTCAGAAACCAGGGACCAGGTAAAAGACACCAGGGCACAGCTGACCATGATCCCAAAAAACATAAAGCCGCTTCTGATCGGGCTTCTGCCCAGGTTCCTGATGGCCATCTTGCCCTGGACAGTCAGCATCTCCGTAAAAAAGCCAACTTTCTCCAGGACGTTTTTTTTCCCGGAGACCGGCGCAGGAGGCCGCATAGCTTCGGCCGGCTCAAGCCTTAAGGCATTTCTGCAGCCCATGTAACCGGCGAAACCCAGCACCACCAGGCATAATACAATACCCAGGACCAGGTAAGACAGGGAAAAGCCCTCGTAGACTTCGGGAAGATAGAAAAAATCATACAGAAGTACAGTTAAAGGGTTTGCCGCCCACATACCCATGACGCTCCCCAGCACGCCACCGAGCAGGGCCAAAACCAGGGCATAGGACAGGTAGTGCAGCATAATCTCCCGCCTGGTATAGCCAAAAGCTTTTAAAATCCCGATTTGTGTCCGCTGCTGGTCCACCAGCCGTTTTAGAAGGATAAAAATAATAAAGGCAGCAATTGACAAAATCAGCACAGGAAAAAATGCGGAAAGCGCTTCAATGACCTCGATTTCCTCCTGCAGCATAAAGTGACTAACCTGGTCTTCCCTGGGGTACATGGATTGTAACCCATAGCGTTCCAGTTCCAACTCCAGGCTCTCTTCCACCCGGTCATAGCTGGCTCCTTCCTCCAGGGTAAAGACCAAATCATTTATGGTGCCCCGCTCTTCGGGGAAAAGTCTCCACATGGTTTCGAGGGGGAGAAAAGCCACACCAAACTGCTCCGGGTTGGGGTAAAGCTCGGTTTCCAGCCTCAACATATAGACAAACTCCGGGCTTACAGCTTCACCTTCTAAAGAAAGTTCTTCTACCCGTCCCCCGGCAATGATTTCCAGTGTATCGCCCTGCTCCAAGTTATGGGCTTCGATGAAAGCACTATCCATCCAGGCATCAAGCCGCCTATCCGACAATTCCTGTCCCCACACCAGCCCGGCATTATTTAATCTTTCCGGGTCAGCCAGGTCCTGGGAAACCAGCTGCAGGTAGATACTTTCCTCACTCTCCAGGTTGTTGACCCTTACCTCCTTGACCAGGCGCCCGCTTACCTGCTCCACTCCATCTACCCTGGAAAGTTTTTCCGCGTTTCCGAAAGGCATGGACTCCAGTTCTGCAAAGCCGTGGGCAAAATTTTTGTCCCGGTAGAGGTTGTTTTGGGAAAGATACAGGTTATCCTTGGCAATGGAAAAAGAGACAAAAACCAACAAACCGATGATAATCAATGCCAGGCAGGCCAGGTAAGAACCCTTGTTACTTAACATATCCCGCAGCATTTTCTTCTTTAACATTACCAGCTCACTTCCTCCGGCGGTACCGGCTCATCGTTTACCTTCACCCAATCCACCAGGCCATCTTTCAAATAAACCACCCGGTCCGCCATCTGGCTGATATTGGTGTTGTGGGTAATGATCACAACAGTCTTGTTGTAATTGTCGCAGAAGTCCCGCAGCAATTTCAAAACCTGCTTTCCTGTAGGCAGGTCCAGGGCCCCTGTCGGTTCGTCGCAGAGAAGTAGACGAGGGTTCTTGGCCAGGGCCCGGGCAATAGCCACCCGCTGCTGCTCCCCACCGGAAAGCTGGGATGGAAAGTGATCTCCCCGGTCACTTAAACCCACCTGACCCAATAGCTCATTTACATCCAGGGGGTCCGTGGATATCTGGACGGAAAGATCAATGTTTTCATAAGCGGTCAGGTTAGGCATCAGGTTATAAAACTGGAAGATAAAGCCCACCTCACTGCGGCGGTAACCGGTCAGCTCAGCCTCCCCCGCATCATGCAGGTTTTTCCCATTAAAGTACAGCTCTCCCTCGCTGGCCTGGTCCATCCCCCCCACGATATTAACCAGTGTGCTCTTCCCTGAACCGCTGTGCCCCAGGACAACCACCAACTCTCCATGATAAAGGGTAAAGTCCACTCCCCGAAGAGCATAGACCGTTACTTCACCCATTTGGTATCGCTTTTTTACATTTTTAGCAACGACCAGTTCTGCAGACATGCTTTCTCCCTCCCTTACAACATTGGGTCTTAAACTGATACCATCATACCTCAAACCCCTACTCCATGAGACCTGACGAAAGTTGGGTTTGTGCTAAAAAGGTTCAAACCCTTACTTTTATAAAGATGTTTGAGCATTGTTTTGGTCCTATCATCCGGACAAATGAACTAAGCCTGCAGAACAAGACATGATTCCTTCCTGGAACAGCTTGGCCAGGACAAAAGCCTGGCCGGGAAAACCCGTGAATATAAAAAACGGCCGACTAACATGAGTTAGCAAGCCGCATGATGCCCTTATCTTGATCGATGTCACTACAAGAAACCTGTGAAACTGTTGCATAATTTGTTGCATGTAAAACATATGTGAGAATAAACTGCCCTTATTCACCATTATTTTAGGTGTCCTCTTTCACCGTCTTTTCATATTCTTCTGCTGCTTTTCTCCACTGCTTGGAAAGGGCCTCCAGGTAATGGGCCACTTCCCCTTCCAGCACCTGCTCGGCACCCTTGTGGGTTGGACTAGCATTCACTTCATCGACCATGCCCTGCAGTGCCCGGGGAACATCAATAATCGGGCAGGGTGCCAGATGATTATTGTTAAACGGAATTCTACTCTGGTATTCAAGGAAAAACGGGTTTTGCAGTACTTCCTTTACGCTTTTGTCTTTAATATTATCCACCGCAAAGTGGACAAAAGCGCATGGCTCCACATCGCCGGCCGCGTTAATGTGGAAATACTGCCTGCCGCCCGCGATACAACCCTCTGTGTGATGACCATCGTTCCAGAAGTCAGCGATAAAAATGGGCTTATTGCGCCGGAGTTCCGTGACCCTGTCTACCAACCAAAGCCTCTGCTCAGGAGTAAGCATGAGGTCTATATTGGGGTCTCTTCCCACAGGGACATAGTGAAACGACCAGACATAAAGAACCCCTTTTTCAATGAGAAAGTCAATATACTCATCGCTGAACAGGATATCCACGTTGTTTCTCATCGCCGTTATCGAAGCGCCAAAAAAAACTCCCCGCTCCCTTAAACTGTCCATGGCCCCTGTAACCTGTTCAAAGGTGCCTGCTCCACGCCGGGCATCGGTTTGTTCCTGCCAACCTTCCAGGCTAAAGGACGGGGACAAGTTGCCCAGCTCGGCCAACCGGTCAGCAACCTTATCATCAATTAAAGTGCCGTTGGTGTAAGCCATAAAGAAAGAGTTAGGATGTTCAGCGATCACATCTAAAAGGTGGGGATAAACAAAAGGCTCCCCACCTGACAACACAATCCAATGGATACCCAGATCCCTGGCCTCGGAAATAATCCGGCTAAATAGTTCAGGGTCCAGCTTGTCAGCTTTGTCGTATTCCCCGGCCCAGCAACCATCGCAACTTAAATTGCATGCCGAGGTAGGATCAATAAGAAGCGCCGCAGGGACATTGGCCCCAATTTCCTCTGCCACCTGATTCCTTTTCTGCTTCCCGATAAAAGTTCCTTCAATAATCCAGGAGTTAATTAACTTGTGAAGCATTTCCGGATTGCTCGCAACCCGCCTGGCCTGCTCTTTCACTCCGGGATCTCTTTCAAATCGTTTTTTCATCACATCGATCATTCTTTTATGGTGAGGTAACACAGCTGTTTTCTCCAGGAAGTTCATTATGGTATTTAGATTGTTTTCAGGATCTTTGGTCATATACTGGATTGCTTTGTCCAGGGCCAGTTCGGCTGCCAGTTTCTTGACTGAGTCCAGATTCATTTTTACTTCCCTCCTTTAGAAAAAAAGATATAATGTTTTATTTGATAAAAAACCAGGCGGCTGAAATTCTTTCCCAGTTCCTGGCTGTCATTTTCTTTCTACATTCCCTGTAAGTTTAAACAAGCGCTAATGAAAATATATGCTTAATACTGCATATAAAATTATACATGCTAAAATTTGCCTTGTCAAGAGCTGGAATTTACAAAAATTGTAAATAGATGTTGGAACACGGACGCAGTGAAAGCCCATTTCCTGGATATATTTTATGGCCACCCGTACCTACTTGCAGGCCAGCTTCTCTTCACAATGGCTGATGCTTTTCGCTGCTCCCGGTAACCTCGAAACAAAAAAGAAAAGCGCAGGCATGGCTTTCCCGCTTGGACCTCACACCTTGCGCTTGAAAGGTTGCTGCTCATCGTTGCTTCAAGCTAAAAATCAATGAAGCTGGTCAAATCCTTTGTCAGGTCTGTATACCTGTAGCCTCGATAATCCGTATCGGATTCAACCATTACAATGGGCCTGTCGGGGTTTTCCGGGTTATGCTGTTCGATAACCGCTTTCTTGCCGTCCAGGGTAACTTTTCTTTTTTCAGGCAGGATGAAAGCCGAAGTAAACAAAACCCGCAAAATAATCGGTGAATACTTTTCATTCAGTGCATAGAACCTTTCCAGTATCTCCGAGGCAGAGTTTGTTTCTGCGCTGGTAAGATTCAACTTATAGCAAGCCCCAATTAACTGGGCTGATGGATCTACATCTTTAATCCCATGCGGCACCCCCAACCCATCCAACGTTTCATGATGCTGCATGATGGCTTTTGTCATGGGTTGTACCAGGTTGGGCTCTAGTTCTTTTACAACCCTGAGTGTTTCCTGGGGATGGTTTTTGTGGTCGACATCGTGGTTTTTTATGGCATTATCATCTGTGATTTCCTTTAAACCAATATCCGCTAAATAAGCGGCAATCACCAGGGATTCCTTTTTTTCTTTAGACACATCCATATTCTTCATAAAAGAGGCCACCTGGATAGAAGAGTTTAGGGCATTTTGTTCTACCGTCTCCACTTTTTCAGCTGTGGAGATAGAAATCAGGTCAGACAGGTTTTCTGTGTTTAAAAGGTCGTGAACTGCCTTTTTAGATTTGTTCCAGTTTTTCCTGTCATAATAAACATCATAAGCGGATTCCTTTAAGATCTCAAATTCTCTTTTTGCTTCTTCCGATATTTTTTCTCTACCAAAGGGAGCGCTCCCTGACATTACCTGGTTAAAAATCTTCTTTATTCGTTCCTGTTCCCGGGCAATTTCCTGTTGCGAGCCAAGAAATACGTCCCGGTTGGCAAGGTGATCGATATGTGCCTGGGTTAAGACTGTTCCCGCTGGCAACAAAACAATACCGGTCCTGGCGCAGACAACACTCATCTTGAGTTTGTCACCGGCTTTTAATTCATTGATTAACATTTTTCTCCCCCCTTTGGCTAATTATATCATAGAAACTTTCGCAAATACACACCCACATCAGGCCATCGGTGTCTTCTAATTCAATATTTGCCGTTAAGCAAGATGTGTTTTACAGGCAAGAATAATTTGCTGTTTTTTTCCGCGCAGCATGATAAAATAAGGAAAAGTTAAGACAGCAAATTCCGCCTGTGTCAGCATAAGGATGCACTGGCACAGCTTTGGAGGTGTATGATGAAGTTACTCCCGGAAATAAAAAAGCTTTTGGAAACGGAGAAGTTGTGTACGTTGGCCACCAGTTCGAAGGATCTTCCGCACCTAAGTTTGATGAACTTTACCTACCTGGAAGAAGAAGGACTGATTATTGTAAGCAGCCGAGCAGATACCACCAAAGTAAGATATATGATAGAAAATCCTGCTGTTGCTATTTTGCTTCATAACCTGGAAGATCAATCAAAGGCACCCTTAAGCTGCACTCTCTATGGCAGAGCAGCCATCGTGCCACAGGAAACGGACAAAGAACGCTATTACCGGGAAGCCCATCACAAAACCCACCAAGAAATGGGGCAATTTATCAACGGTGAAAACATTGTAATCATTGGTATAACCATCAAACACGCTGCCTTATCTGATCTGGAAGACAGTGTCCGCACCTGGTCTGCCGCTAACAACTACGAATAAATCAGCATAACTACTCAGCACTCTTTTAAAGGAATCAGCGGAGACGATTCTGGCACTTTTCGTAGCGAAGCGGAGGACCGAAGGGGAAAGCGACATAACTGTCCCCTTCTTCCCGATGTAAACGCAATAAAATAGGGGTATTCGGATTTTGTGGTTGAAATATGAGCATTCTGTCATAGTGTCCAATTATTTAAAATCGGATTTTGTGGTTGAATTGCCTTATTTTGGAATACAGTATAATGACATTTTTGTTTTTTGATCAATGCATTTCAATGTAACTTTAAGTATAGTTTTAAAGCCTTAACTATGATAAAATAAACCCATATTTTAGTGAAGGGACCGAGAAACAGGTCCTTTTACTTTTAAATAGCTTTGCAAATTCAAGAAGGATGACAGACATAGAAAACAAGCTTACTTGAAGAAGAGAGTCAACTACAAAACAACTAATCTCGGAAAACTATAACGGATTGCGCCATCTCAAGCATTCTTTCCACATCCAAAGTGGAAGATATCTTAAAAAGTTTATTCTCATATATCCATTCTATCTCAACAACATCAAACCGCTGCCTGCTAATCATATACTCAATGCCGTCGGTTCTTTCGAAATACACTTCTGTGTCATCAACATCGTAAGTCTTACCTATATTTTTTTTATCACTTAAATCTCTTTGCATGAAAGTAATTGAGCTATTGTTTATGAGTAAATCACAATAAATTACCCAAGAAGCATCTATTTCGTAATAATAGACTCTCTGGACATCCTCTAGTGATGCATCTTTAAAGAAATAAAAGTCTCCTTCATAAAGGCCAAGGAGCTCTTCTATATTCGTTTCGGTAATCATATCACCCGTATGGATTCTTTCTGTATCTTCAGGAGTAACCTCTCTGATATGCTCAGGCACATCTGATTCCCCAAAAAAGAAATGCCTAATATTGACTCTGGTTTCATCAATATATTCTTTGATAACATTGTGGAAAACACTCCCAAACGGCAAAGCTTCTAGAGAAGTAGGTAAACTTATATAAAATACCAAAACTAGGGCCGAAACGATAATTGCAACCTTAAGCCCGAACTTTTTCCTCTTATTAAAGGAAAGCCCCATCACTCTTCCAATATTTTTCCACATTTTTTTGGAGTTTGGGTTTCCTTGACTTTCGACCTCTTTATGGACAGCTTCTTTAATTAACTTATCCAATTCATTCATAAAAGAAAACCTCCTTCCCACCTGTATCAAAAGCCCCAACTTCCTTTGCGTGAAGAGACTCTTTCATTAATGCACGAGCTCTATTTAATCTGGACTTAACAGTCCCCAAGGGAATGCCTATTAACTGAGCGATTTCTTTTTGGGGCATTTCGTTGTAATAATACAATACCATAATTATCTTAAGGTCGGGAGGAAGCATATTTAAGGATTTTTGTATTGTTTTAACAGCTTCATTTCTTTCTACGTTGATTTCTGGGTTGTCAGGTTCACTCGTTTCAAGGCGTTGAAAATAGTCATCAGCAAAAAGAGGGGTCTTGCTTTTTCTTTTTAATAAGTTAAGGGCCTTATTTGTTCCAGTACGAAACAGCCAAGCCTTTATTTGATTTTCGTTTTCAAAATCATCCATGCTGCAAGATAGAAAAAAGGCGATAAAGGTTTCCTGTGTTATATCTTCAGCGTCCTGCTTGTTGTTTATTACTGACTTGACAACCCTGAAAACCTGGAGATGAAAATTCAGGAATAATTTTTTAGCTTTAAGCCAATCTTTGCTTGATGACATATAATTCCCCCCTTCATATTATTTTGACAAAAATAAATATTTCCCTTTTTTGTGAACCAATTGTATCAGTTGTTTGTTTACTGTATAAGCAAGTTAAATTTAAAGGAGGCACTAAAGTGATAAAACCAAAAATTATTTTCTTGTTAGCAGCATTTTTAGTTATCGCAATATGTTCTACAGTAGCAGCTGCACCGCCATCATCACAAGAG
>Ga0207421_10008063_pt1 | contig 11036 bp, 10 predicted proteins | sample SodLakKL_010_SED_4_FD_187542 | JGI IMG/M metagenome (GOLD analysis project Ga0207421, IMG submission 187542) | Alkaline sediment microbial communities from Lake Tanatar, Kulunda Steppe, Russia - 8KL_010_SED (SPAdes) (version 2) | ecosystem: Environmental > Aquatic > Non-marine Saline and...
AGGTACTAAAGAATCCTTTTCATTTAAATTACCTGCAACACTATGTATTTTTGTGGTTTCCAATGCTTCCTGGAGAGTTGGTGGAGGTAATATACTGGGTAAACGCTTGGCCAACATAGTTTTACCGGAGCCCGGCGGGCCTATCATTATTAAGTTATGTCCTCCTGCTGCAGCTACCTCAAATGCACGCTTGATATTTTCCTGGCCCTTTACTTCAGAGAAATCAACATCATAATCATTTAATCGTGATGTGAATTCGTCACGTGTGTTTATTTGCAGCGGGGTTAAATTATTTTTGCCGTTAAAAAATTCTATAACTTCATTTATACTCTTTACACCATATACTTCAACATCGTTGACAACTGCTGCTTCACGTGCGTTAGCAGCCGGAAGTATAAAGCCCTTGAAGTTTTCTGCCCGGGCTTGAACAGCTATAGGTAAAGCACCTTTTATAGGTTTCAGGCTTCCATCAAGAGATAACTCACCCATTATCAGGTATTCATGAATGTTGCCAGGTTTAATTTGATTGCTGGCTGCAAGTATTCCTAATGCAATAGTCATGTCGTATGCTGACCCTTCTTTCCTGATGTCAGCAGGTGCCATATTTATGATGATCTTTTTACCGGGAATGCGATAATTATTGTTCTTTAAAGCTGAACTGATCCGGTGATGGCTTTCTTTAACTGCGTTGTCAGGTAAACCAACCATGTGAAAGTTAACTCCTTGAGAAACATCAACTTCTACGGTTATTGTTTTGGCATTAATGCCCTGAACAGCGCTTCCGTATGTTTTTATAAGCATGTTAAGGTTAAGGTATTATTGGGTTTTTAATAAAACTATATTAATAAAAAGTCAAATATATGGAAAAACTTTAAAAGTTATTCATTTTATAAAAAAGTCATGTTATTTTTTACAGTTATTTTTTCACAATAGTGGCATTTTAATCTCAGATCTTCTTTGTCAATTACTTTAAAGTTTTGCGCTATTTGTTCATGGTTTGTAATGCAGTTAGGGTTAAAGCATTTTACAATTCCGTTTATTTGGTCAGGTATTTCCACTATTGTTTTATTTGCCACCTGGAAGTCTCTGATTTCAATCATTGTAGCATGGGGAGCTACCAGGGCTATTCTGTTTACTTCTTCTGGTTTGAAAAATTTGTTGCTAACTTTCACAATACCTTTTTTACCATATTTTTTGCTTGCAAGATTGGTTGCAAACAAGATCATGTTTTCAAACTCTTCGAGTTTTAGAATTCTTATTACTTGAAACACCGCATTGGCAGGTATGTGATCTATTACAGTGCCATTTTCAATGGCTGATACTTTTAATTCTTTTACTTTTTCACTCATAGGTGTGTTTTTTTAAGCTTAGTTATATGAAATATTTTTTTAAACAATTTTAATTGGTTAATTTATTTAAGTCCGAGTATAAGTGACATAAGTGCTTGTCTGACAAAAACGCCATTAAGTGCTTGTTGGAAATAATAGGCTTTTGGACTTTTGTCTACTTCGATTTCTATTTCGTTAACTCTTGGCAGTGGGTGCAATATTGTAAGGTTTTCTTTACTATTTTCTATCATGTTTTTTCGCAAAACGTAAAAGTCTTTAATACGTTCATATTCAAGTGGGTCGGAAAACCTTTCTTTTTGAATACGTGTCATGTACATTACGTCAGCCTTTTCTGTTACGTCTTCAATATCCACATATTGATGATATTCAAGATTTTTTTCTTTGATAAACATTTTTACTGCGCTTGGCAGTTTTAATTCTTGCGGTGAAACCAGGTGAAATGTAGTATTAAAGTTGCATAGTGCAATAACCAGTGAGTGTACGGTGCGCCCGTATTTCAGGTCACCTATAAAGGCAACATGCAGGTTGTCCAGGTTGTTTTGGGTTTTTTTGATAGAATATAAATCTAACAATGTTTGTGTAGGGTGTTGGTTTGATCCGTCACCGGCATTAATGATTGGCACCGGTGATATTTCTGATGCAAATCTGGCACTACCTTCCAAAGGATTACGCATAATGATCAAATCTGAATAATTGGCAACAGTAAGTATAGAATCACGTAGAGATTCTCCTTTTTTTACACTTGTGTTTGATGCTTCAGAGAAACCTACAACCTTACCACCCAGGCGATTTGCTGCACTTTCGAAACTGAGCCTGGTGCGTGTTGAGGGTTCAAAGAACAAACTGGCAATGACGTAGTCTTGCAGAATGTTTTGTACGGGGTTTTTTTCAAATTCTTCTGCTACTTCCAAAATTTTTAATTGATCTTCTTTTGAATAATCGTTGATGCTGATCAGGCTTTTGTTTTTCATTTTGCTATTTGTTTTTTATTGGTTGCATTAAACTTTTTTGCCTTAAAAGTTTTTTTATAACAGTTAAAGCATACATTTTATTATTGGATCAAAAAAAAACGGCTTTTGAAGCCGTTTTTTTCATATTATGAACAATTACAATCATTTTTGATGAGGTTTTTCTCTTTTAAGAAGTTGCAAATTACTTCCTTAAGGTTTGGTTTGCCAAAATCTTCTAATTCATAGCCGATTTTTAAGTTTGGTTTTTTAATGTTTACTACCCTGTTAAGATCAATTGGTGTTGCTATCAGGACTAGATCGCAAGGTGTGTTGTCAATTGTTTTTTCAAGGTCTTCTATTTGCTGCTTGCTGTAGCCCATGGAAGGCAGTACCGGTCCCAGGTTTGGATATTGTTCAAACGTTTCTTTAAGCTTTCCTACTGCATAAGGTTTTGGGTCTACTAGTTCAGCAGCGCCATACTTAAGAGCTGTTATACTGCCATAACTGTATTTTACTCCTCCATGTGTAACAGTTGGTCCTTCCTCAATAACAAGGACTTTTTTGCCTCTTATAGTTTTCGGATTATCTACGAATGTTGGAGAACATGCGTCTATCATGATAGCGTCGGGATTAATTTTTGCTACATTATTTCTAACATGCTGCAGGTCTTCTAAATCTGCACTTTCAATTTTATTAACAACTACGGCATCAGCTAGGCGAAGTGTTGTTCCTCCAGGATAGTATTTAAGCTCGTGACCTGCACGTTGACCGTCAACCATAGTAATCATAAGGTCCGGTTGATAAAAAGGAAAGTCATTGTTACCACCATCCCATAGAATAAGATCACAGTCTTCTTTTTCTGCTTCACGTAAAATTGATTCATAATCAATGCCGGCATAAATTATGTTACCATGGTTTATGTGTGGTTCATACTCTTCCATTTCTTCAATGGTGCATTCATGTTTTTTCAAATCTTCTATTGTGGCAAAGCGTTGTACCGCTTGTTTTACAAGGTCACCATATGGCATGGGGTGGCGAACAGCAACAGCTTTTATATTATGTTTTTTTAGAATTTTAATAATTCTTCTTGATGCTTCACTTTTACCACCACCGGTTCTTACTGCTCCTGTGGCAATTATAGGTTTGGATGATTTAAGCATAGTGGAATTTAAACCTAAAAGCTTAAAGTCTGCACCGGCAGCATTAATGATTGAAGCAAGATTCATTACTAAATTGTAATCTACATCACTATATGAAAATACACATTCATCAACGTTGTGTTTTTTAATTAAATCTGTAAGTTCATCCTCTGAATGAATTGGAATACCTTCAGGATATAGCTTTCCGGCTAACTCGGCAGGATATTTTCTACCATCAATATCGGGAATTTGTGAGGCTGTAAAAGCAACAACATTGTAGTTTTCATTATCCTTGAAATAAGTGTTAAAGTTGTGAAAATCACGTCCTGCTGCCCCAATAATAATAACGTTTTTCTTTTTCTTGTGCATATTTTATTATTTAGATTTGTTTATACTATCATTAATTTTTAAATAAAGATTTGGCAAAAAACTTCTACAAAAATAAAAGTTTAACCAAAATAAATCAGAATTTTATATTTTTATTATCAAATTATTTTTAACAGTAACTCAAGTGGCCTGTCATTTAAGGTTTTTAAGCAAGAATTTTATACATTAAAGCGATTATGAAAAAATAGCAAAGCATTTATATAATTACGTAAGCAATGAAATAATGAATTGAAAAATCAGTCTAAAACTATAATTTACGTGCTGTTTTTTAAATAATTATGTGTTTTACTAAGGTCTTTGACAATGTTTATTTATATAACAAGCTTTTAGTAAAAAAATATGGTTATATTCGTTACCAAAAGGAGTCTTTAATTAACGAAATTTCAACCCCGTGGGTTTGGCAAAATCCACGGAACTAACCGCTATGGCTAACCATGTAGGTTTTGCCAAACCCACGGGGTTAATTTGCATTAAATATATTTTATACAAATTAAAAACAACAACTTGATTATAGGTACACGTGGTAGTTCACTGGCTTTATCCCAGGCAAACCTGGTTAAAGAAGCTCTTGAAAAAGTTTATACAAATCTTAATGTTGAATTAAAGATTGTAAAAACCAAGGGAGACAAAATCCTTGATGTCGCTTTGTCAAAGATTGGCGACAAAGGTCTTTTTACTAAAGAGCTTGAGAATGAGCTTTTTAAAAAAAATGTGGATATTGCGGTTCACAGCCTGAAAGACTTACCTACTCAGTTGCCTGAAGGTCTCGTGTTAGGAGGTGTTTTGCAGAGAGGTGAGTTTCGTGATGCATTAATCCATATTTCCGGTAAAAATTTTAACGAGCTTACTGAAGATGACATTATTGCTACCTCCAGCCTCAGACGTAGGGCTCAGCTCATGAAGCATAGCACGGCTTTCAGGGTAGTTGACATTAGAGGAAATGTAAACACAAGGATCAAAAAAATGAATGAAGGATATTGCACTGCAATGATAATGGCAGCCGCCGGGCTTCAGCGATTAAATATGGACCACATGATCACCCAGATACTTGACCCGGAAATTATCGTTCCTGCCGTAAGCCAGGGAGCTATTGCCATGGAAGTGCGTGATGATGATAAGGCTACAAAAGAATTACTCAATAATGTCACACATAAAAATACACTTATTGCCATAACAGCTGAAAGATTATTTCTTGGGATGATTGAAGGGGGGTGCCAGGTGCCCGTAGGTTGTTATTCAAAAATTACGGGAAATAAATTCAAAATAGAAGGCTTTGTTTCTGATATGGACGGTTCAAAAATCATCCGGGATCATGTTGAAGGAGATATTAGCCGTAGTGATTTATTGGCCCGGGAGCTGGCAAATCTTTTTATAAAAAAGGGTGCCCCGGAAATTATTGAGCAAATTAGAAAAATGAATAAGGGTTAAATAAATAACATATGCTTAACCTCGAAAACAGGGTTATAGTTACCACACAACCGGCAGATCAATCACCGGAGCTTTGCTCTCTGCTTAAAGCAAAGGGAGCAAAAGTTTTTAATATTCCTATGATCGAAACAAATACGTTAAAGCTGCAACCGGAACAAATACAAGATTGCTTGACACCAAACAAATATTCTCATATTATATTTACGAGTAAAAAAGGAGTAAGAGGATTTTTCGAAAATCTTAAAAACTACAAAGAAGGTGCATTATTACCGGAAAGTTTAAAAATTGCTGTTATTGGTGAATCAACAAATTTAGAAGTAGAGAAATACGGCCATAAAGTTGATTTTGTTAATCCCGGTACAGATCTTGAAGCTTTTATACCCTATTTGTTGGAAAAAGTGGTTAATTATAACGACAATGTTATACTGGCTTTGGGAACACTTGCTTCTGATGATATGTACAAAGCTTTATCAGAGATAGCGAAACCTTTACGCATAAATGTTTATGAGACCATTTTGGTTGAAGAAGTTAATGAAGAGTTATCCGAATATATCATATCCGGTAAAGCTGATATGTGTGTTTTTACTTCTCCTTCAACTTTTGATAATTTTTTGCGTTTTTTTGGAAAGCCAAATGACATAAGTCTTGCGGCAATAGGAACAACTACTGCTAAGGCTATTGAGAGATCGGGTTGTTCGGTGCACGTGACAGCTCCAAATCCTTCAGCAAAAGCTATGGCTGATGCAATAGAAAAATATTTTATTAATCATAAAATCTAAGTTAATTATGTCTTATCCAAATACTCGTTTAAGGAGACTTAGGAATAATCCAGCAATACGCAATATGATCAGCGAGACGACAGTTTCTCTTGACAGTCTTATTATGCCGTTGTTTGCATGTACCGGAAAAAACACTAAAAATCTTATAAAATCTATGCCCGGTAACCATCAATTGTCAACGGATTTGCTTGTAGAGGAGTGTCAGCGATTATATGAGATAGGCATAAGGTCGGTATTATTATTTGGTATACCGGAAACAAAAGATGAAGACGGTCTTATTGCAGCACGGGAGGATGCGGTTATTCCTACAGCTATTCATGCAATAAAAGAGAAGCTGAAAGATATGTATGTTATTGCTGATGTTTGCAATTGTGAATATACAACGCATGGCCATTGTGGTACTATAATAAATGGTGATGTGGATAATGATCTTACTCTTGAAACATTGGCAAAACAGTCTGTAGCATTTGCCAAAGCTGGTGTTGATATGGTAGCGCCAAGCGACATGATGGATGGCCGGGTGGGTCATATACGCCGTAAACTGGATGAAAACGGCTTTTATAATCTTCCCATAATGGCTTATTCGGCAAAATATGCTTCAGCATTTTATGGTCCTTTTCGTGAAGCTGCTGATAGTTCACCCGGCTTTGGTGACAGAAGTACTTACCAGATGGATCCGGGCAACAGCGATGAAGCAATGCGCGAAATAAAACTCGATATTGAGGAAGGAGCTGATATCATAATGATAAAACCAGCGCTAAGTTACCTTGATATTATAAGAAGAGCCAAAGAATCTTTTAACATTCCAATTGCAGCCTATAATGTGAGTGGTGAATTTTCCATGGTAAAAGCAGCATCAGCAAATGGGTGGTTAGACGGCGAAAGAGTTGCCCGCGAAATATTAAGATCCATTATAAGGGCAGGCGCCGGCATTATACTTACATATCATGCAAGGGAAATTGCAGAATCACTTAAAGGGCAAAGATATTTTTAAAAAAATATTACCTTTTACATTATGACTTCCATGAAGTTTTGTTTTTTTTATAAGTTTGTTATAAGTTTTCAAAGTAGTGAACATAAAAAAGAGTTTAATATATGGATTATCAAAATAGCAGGCAGCAATTTCAAAGAGCACAAAAAGTAATACCTGGTGGGGTGAATTCTCCGGCACGAGCATTTAAGAGTGTAGAAGGTGAGCCCCTTTTTATAACAAAAGGAAAAGGCTCCAAAATATGGGATATTGATGGCAATGGATATATTGATTATGTTGGATCCTGGGGTCCTATTATCCTTGGTCATGCACATGAAAAGGTAGTAAATGCTATTACAGAAGCTGCACAGAATGGCACGGGGTTTGGCGCACCAACAGTCATTGAGACTGAAATAGCAGAGCAAATTGGTAAAATGAAGCCATCAATGGAAATGGTACGCATGGTGAATTCAGGTACGGAAGCTACTATGAGCGCTTTAAGGCTTGCAAGGGGATATACCGGGCGGAATAAATTTATCAAATTTGAAGGTTGTTATCATGGCCATGCTGACAGTTTTTTGATAAAGGCCGGCTCGGGAGCTATGACTTTGGGCTTACCCGACAGCCCCGGAGTTACCAAATACACTGCCCAGGATACACTTACAGCAAAATTTAATGATGCGCAAAGCGTTCGTAAGCTGTTTGAAGAAAATGATGAGGAAATAGCCGCTGTAATTCTCGAACCCATCGCCGGGAACATGGGTGTAATCCCCCCTGATGCCGGTTTTTTAGAAGAATTGAGAGAGATAACCAGCAAATATGGAGCTTTATTGATCTTTGATGAAGTGATGACAGGCTTTCGTATTGCCAAAGGTGGTGCAGAGGAATATTATGGTGTTAAACCTGATATTACAACAGTTGGAAAAGTTGTTGGAGGAGGCCTTCCGGTAGGAGCCTTTGGTGGCAAAAAAGAGATAATGGAGAAACTTGCCCCGGTAGGTCCGATATATCAAGCAGGCACATTGTCAGGTAACCCCATAGCTTTGGCTGCAGGCCTGACTACACTGAAAATTATTGATCAAACCCCCGGCTTTCACGAAAAACTGGAGAAAAAATCTGCTGAGCTTGAAAAGGGATTCCTTGAAAATCTTAAACAGACAGGTACGAAAGGTATTGTCAACAGGGTAGGATCTATGATTACTCTCTTTTTTACTGATCTTAAAAAAGTAAGGTCCTTTGATGATGCTAAAGAGTCTGATACCGGAAAATTTAGCAACTATTTTATGGGATTGCTTGAAAATAACATTTATATGCCTCCTTCTCAGTTTGAAGCTGCATTTGTACCCGCTAGTATTACTGATGAAGAAATTGAATTGACATTGGCGGCAAGTTTGGAAGCTATGAAAAAATTGTAATAGTAAAATAATGTCAAATCTTTTCACGGAAACTTTAAAGGGTAAGGTAACCGAAAGACCACCTGTGTGGTTTATGCGCCAGGCCGGTCGTGTGTTGCCTTCATACCAGGAGTTGAAAAAGAAGTATACCTTTTGGCAACTTATGAAAGACCCGGAGCTGGCATCAAAAGTTACCCTATTACCTGTCAGGGACCTTGGAGTAGATGCTGCAATATTGTTTTCTGACATTTTGGTAATACCCTATGCAATGGGTATGGGCTTAGAATTTACAGATAAGGGTCCGGCTTTTGACCAGCCTCTAAAGAATTATGAAGACCCCGTCAAACGTCTTAAACCTGAACCCGAAAAGCTTGAATATGTTTACAAAACTATAGACAAGTTCTTTAAAACTTCCGGTAACCAAATGCCTTTGGTAGGTTTCTGCGGAGCTCCCTTGACAGTAATGCTTTACATGATACAGGGTTTAGGTACTAAATCAAATTTTCCGGATGCGGAAAAATTTCTGTTCAAAGAAAAAAAGCTTACAAAAAAGATTGCCGAAGCCGTAACAGAGCTTACCATTGAATATTCATTACGCCAGGTAAAAGCAGGAGTAAATGCTTTTCAGATTTTTGATACACATGCAGGAATAATACCATTTACATATTACAAAGAGGTCTTTATGCCTTGTGTAAAAAAGATTGCTGATGCAGTTCGACAAACCCGAACACCTTTTATATTTTTCCCTAAAGGAATTGGTGCAGGAATTAATGAGATAGATTATGACATGTGTGATTTTCTCAGCATTGATTGGCAAACTTCAATATATACGGCAAGACAAATGGTAGATAAAAATGTTGGGCTACAAGGCAATCTTGACCCCAGGATTCTTTTTGCCGATAAGAAGACTATAGAAATTGAATTAAATAAATTTTTACCATTCCACAAACAAGAATCCAAATGGATATTCAATCTTGGTCACGGACTTCTGCCGGATATACCGGTGGAAAATGTTAAATTTGTTGTTGATTTTGTAAAACAAGCAAAATGGTGATATATTCCAAAAAAGATGGTTTGTTAGTGCTTGTTTATGAGTGGTATATTATTAATAATATTTGTGTAATTTATGGCAAAATACTATAAAGTTAAAAGTTAAAAGTTAAAAGCATCAAGCATCAAGCGCCAATTATCAAACATTTTTTTACACGTGTGTTGGGTCATGGATATAAAATTGCTGAATAAATATAATAAGCCGGCTCCGCGTTATACCAGTTATCCACCGGCTACATTCTTTCATGAAGGTATTACTTCGGATAACTATAGGGAAATGATAGAGGCTTCGAACGATGATGAGCCTCAAAATATTTCCGTATATATCCATATTCCGTTTTGCAAGCAATTGTGTCATTTTTGTGGTTGTAACACCGGCCTATACCCTGAAGAAAATGTTGTTCAAGATTATATTTTTTCATTAATAAAGGAGATTGAGCACGTATCTTCATTGCTTGATCTTTCAAGACCTTTAACGCAAATTCATTGGGGAGGTGGTACGCCTAATTCTATAAGTCTCACTTATATTGAAAAGGTGATGGAAGTCCTAAGGCAAACATTTTCTTTCAGTGAGCATGCTGAAATAGCAATGGAATGTAATCCGGCCTACCTGGAACTTTCGCATATTGATCAACTTGCACGTATGGGGTTTAACCGGCTTAGTATTGGAATACAGGATTTTAAGCAAGAAGTCTTAAAACAGGCAAACAGGAAAACTCCTTTATTTCCGGTAGAAGAAATGATAGGTTGCATGAGGGATAATGAGATGAGCGTAAATATTGATCTGATGTATGGATTGCCTGGACAAACGCCTGCATCATTCAAAGAAACCGTTGAAAAAGTAATTTCCATTGCTCCCGACAGAGTGGTGACCTTTTCTTATGCCCATGTTCCATGGATAAAACCTGCACAAAAGCAGTTGGAAAAAGCAGGATTACCGCAGGCCGGTGAAAAACTTGAAATGTTTGAAGCAGCCTATAATTTGTTTACCGCACATGATTATATTTCCATTGGTATGGACCATTATGCCAAGCCTGACGATGAGCTGAGTATTGCTTTGAAAAATAAAAAGCTGCATAGAAACTTTCAGGGATATTGTACACAGGAAACTACAGGTCAGGTTTATGGCTTTGGGGCAACATCCATAAGTCAGCTCGGCGGAGGGTATTATCAGAATAATAAGAATGTTTCTGAATATATAGATGAGGTTGAGCAAACAGGCTTTGCAACCAAACGTGGCTGCGAACTCAATCAGCGTGATATTATTTGCAGGGATATTATCACTCAGATTATGTGTAACGGTTATTTGGATTTGAATGATACGGCAAGTCGTCTTAATTGCAGTGTTGATGAACTGGAGAAAATTACCGGTTTTCGTAAAGAGAATTTGCAGTCTTTTATTGATGATGACTTACTTGTAATGGAAAATAATGTACTAAAGCTTAAGCCTGCAGGTTTTCTTGTGGTAAGGAATATAGCCATGGAGTTTGACCCCTTATATAGGCAGAAGAAACAGCAATATTCAAAAACGTTATAATTTGTGTTGTTCGTTGTTTTTTGTTCGTTGTTTGTTGTTTTTTGTTCGTTGTT
>Ga0207421_10008064_pt1 | contig 11036 bp, 8 predicted proteins | sample SodLakKL_010_SED_4_FD_187542 | JGI IMG/M metagenome (GOLD analysis project Ga0207421, IMG submission 187542) | Alkaline sediment microbial communities from Lake Tanatar, Kulunda Steppe, Russia - 8KL_010_SED (SPAdes) (version 2) | ecosystem: Environmental > Aquatic > Non-marine Saline and...
CTCCCACCTTGGCTTTGAATAAAGCATGGCTTGAGGCAGCCTTCTCCAATATCTTCGGAACTTCCGCTCTGATTTGTTCTATCAATTCAGGTATATCTTCGATCTCAGTTTTATCCAATATATCTCCTAATTTCATATGATGCACCTAAGCTAGCATAATAATCTAAAGGTTGGTTATATTAATATGTTTTGGGAGATAATACCGTTTAAAGGCAAGAAATGTATATCTATGTTTTATCTACCCCCATAATTTAATTTACCTAGAAATCCAATTGAGAGATATGAAGGAAATATCCGGAAACAATATAATTTATGAGTTTAAGCCTGAGATGGAATCTAAAAAAAGAGTATCGCCAGGGGAAATAGTGAAATTCGATGCAAATGACGCTTTTAATAATCAGATACATAGTGAGGAAAAAACACTAAATGAAGTCGATTTCTCAAAGCTCAATCCCGCTACTGGACCAATTTTTATTGATGGTGCAGAGGAAGGTGATATTCTAAAGGTTAAAATATTAGATATCACCGTTTCTAAAAAAGGAGTGATAGTAACTGCCCCAGAAGCAGGAGTTCTTGGAGACATGGTAAAAGAATCGAAAACCAAGATCATAGAAATAGAAGATGGTTTTTGTAAATTCGAAGGCGTCAAGATACCTGTAAAACCTATGATTGGAGTCATCGGTGTGGCTACGGAAAAAGAACCCTACTCTACAGGGACGCCTTGGAAACATGGTGGAAATATGGATACAAAGGACATATGTGAGGGTTCTACACTTTATCTGCCTGTAAAACAAGAAGGAGCTCTTCTCGCACTGGGTGATTGCCACGCCGTTATGGGTGATGGAGAAGTTTGTGTAGCTTCGTGTGAGATCAATTCAGAGGTCACTGTGAAAATAGATGTGATCAAAAACGGTGATATAGAATGGCCTGTTGTCGAAACACAAGATGAGATCATGATCATCACCTCTGGAGAAAACGCCGATGAAGCATTGAGAGAATCAACAGAACAGGCAGTTAAATCGCTCTCAAAAGGACTAGATATAAGTTTGGCGGATGCTTATCTATTAGCTAGTCTGTGTGTTGATTTGAGGATCAGTCAAATAGTAGATCCTAAAAAAACGGCAAGAGCAGCAATACCAAAAACCATATTGAATTCAAAAACATTTATTAAAAGATGCTAGATTATCTAAAATCTTTGGACAAAATTATCAACTAAATGAAAGAAATGTAAGAAATCCTTAAATGATTAAAGAAATAATCAAAAGAAAGAGAGAAAGAGGTTTGTTGTTTGTTTTAGGTATCTGAGAATATCAATAGTAAAGGTGACAGGCTATTTTCCTTTCACCACTCTCCTTCAATTCAGGATCATGTTTTTCGCATATCTCACCGATCTTTTGTTTGCAGCGTGGAGCGAAATTACATCCCTCAGGAGGTTCAACAGGACTGGGCACTTGTCCACTGAGCGGTGCTTCGACCTTTTCGTCGGGATCGGGCTGAGGTACGGATTTGAACAAAGCCTTGGTGTATGGGTGTTGAGGGTTCTCAAATATCTCATCTGAATCACCCACTTCCACTAATCTTCCCAAATACATGACTCCGAGCCTGTCACTGATAGCTCTCACCAGATTGATATTATGGGATATGAACATGTAAGATACGTCGAATTTCTCTTTAGCTCTATCCAACAACTTCAAGATCTTGGATTGAACGGAAACGTCCAAGGCAGAAGTGGGCTCGTCCAGTACCAAAAAGTCTGGTTCTAAACATAACGCCCTGGCTATACAGACTCGCTGTTTCTGTCCGCCGCTCAATTCGTGAGGATATCTGATCAGATGCTCCGCCTTCAATCCCATAGTATTCAGTATGTCGACCATCTTTGTGAGTTTTTCATCTTCCGATGAGACCATGTTGTGTATCTCTAACGGCCTGTCAAGATGATCGTATACTGTCATCTGCGGATTCAAAGCGCTAACCGGGTCCTGGAAAACTATGTTCATCTTCTTTCTGAATTCTCTCATCTTCTTTCCAGAGTGATCAGTTATATCCTCTCCATCGAAGAATATCTTCCCGTCGGTCGGCTCAATAAGTTTCAATATCGTCCTACCCAGTGTGGTTTTTCCACAGCCGCTCTCTCCTACCACACCTAAAGTCTCGCCTTTTACCACGTTCAAAGTTACATCGTTCACGGCCTTGACGGTTCCTTTCTTAGATTGGAAAAAATTCTTAAGATTCTTCGTTTCAACAATATTGCTCATTCTACTTCCTCCCAAAAGTGACAAGCTACGAGATGTTCTTTACCGATCCTCTCGAGAGGAGGTCTTTCCTCTTTGCATATCTCCTGAGCATATTCACATCTAGGATGGAATCTACATCCTGAAGGTGGGTTTATCAATCTGGGTACAGTTCCAGGTATAGTTTCGAACTCCTTTACGTCTTTTTTGACTCCTGGAACAGAGTGTATGAGTCCATTGGTATAAGGATGTCTAGGATTATTGAAGATATCGTGCACTTCAGCTGTTTCAGCTATCTGGCCGCCGTACATCACTGTCACCTTATCACATATCTCAGAGATGACCGCCATGTCATGTGTGATATAAAGGATCGACAACTCTTCTTTTTCTTTCAATTCCTCCAGAACCTTCAAGAACTGAGCCTGTATAGAAACGTCCAAAGCGGTCGTGGGTTCGTCCGCGATGAGTAGGTTCGAATTACAGGCGAGCATCATGGCTATCATGACACGCTGCATCATACCGCCGCTCAATTCGTGTGGATATTTCTTGTAAACCTCTTCTGGATCGGGAAGTTTCACTCGGTCTAACTCATCCAAAACCAGTCTCTGAGATTCGTCATCATCATCGCTCTGATAAAGGACTATAGATTCCTTGACCTGTTCTCCCGCTGTGTAGACAGGATTCAAAGAAGTTGAGGGGTTCTGGAATATCATACTTATCTCGTTGCCCCTAACATTCTTTCTGAGCTCCTTCTCACTCATCTCAAGTAGATCTTCACCTCTGTAAAAGACCTCTCCTCCACGTATTATTGCATTATCATCCAACAGTCCCAAGGTCGTTAGGCTTGTGACCGACTTTCCACAGCCGGTCTCTCCTATCAATCCATGTATCTCTCCTTTTTTCACAGTCAAGCTAACATCGTCAAGAGCTTTTACTGTACCTTCTTCTGTCGAAAAATCCAATATAATATCGTTGATCTTAAGAATAGGTTCACCCTTGTTGACTTTTTCAACCATATTTACGATCCTCCTCTGACCGGATCAAGAGCATCTCTTAAACCATCTCCAACAAAGTTGAAAGCCAAAACAGTCACAGTTATCGAAGCTCCACCAAAAGTTGCCATCCATGGAGCTATTGTCAGATAATCTCGCCCTGAGCTTACCATATATCCCCATGAAGGATCTGGAGCCTGGGCCCCTATGCCTAAAAAGGTTAAGGCTGCTGAAGCTAATAAAGCCGTTGGCATCATGATTGTAGCCACAACTACTATTGAGGGTAGCACGTTTGGAATATAATATTTTGTTATTAGGCTTATTTTACTTTCACCTATGGCTTCTGCAGCCTCTATATACGTTTCTGTTTTGATAGATAATATATCCCCCCTTGTGACCCTAGCAAACCTAGTCCATACCACTAGTCCTACTGCGATGATTACATTATACAACCCTGGACCAAGAGCTCCAGCTATAGCTAAAGCCATTACAACAGTTGGAAAAGCAAGAAAAGTATCTACTAGCCTCATTATCGCTTCATCGATCCAGCCCCCAAATACACCAGCTAATACTCCTAATGTGATTCCTATTCCTCCGCTTACTGCCACTATTAGTACACCTATCATTAATGCTATTCTTGTACCATAAACTAATCTCGAGAAAATATCTCTCCCAAGATTATCAGTACCTAAAAGATGTTCTGAAGAGGGATCTTCTAATCGTCTTTGTGGGTTTGTTTCTAATGGATCATATGGAGCTATAAATGGTGCAAATATAGCCGTTATAACTAAGACCAAGACAATTAATCCACCAATAAGAGCGAGTTTGCTTCTCTTGAATCTCATCCAAGCGAGTGCTAATTGGCTAGTCTCCTTTTCTTTTAGATCTTCAAGCTCTGCGTCTATTTCTTGTTGATCTGTATCTTCATCTATATATTTTCCGATAGATTTTTTTTCCATTGTATCATCCCTTTCTCTGTGAATCTATATCTATTCTTGGATCTATATATGTATATGATACATCTGCAATTAAATTAGCTATGATTGCAGATATACAGATAACTAATACAATTCCTTGAACAAGAGGGAAGTCCCTCGATAATACTCCTCTAACTAACATCGATCCCATGCCTGGATAAGCAAATACGGTTTCTGTAATTACAGCTCCACCAAATAACCATGGTACTCTTAAAGCAATAACAGTTACCACCGGTATTAATGCATTTCTTAAACCATGTTTTATTATTACTGCTTTTCTTTTTAATCCTTTAGTTTTTGCAGATTTAATGTAATCTTTAGTTAAAACATCTAACATCTGTGATCTTGTAAGTCTTGCTATTATTGCTTGAAGTCGGAGACCAATAACCATCATGGGTAGTACTAAAGATATTGGTCCTTGCCACCCTCCTATAGGAAACCAACCAAATTCTAATGCAAACACATACAGGAATAAAATGCCAAGCCAAAATGACGGTATAGATCTCCAAAACAACGCCATTACCGTACTGCTATAATCAAAGATGGAATTTGGGTTCAACGCGCCCAAGACGCCCATGGTGATACCCATAATAACTGATATTATCAATCCTGATCCCATTAATAGTAAAGTCAAGGGCATTCTTGTTCTTATTAGCTCAAGAACAGGCTGGTTATAGCGAATTGAAACCCCCCAATCACCTTGAAAGACACCACTCATATAATTGAGATATTGCCTATAAAGGGGTTGATCTAATCCCAATCTTTGTTGAATCGACTCAATAGCCTCCTCAGTAGCCCCTGCACCTAACATTATTTCGGCAGGATCACCTGGTGAAAGATGCATAATAAGGAATATTATTATGGATGCAAGAAAGAACACTGGGATAGATTTGACTATCCTAGTCACAATAAATCTAGCTCTTTTGCTTTCAATATATTCTCTTATTTTCATAGCCAACACCTTTTTAAATTACTAAAAATTAAGAAAAAAAAAGGGTTTTCTGAGATATAATCAGGCCCACTCCCACTCGGCAATGTATGCTATTGGTCCTGCATCCATGTAGGGGTTCCAATGTTGCTCAGGTATATCAATAGATTCATGATGAGGTTGTGGTAAGTCTTCCATGAATCTATTGAAGAATGCGCAATCCTCTTTTATAAGAATTTCTTGTGCCTCATGATATAACTCCATTCTGTCATCGAAATCCGGTTCTCTGTTGGCCTCAGCTAGAACCTCTTCGAATTCTGTATTGTTGTAGAAACCTCCATAATCATTGAACCCATGCCAACTATTGTACAATTCAAGTTGGGAATTAGCTGAAGCTCTACCTGTCCAACCTGAAGACCAAAGCGGAGCTTCACCTGCTCTAACGTCTTCTAAGTAAGTGCCCCATTCAAGTTCATTTAGTTCTAGGTGTATATTTGCCTCGGTTACCTGATCCTGTATTATTTCAAGCTCATCCACCCTAGGACCTACGTTTACATAAACTGTGCTCTCAATCTCGTCATAGCCAGCTTCATCTAGAAGTTCCTTAGCTCTTTCTATATCTTGTTCATAAAGATCTTCAAATCCATCTGGATGAGCTGGATGATCTGTGGGTACTACCGCTCTTGTAGAGGTATGTAAATCTGGATCTCCCGCTCCTGCTATCACATCATCCATATCGATAGCATAGGCTAATGCCTTTCTTACATTTACATCGTCCCATGGCTCTTCTTTGTGATTCATCCAAATTGCATTGGTAGAAACTTCTGGATTTGAAGTGGTCTCAACTTCATCTACGTCATCCAAATCTCTAAATAAATCGGGGTCCATTCTTTCTGCGAAATGGATTTCTCCCTGTTGAAGAGACATTTGTAAGGTTGTTTCTTCGCCAAATACTCTTAATCTCAAGTTTTCTATATTTGGAAGGCCTTCCCTCCAATAGTCATCATTTGCCTCAAATTTCACATGTTCAGCCGGTGTATGTTCCACAAATTCATAAGGTCCAGTACCATACCAATTGCCTTCGTATTCATCCCATCCATTTTCTTCAATGTAATCCTTTGGAACAGGGAATACTAGAATAAGTGTGTCGCTTTCCAATGGCATATATAATTCTTCTAGGATTATTTCCAATTCATATTCACCTGTTTGTTCAACGTCTGCTATTGGATCAAAATTTTCTGCTCTTGGAGACACAGGATATTCTTCAGTATCCATAAAAGCTTCAAACGTGAAGACTACGTCTTCTGCTGTAAGTTCTTCTCCATGGTGAAAGTATATCCCTTCTTGCAATTCTATGGTATAGGTAAGTTCATCTTCATCGAATTGTATGTCATCCGCAACAGTATTTCCTTCCGTGTTTATTTCCCCATCTGGAGCATCTCTGACGAGAGGATCGTACATTTGTTGTATTGCATATACTGAATATGTGTCCGCCTGGATAATAGGATTTAGATCAGTAACTTCTTCTGTCATTCCTACGACCACTGTATCCTCATCATCTTCTCCTTCAATACATCCACTTAAACCGGCAATGCCGATCACTAAAATAGCAGCAATCAAAACCACTGTCGGTTTTCGATTACTAATCTTCATTTTATATCGCCCAAAGTGAAAATTGATTTTTATTATATAGTTTTTTTGGCTAAAATCCAGGATGCTGGTGAGTTCTCCCCAAGCTAATCCCTAGATCATCCTTACTTATCGACTAGTAAAGTCTTGTATATATTTCAGAAATTACATTCTTGATAGTATCGGAATTTCGAGGGAAATTCCAATGATAAAAGAATTTTATTCTTCTAATCAAAGGAATTCTAGAAGAATTCCTGTAGAGAATTCTGAGGTTTTCCAGAGGATTTTTGAGGTTCTTTTTGAATAGCCATTGAATCAGTTGAAATACTTGCGTAGTGATGAGATTGTGATTCCTCGATATAATGTTCCACCTTCTGAGTTGTCATCTCTGTAATAGGTGAAAGCACTTACCTGCAGATTACGAAGAATTTTATTACTCTATCGTTAGATTTTTCATTGTTAATTCTGAAATTTCTCGAAATTTCTAAAAGAAATTCTAAGTTAGAAAGATCTAATTCCCTCACTTCAAGGGACTAAATCCTTGTAAAACCTTGGACTTATGAACGCATTAGTGTCATTTTTTCTCTCTCTGAATAAAAAATGTTTTAGAGCAGATATTGGTCGCCCTGTATCTGTAGTGACAATGAGGATGAAGTAGAACTCGTTCTACAAGTATCCCATGACCTTAAAGGCCGGAAAATTAGGGCTCAAACGTGACTATTAAATTATTTTCAAATCTTTACTAGCATGTGTTAAAAGTTCGCAACCATTTTTAGTAACCAATATGTTATCTTCTATTCTAACACCCCCATAACCCTGAATATAAACACCAGGTTCTACAGTCAGAATCATTCCTTCTTCTAACTTAAAATTAGAGGAGGGTGAAAATCCAGATCCATCATGACACGAAAGTCCTATGCTGTGACCTAAGGAATGGATGAATTTACCTTTGAATTCAGAATTATTTATAACCTTTTCTGCGGATTTATGAACTTTATTTGCTTTTATACCCTCTTCTATCATTTCTAATGCAGTTTTGTTTGCTTTAAAAACGACATTATACATTCTTCTCTGTTTTTCTGTTATATCTCCAACAAAATATGTTCGAGTTATATCAGAATTATATTGCCTGTATAACGCTCCAAAATCCATTAAAATAAAATCTCCTTTTTTCAGTTCTCTCCTTCCACCTGTATAATGTGGTTCAGCGGAATTTGGTCCACTTGCAATTTTAGGTTTAAAAGCATCTCCTGCTGCACCTCTTTTCTTCATTAGGTAGGATAAATTAGCTCCTATCTCAAATTCTTTTATACCAGGTTCAATATAATCCCCAATTTCTTCTGCAGCCTCTGAAGCTAGTTTGCAAGCTTCCTTCATGATTTTTATTTCTTTTTGATCTTTTACTTTTCTAGCCTTAGATATTGATTCTGATATATCAACTAATTTCGCATTAGTCAAGTTTTTTATTTCTTTGTATCCTTTTTGAGTTAATTCTTTCGAGTTCACTCCTATCCTATTTGTTGAACTAAGTTTTTCTTTTATCCAATTACATTTTTCTACTTCATTTTCAAAAACTGTAATAGGGATATCACTTTGTTTTGCTGCTACTTCCTCTAAAGAAGAAATAATCATTTCTCCAGAACCATCAGGGTATAATACTATTCCACATCTTTCAAAAGCCCCTCTTTCAAGACCCGTAACATAAAAAAAAGTCATATCTAGATGAGGTTTAGTTCCATTATAAATAAAAATACTGTCTATATCTTTCTCCACCTTATCAAATATGCTTTTTATTCTTGACTTCATAAGCATCGAAATCCGATTTTAAACCAGATTAATAAATTTTATCATAATCTACTTAAAGTGTAGTATTCCATAAAAATTTCGATTCATATCTTTTCACCTTTTTCTTTATTTTCGGCTCAGTAGAAAACCTTTCCTATAGGAAAATAAAGAGGGTGAATTATCTAATACTAATAGGATTTATTTGATATAGAAGTGTAAACAGAGTATTATTTAGCTCTATTTCGACATCAAAATCCTTTTCAGCAAGGTATTCTACAAAGCCTTATTTTCTATAATTTTAAAGAAATTGCCTAAGATGTAGGAAGGAGGTCTTTTCCAAAATGCTTTTTCAGGTTTTCCAAATTCTTACAATCTAAGCTCATGTGTGGTTTGATTTCATTGTATCATTTAATGAAATCTTCTAAAGGGTCTAAATTCATACCTGTGTCGTTGTCGTTCATAGGTATAATCTATGTTAAGTCAGCCGTATATTATTCTAAGTAGATAATGATACATATACTTACTAGATATCTTAGGGGTGGAGGTGATCGTGTTGGGTGGATATATTATAGTCACAAACATTCATCTATTCGCGGTCACAATCCCGCAGTATAGCATATGTCCTTAGATTAGATGTGCTAGGCCTTATTCAAACGGACATGTTCACAATGCCACAAATACCTATGCAAGGTTTCGAGTGAAAGTGGGATGATCGTAGTTATCTTATCTGATGAGGATACTCTAGGATTTATCTCAGGAGTACTAACTTCGTATATATGAATTTAAATAAAAATAAAGAATCAGATAACAGATATACTGAAAATCTAAAAAAATTGAAGAGATTAAAAAAGAATCTAGTTAAAATTAATACTACCTGTACCTCTTTGTGGCTATATCTCTTGAAAAATCTCCAATCCCCTCTTCTTTGTATCAGGTGTTAAATCCTGTTAGATTCTACAAATTACTTTCAAAAAAATTTTGAAGAACTTTATAATGATCATCTGGTTGCTCCCAAAAGGGCATGTGACTTCCTTCATCAAAAATATGAATTTTCGAATTGGGTATTTTTTCTGCAATGCTCTTAGCGATCCAAGGAGAGATTTCATCATAATTGCCAGTCAATACGAGCGTAGACGTATCTATTTCATCTAATCTAGATTTTACACTCCAATCACCCAGCCTAGCAGTATCCATTAATCGATATTCGTTAGGACCCCACATCAAACCGTAACAATCTAGATTCATATTGTCAAAAGTATATTTTACAGCTTTAGGGTATTCATCCAACCTACACACGTGCTTTTTGTATATTTTCATCAATATCTCATTGTATTTTTCAGAATCGAATTCTCTTTTGGACTCGTATTCTTCCAATTTCCTTTGATCTTTTTCAGATAGTTCTAAGATATAACTTCTCATCTCTTTAAAAGCCTCTTTAGTATCTACTAGTGAATTAGCTAATGTTAAACTTTTAACATGTTCTGGATAATTTAACACATACTCAAGGGCCAACATTCCTCCCCACGATTGGCCATAAATGTGGACCATTTCTTCTCCTATTTTTTTTCTAACTTCCTCTACCTCTTTCCAGTAATGATCGATTGTATATCTATCGAAGTCACCAGAGGCCGGTTTATCTGATCTTCCCACTCCAAATTGATCGTAAAAATAAACGCTAATTTTTTCCGATCCGTGCTTTGCCAAGGGCAACAAATAGTCATGTGGCATTCCTGGGCCTCCGTGAAGTGTAAGAAGAACTTCATCTCCCTTTCCAAATTTTCTGTAAAATAATTCATAATCCTTTATCTCGAAATATCCTTCAGCATGATCAATTTCTAGATATTTCGTTTTCCCCATTTTTTTCACACTACTAGATATAAAACTAAATTATAAAAAATTTATCAAAAGATGATCGTATTTCTATATTCAAGTAATTATGAGTAAGAATGCCCTAGAAACAGAATTTTAAGATGAAGGTGAGTGCTCCCCGAGATAAATATCGGGGCTACCACTTTTATTGACTAGTATAATCGTTTAGAGTAACATTGATAATTCCCCGTAGATTTTTGTGATTCTTTTTGAATAGCCATTGAATCTGTTGAATTATTTGCATAGTAATGATATTGAGATTCATCGATATAATGTGCCACCTTCTCAGGTATAATCTCAGCAATAGGTCGAAAGGACTTACCTGCAATTTACAAGGAATTTTATTACTCTATCGTTAGATTTTTTATTGTTAATTCTGAAACTTCTCGAAATTTCTAGAAGAAATTCCAAGTTAGAAGGATCTAATTCCCTCACTTCAAGGAACTAGTTCCTTGTAAAGCCATGGCTACCTAACAGGAAACGAAGTTTCCTGTGGTCTACAGAAAAGCCTTTGGCTTTCCTGTAAATATGAACGCATGCTTGTCATTTTTTCTCGACTCCTGGCGGTTCCTACAGCGCCCCGCAGGGGCGCGCCGCCAGATCGAGAATACGCTCATCCACTAAA
>Ga0207421_10008065_pt1 | contig 11035 bp, 8 predicted proteins | sample SodLakKL_010_SED_4_FD_187542 | JGI IMG/M metagenome (GOLD analysis project Ga0207421, IMG submission 187542) | Alkaline sediment microbial communities from Lake Tanatar, Kulunda Steppe, Russia - 8KL_010_SED (SPAdes) (version 2) | ecosystem: Environmental > Aquatic > Non-marine Saline and...
AAGAGCATCCGTTTCTATTATGAATAATATTGCAGAAGGATTTGAACGTCAGACGAATAATGAATTCAGATATTTTTTATTTGTCGCAAAAGGCTCCAGTGCGGAAGTCAGGTCCATGCTCTACCTCGCAAAAGACATGGGAAGTATTTCAGATAATGATTTCAAAAAGCTGCAAGAAGTGACAATAGAAATATCCAAACTACTATCAGGCCTCATAAAAAAACTCTAAAAACCTTCAACTTTCAACCTTCAACTTTCAACTTTAAAAACTTCCAACCTACCTCGGGTTATCCAGACAGTGATCAACCAGTTCTTCGATATCTGCTGTTCCCACGCACATCACACTGTCGGCGCCACCCCAGTAGATTTTTATACTTCCGTCATCTTCCGGGACCACCCCACAGGAGAACACCACATTATGCACATAACCGGTAATTTCATATGTTTCCTCCGGTTGCAGAATCCACTCATCACCTATAGCAATAATTTGAGAAGGATCTTCGAGATGATGCAAAACAACGCCCAATCTGTAAACGCATCCATCCATGGTAGGAAATACGCCGTGATAAATGTGCAACCAGCCCCGGGGAGTTTTGATCGGAGGGGCCCCGGGCCCAATTTTCATTTCGTCCCAGTGGTACTGCAAGGGCTTCATGACAATTTTGGATTCACCCCAATATTTCAGGTCAGGTGACCATGAAATCCAGATGGACCAGGGCGATATTTCAGAATGCGGCCGGTCTAGCCTGGCATACAATCCGTTAAACTTTTCCGGAAAGATCACAACATTACGGTAATCAGCTTCTGTTATCAGTGAAAAGCGTTCAACCGTATCAAAATCTCTGGTTTTTGCAAGACCTATACGCACACCATGCCGGGAATAAGCACTGTACGTTATCAGGTACTCATCCTCCAGAAAAACGATCCGGGGATCCTCCACCCCGTACTCCTCGTATTCCTTGAATATTCCTTCGACGGCAGGAACCATGAAGGGTTCCTCATCCACTTCAAAATGAAACCCGTCATCACTGACCGCTTTACCCAAAATGCTTCTTCCGTTTCGCCTGTGGGCACGGAAAATCATGATGTATTTACCGTTGCATTTTACTACCCCTGCATTATGCACGGTAGTCACCGGATAAGGCACATCATCCTTTGTGAGGATCGGGTTATTATGATACCGTTTAATAGACATGTTTTCGATTATTTGACAATCCTGAAAGGTTAAAATAACCAACTTTCAACTTTACAAACCTTCAACTTTCAACTTTACAAACCTTCAACTTTCAACTTTACAAACCTTCAACTTTCAACTTTCAACCTTCAACTTTCAACTTTCAACTTTCAACTTTCAACTTTCAACTTTCAAATTCCTCAAATGCCTGCAGGACGGTCAAGTGCGAAATCAAATATGCCAGTGAACTTTCGGCACCCTGGTTTCTGTTAATCCCATATCTCTCAATACCATCGCAGCAGCCTTTGGTTTCAAAATCAAATAAGCTCAGCCGTATATCATTTTCACCAAGGAACCACATGAAACAGGTGAATAATTTTTTCAGGTAATCTTTGTCATTCGTTACATGAAATGCCTGATGATACATTAAAACCATTGCAAGGGCATCTACAGGCTGTTGGGCGTACATCGAACGTTTACCCTCTTTTTTAAACCAGTTTTCATTACCAATAATCGACAAATATCCATCCTTGAGGCTTTTTTCTGTAAGGAAGTTCATGGATTCCATTGCCACCTCGTATACCCTGTCGTCGTGAAGTATTTCTGCCGAATGTAAAAGAGCAAGTGGCAGCATTCCATTATCGTATGCCAGCAAGCTCTCAAACCATCTCCAGTCGGGCGTTCTGACTTCTTTATAGTGATGGATTAATTTTCCGGCAAGATTGCGCAATCGCTCGGTCATTGCGTCATCACCGGGATTGCTCTTCAGATAATAGCTGATACCTATCATTGTATTGGCAATGGCTCTGATAGATTGCAGTTTTTCGAAATTTGGGGAAGCATCAAAAAACACCAGTTTCCCGGTTTGGTAATACGCATCGCTGGGAGCTTGGGCAAGCAGAAATCCGAGTGCCCAGATGGCTCTTCCGAAGGAATCTTCAGAACCTGTTTCATCCAGAAAACTACGGCTGAAACTGAGGAAATTCCTGAACGTCCCGTCTTTGTTTTGCATATAGTGGATATAGCTCATGTATATGGGGGCCAATTCCAGAGCAAGCGTATCCTTTTTTTGCCGATATGCCATAAGAGCCATTACTAAAGCTCGTGCATTATCATCCAGGCAGTAGCCTTCTTTCAGGTTGGGGATACCAAACTTTGCATGCTGAATGATTCCCGTATCGTCGGTTAACCGCTTGATGTGAGCCAGTGAAAATGGAGGAAGCACAAGCGGGTCAATAGCGGCCTCTTTTAGGGGCAAAGCTTTTGGCTTGCCTTCAAGAATTCTTTCTGCAAGTGCAACATATTTTGCACCCGATTTTGGCCATGTAATGGTTCTGCCATAATCATGGGCCTTTTCACGCAGATCCATTCGTGCTTTCGGATTATCCAGCAGATCCATAAAAATATTTGAGAGCTCATCAGAATTACCAAAGTCGAAGAGCTTTCCTCTTCCATCCGCCAGTAATTCCGCGGCATGCCAGTACGGCGTTGAAATGACAGCCGATCCGACTCCTATGGCATAGGCAAGTGTTCCGCTGGTAATCTGAGCTTCATTCAGGTAGGGAGTAATATAGATGTCGGATGCGGAAAGATATTTGAACAGCTCCTCCTCGTTGACAAATTCATTCAGAAACAGAACATGGCCATCCAGTCTGAGGCTCTTCACCAAACGCTGCAGGTAATTTCGGTATTCTTCACCGGATTGGCGAAGGACATTCGGATGCGTTTTGCCTAATACCAAGTATAATACTTCCGGATGCTTTTCAACAACCTTGGGCAACGCATTTATTACGGTTTCAATCCCTTTATTCCGGCCTATGAAACCGAAAGTCAGGAGAAACTTTTTATTGTCGAGCTTGAACTCTTTCTTGCTCTGGAGCTGGTCGAACTGAATGTCCGGCACCCCGTGTTCGATATACTCGATTTTTTCTTCATCCACGTCGTATATCGTTGTAAGAAACTCAATGGCTTTGTGGCTCATTACAACTACTTTGTGCGCCATTTTGCATATTTCCTGCAATACCGCCTTTTCGTTGTAAGAGGGCGTTTTCAGGATGGTATGAAGCGTTACGACAAGGGGGATTTCCAGCCGGTAAAGCAAGGGAAGGATATAAGCTCCATTTTGTCCGCCATAGATTCCGAATTCATGTTCAAGAACACAGAGATCCGCCCCGCTGATGTTTATAAACTTTGCCGCCTTCAGATAATCGCGTTGATGCTCCTGTCGAATGGTCAGTTTGACTTCTTCGGGATAAGTATATGTTTGCTCATGGTCGTTCAGGGCAATCACCAACCCTTTATTGAGCGTCTCTGATTCATAATTTGTAACCGTGGAATTGAAAAGGTTTTGGGTAAAGGTACCAATACCGCACTCTCTTGGGGGATATGTTCCGATGTATGCCAGTTTCATCTGCTTACCGTTTTTGATTTATTACGTCATGCCGTGCCGCGAGTATTCCCGAAAATCAGTATCCCGTCAACTTTCCGTCAGCGTTTCATTACTATCGGATCAGAAACCTGAAATGTATTTATGAACGACATGAAGTGCTTTTGACGGTTCAAGTTCAAACAGGAGCAGATTCATATGTTTTCAATTACTTTGAGGTCCTGTCCGTAAAAGCATGGATTGGCGTCGGTTACCTGACTATAATTTGGAAAACAATCGGAAAATAACTGTCGATAAAAACAGAATATGGACAAACCCCGGCAAAGTAGTGTTACAATTCTCTGCATTTTTGTTACACAGGTTACAGATTTTCACCCTTACACATGTTACAGATTTTCAGCAATAGGATATCCAGAAATGCTTATGACGATTTAAACATATGAGTAAATGAACGTAACATGGGAAAAGATAGTTATGATGCTGAGAAACCGTAAAACATATAACATTTTCCTGATACATTTGTAACAACTTACAGATCAGGAAACATTATCTTTATTTTTGAATGAATTTTGGATAAAGCCCGGTAAGTAAAAGTGCGCATCATGACCATGCTCATCTGACATCCGGTGTTTCCAGGCTTTCATGTTACACATCCGGATGGAGTACCTCAAAACCATGAAACAAAGACCAAGAGTCACATTTGCAGGAAAAGACAAAAATATCTTTTTCAAAACGCTGAAAAAGAGAGTTGACCGGCATTTCAAAGATCGCGGCATTTCCAGACATGCCAATGCCCAGATGGTGGTGAAGACCATTGTCATACTGGCCGTCTACACCGTCCCCTTCATCTACCTCCTCTACTTCCAACCGCCCTTGCTGCCGTCGCTGGTGCTGTGGCTTGTCATGGGCACAGGCATGGCCGGTGTGGGTATGACCATCATGCACGATGCCATCCACGGCGCGTATTCCTCCAGCAGCGTTGTTAACAAAATGCTGGGTTTTACGCTCAATCTGGTGGGGGGATCAAAGCACAACTGGCGGCTGCAACACAACATTCTGCACCATACCTACACCAACATCACCCACATGGATGATGACATTGCCGACAAAACGGTACTCCGTTTTTCACCGCACACACCCTTGAAATGGTACCATAAACTGCAGCCGGTGTATGCGTTCTTTTTCTACGGCCTCCTGACCCTTTACTGGGTCACCCTGAAGGATTTCGCACAGTTTGTCCTGTATACCAGAGATGGAGTGAATCCGAATACACGCTTCCAAAATATAAAGCTGCTGCTCGGAATCGTCACGATGAAGGCAGCCTATTTCATTGTGCTTCTTGGAGTTCCCACTCTGATCGGCATCCCCTTTTCCCATGTAATATTCGGTTTTCTGTTGATGCACTTTGTCGCCGGGATCATTCTCACCACCGTTTTCCAGCTGGCCCATTCGGTGGATGAGACCGAGTTTCCGGTTCCGGATGATGAAGGCAAGATCCAGAATGCCTGGGCCATCCATCAGATGGAGACCACCGTTAATTTCGCTCCAAAAAACAGATGGCTTTCCTGGTATCTTGGCGGATTGAATTTCCAGGTGGAACATCACCTTTTCCCTGGAATATGCCACGTTCACCATCCGGAGGTTTCCGAAATCGTCAGGGAGACGGCCCGGGAGTTTGATATCACCTATCAGGAACATGAATCACTGGCCGCCGCTTTGAAATCACATGTCAGATACATGATCCGTATCGGAAAGCTGCCCAGCTTGAACGACGGGATCGGGTAACAGAGCAGCATTGACTCATAGTACAACTTACTCTCAATACCGTGCTGCCGCCATAAAAATTACCTTGTCAACAATACCGATGAACAGACAGGTAAACAATACCAGATGGCTGTTACTAAAACAGCTTCAGTTCATATCTCGCATTCAGCTGATTCATAAGGACATACCTGAGCTGATCGATAGATAGATCTTTGAAGTTTTGGTTATATACGTCCTCAAATTGTTTTTTGGCGAATCTCAGAGGAGCTTGAAATGATTTGTTTTTTGGGGACAAGTGAGCTGTATCCCTGAGAGAGTCGTAATATGCTCTTTGGGCAATTCGGCCTCCCGGATAATCAAATCCTTTTTTGGGTTCAATATAACCGGATATTCTTTCGTCGGATTCCTGAAGCCACTGGATGAACTCGTTATGGGTATCCGGCAGGATGGACAATCGATTTTTAATTCGGTTCTTTTTCAGGACGGCATCATTCAGATAATCCGGATCATTGCATATGTTAAGGTACTCCGATACATAGATGTCTGGAAGAATCGTTTTCAAAAACTTCAGGGTGTCTTTTCGGGCAGGGGTAAAGTGCTGTTCCTCATCAAATTCCACTATTCTTGTTCCCAAAACCGGATGACCGATGACAAGTCCGTCAACATAGCGGGACAAGCTTGCTGACGAAAAAGATCCGTCAGAGTTCAGGGCTTGCAATATACTCTTGTAGCAGTCGATAACGTGATGATCAAAGTCGTAGTCCAGATAGTTATCAGACAGAAATACATCTGATTGGGTTATTGGTTTGCCAATACTTTTTGAAACGATGAATTCCTTGCCTGCCAATGCTGAAAATGCTTGGAAAAACCGGGCCTCATCTTTAGTTCTCTTTTTTTTGGTCCCGGCAAGAGTCTTCGGTTTTGGGATATCCGTTCCATCCGCAGTTGCTTCTTCGCCGGGTCCCTGAATGCTCTCCTGCTCGATATGCTTATCCAAAACATCCAGGATAGCGGCGGCAGGTGACTGGCTGCGGCCCGAGATGTACTTTTTGGCAATGGTTGGGTTTCTTACATCTTCATGCACATACAGGTCATACAATTCATCTATATGGATTTCTTCCGGGGAAAATTTTCCCCGCCGGATAAACGTGACGTACCGGCCTTCCACACGAATGGCTCTGTACGTCTTTCCCGTTACGCTGGTTGCTGACGATATCAGATTCAAGCGTCGGATAAATTCATTTTTTGTCAGTTTCATTATGACAGTTTTTGGATGTAAGGTCTTTCATAACAACTTGTTTTTACCATTTACAAGGCTCGCATCGCTTGCTCTGAAACCACCGAAACGTGATAGTTACCTCAATTAACGCTACCTCAGCTCCAGTCCATCCTTCCAATAAACACGCCAGGGCAGCCATCCGCCATCACCATAAAACAAATCGGGCGCGTTTTTGCTGCTCACAAGTTTGAACTTGAGGTTGCTTCTGGTTGCTTCAGATTAATCTCGCGTTACTTCAAGTTATTTCATGTTGCTTCAGGAACAGCTTTATGCTGCTTCGTGTTACTTCATGAAATTTAATGTTGCTTCAGATTGCACCAAATTGCTGTCAGGTTGCTTCAGGAACAGCTTCATGAGCAGTATAAGAATATTGGCGACAACCGGCAGTTCCTGTTTTAAGCAAATGCACTTGTTGCCACACCAATTTCTGGCTCGATAAACTTGAGGAAACGGGAAGCTTACACTATTTGTATGAAGAAACTGCCTGCCCGCAGCAGGGCGAACTTGTACGTTGCATCCCTTGCTGTCCCTGGATAGCAGGACGAACTTGCACATAGCGATCTTGCTGTCTCTGGAGACAGCAAGTTGGTCACTATGCGCGTATCGAGACGTGTCATGATGGACAATGTAACAAAACACCGACAGGAGTCATAGGTTCTGGATCACAAAGTTACACCTATAATTTTTTTCTCAATCACCCCAAAACCCTCAGCAAATGCTTCAGCTCCTCATCCGGTAGTTGAAAAGGCATGGCTGTAAGCATTAAACGGATATTTTGACCGGAGTGCCCCAATTCGGCTTCGTGAATGTGGCGATTGCGGCTGACCAACGAAAGCCAGGTTTCACGGGTGCATGGGTACATGAGACAACAAATAATCGATTTTCTGTCTGATGTATCGAATAAATATTCGCCAGAAGAGTTAATTGCACCGATCACTCCCGCCTCGTGCGTCGCCGCATAAGCCAAAATCTGGTGCACATCATGTCGATGCCGATTGCGAATCTCCTCTTCGAGTCGCATCCAGCTATCCACATTCAGATCCTCCCAGTGGTCCTTATACTTGGCATCCACAATACAGCTGACCTCGTCCCGCTCGATGATGAGGTCAGGCATCAGATAACGTTGCGAGCCGGTGATGGGCGGATCCCAATGAATCGGAACGATGGTCTCGCGTGTGCGGCCGCGTTTCTGGAAAATTTTGAACAGGAAGATGCAACATTAACAAGGCTTTTTTCCCACGATTCAAGATTCGAATAAGTACCGCATCCCCCCGGGCTTATTGCACACAAAGATCATTATGATCTATTTTAAATGACCATTATTATTTTATAATAGTCATTATATGAAAAACCATACCATATCCGTCACCGAATTCAAGGCAAAATGCCTGGATATTGAGCGCCGGGTGCACGATGAGGAGGTTTCCTACACCATAACAAAGCGCGATGAAATCGTTGCGATCCTGCAGCCCGTTGAAAAGGCGCAGGGGCATGAAAATCCGCTGAAAGGCTCTGTGGTCAATGAGGGTGATCTCATCTCTCCGAAGCCGCCCGCGAGGTAATCGCATCGGCCGACGAGCTGGCCGTGAGCGCTATTTCGCTCGGAGCCACCCTGGTTACCACCGACGATCGGATCAGGATGTACAGGCACGTGCGCACTCTATGGTGAAAAAATCCCACCACAACACCGGAAAATCAATTTAAAAAGTTGTTGGAATGACACCGGTCGCGCTGCCAATTAGCGATTGGTTAATACACCTCATATAGCTACTTTTTCACATTGTCGCAGAAATAATCCAGTCCAGTAATGGCATTAAAACCAGCTGTTTGAAACCACCCCAATGAACACCGTTTTCACTATCGGGATCTTCCTCTGTTTCTTCCTTCAGTTTCTGCTGCTGACCAAAAAGAAGGCGCCCACATCCGACCGGATCCTGGCCGTGTGGATGTTCGTGATCGGCCTCCATCTGTTCAGCTACTATCTCTACTATCTGGGATTCTGGGAGAAATATCCGCACATGTCCGGCATCCACCACCCTTTCCCCCTTCTGCACGGCCCATTTCTGTACCTTTACGTGCTTTTTTCCATGAAAAGCGACCAGCGTTTCCACTGGAAGAACTATCTGCATTTCGGACCGGCGGCGCTTTTCTATATCTACATGATCCCGTTCTTTTTTTTCTACTCCGCGGAAGAAAAACTGATGGTAAATCACGGGGAGTTGGATGACTATACCGCCTTCATCATCTTTTCGCTGTTCGCGTTCTTCGCCTCCGGCATCGGCTATGCCATTGCTTCCTACCGGCTGCTGGGCTGGTACGAAGACCTGAGGAACCAGAATTTCGCCTACAAGGAATCAATCGACCTGAGCTGGCTGAAATATTTCATCTGGGGCATCGGGATGATTTTCCTGATTTCCGGTATTGTGGTCATGCTGGAGTGGGGGCTGGGGGTACACTTCGGATTCAACACCGACCTGGTCCTGTACGTGCCGCTCGTCGGCTTCATCCTGTTTCTGGGATACTCCGGCATCAGGCACAGGAATGTTTTCGCTGATGGAACCAGCCAGATCCAGCAGATAGTGGAACCGAAACCTTCCGGGGAGTACCTCAGGTCGGGACTCAAGGCGGAACTCGCGCAGCAGTACCACGGGAAACTGATTGCGCTGATGAACACGAAGAAGCCCTACCTTGAGCCGAAATTGTCCCTCGGCAACTTGGCCGATGAACTGGGGATCACCGCCAACCACCTTTCGCAGATCATCAATCAATACGAGGACAAGAACTTCTTCGATTTTGTCAACACATACCGTGTGGAGGAGTTCAAGCAGAGGGTCGCCGATCCGGACAACAGCAATTACAGCATCCTTGCCATTGCACTGGATTCCGGATTCAACTCCAAGTCATCCTTCAACCAGGTGTTCAAAAAGATCACGGGCAAAACTCCGACCCAGTATGTGTCGGATGCTTAGGAAATGCACCGGAAACTCAGGCATGAGTCGGATACCAGCCATGGTGCGGAAGCATAAGCCCTGATCGTGCCATTCATTCCCTTCCGTCGTGCACAGGGCAGCGTCCAATCCTGCAGGAGTGGGCCGGTCCGGTAGTACACACCTGCAGGTCCGGACGACCAGGAGAGCCCGCCTTCCGATATTTATCGCAGTTACCACACCATCCGTGGAACACAAACCGGAAACCTGCACTATGAAACGACAAAATATCCTCAAAAAAATCATCCCGTCCCTGCTGTACGGAGTCCTCTGCCTGATCAGCATTGCGATCATGGCATTCATCCTCTGGATACACCTCAGCAACAGCTTTGGCTGATCCTCCATTTGTGCATCGACCGATGTCCATCGACCTTTTTCCAACCCTATCCTTCATACCTTTTCCATCACCCAAAATCATGTCACGAAATATCATGAATCGAATACAGCTCTTCAACTTCCTGCTGGCGGCAATACTGATGCTCTTCATTGTCCCGAAGTCCAATTCGCAACCGGTCGCCCAAAGCACACAGACCCAAACCACCCCGATCACTCAAACCATCAAGGGCAACGTCTACGACGCCCAGACCATGGAGCCTCTCATCGGTGCTACCGTCATTATTCGCGATAGTGAGCCCCTGTTGGGAGCATCGACCGATGCCCGGGGCAACTTCCACATTTCCAGGGTTCCGCTGGGCCGGCATTCGCTTCAGGTAAATTACATCGGCTACGAACCGGTAATCATCCCCGAGGTGATGGCCACATCCGGCAGGGAGGTTGTGGTGGATATCGGACTGCGGCAATCCATATCCGAATTGGGCGAGGTCATCATCACCCCGGAAATCGTGAAAAACAAGCCGTTGAATTCCATGGCCACGGTGAGCTCCCGGTCGTTCAGTGTCGAGGAGACGCGGCGGTATGCGGGCGGCATGGACGATCCGGCCCGGCTGGTGTCCGCCTACGCCGGCGTTGCGGTGGGAAACGTCCAGAACAATGCCATCATCGTGCGGGGAAACAGTCCGAAGGGTATATCCTGGCGGGTGGAAGGCGTGGAAATCCCGACACCGCACCATTTTGCCGGGGGCAACGTGGCCGGCGGAGGAATTGTGACGCTCTTCAGCAGTCAGATGCTGGACAACTCCGATTTCCATACCAGTGCCTTCCCCGCCGAGTACGGCAATGCGCTGGCCGGGGTGTTCGACATGAACCTGCGCACCGGAAACAGCACGGTCCACCAGCACACTTTCCAGGCCGGAACCATGGGGCTGGACATCGCATCCGAGGGACCCGTCGTGCCCGGATCCAGCGCATCCTACCTGTTCAATTACCGGTATTCGACGCTGGGGCTGCTCACCGACCTCAATTTGATTCCGACCGATCAGGAGTTCCGGTACCAGGACCTCTCCTTCAAGTTCAACATGCCCACCCGGAATGCCGGCACCTTCTCC
>Ga0207421_10008069_pt1 | contig 11033 bp, 10 predicted proteins | sample SodLakKL_010_SED_4_FD_187542 | JGI IMG/M metagenome (GOLD analysis project Ga0207421, IMG submission 187542) | Alkaline sediment microbial communities from Lake Tanatar, Kulunda Steppe, Russia - 8KL_010_SED (SPAdes) (version 2) | ecosystem: Environmental > Aquatic > Non-marine Saline and...
GTAGATCAGCTGACCCGATGCATCGCGCAGCGGCTGGATCGACAATCGGTTGTGAAACAACGTCCCGTCCTTGCGATAATTGCGCAGTGTCACCTCGATGGGGCGGTGCTCCCTGACTGCGGCACGGATCTCGTCCAGCGCGGGCTGATCGCGATCATCGCCTTGGAGAAAGCGGCAGTTGTGGCCCAGAATCTCCTCGCGACTGTAGCCCGTCATCCGCTCAAACACGGAGTTGGCGTATACGATGGGATTGTCCGGCATGTCGGGGTCGGAGAGCGTCACGCCGTTCACGCAGGTATCCAGGATCTGGGTCAGTACGTAGGGGATGATTCCGGTGTCTTTCTCGGCAGTAAACAGCATGGGTCGCTCCGGTGGAGGATACGCTCAGGAGGTGGTTGGGTCAGTCGATTGCTGGCCGAGTTCCCTTTCGACCAGGACCTTCAGGTTGCGTACGACGCGTTCCGTGCCGTCCTGAACCGCGAAACGAATGAGTTTTTCGAACGGCCGCAGTGCGAAGCCGAGCCGCGCCAACTCGAAGCTGAAGGTCAACTGCGTGTTCTGCCCTTGCGGGTCAAATCGGTAATCGATCACGAACGGATCCTTGATCCCCTTGAAACACACACGATGCTGGGGATCGAGCACGATGACCCTAAAGTCGGTTTCGGTGCGACGTCCCTGATCGACCCGGACCTGATGGGCCGTCCAGCCCAAATCCAACGGCCCGTCGGTCAGGGGTCTCAGATGTTGGACCTCGGGAGACCACCGTGGATAGTTGCGGACGAAATCATTCACCACGAAACCATAGACGTCAGGCAACGGACAGCGGATCAGGGTTCTGGACTGGGCCTTCACCATCGTCAAGCGGTTCCCATGGGGGCGGTTTGCGGGAGAGCGCAACGGGATGGGGGCGGGGAGTCAAGGGAAGATCATCCCGCGTGGCTGCCCATCCTCTTATGCCGAAGGATAGCAGCATCCCCAGGACAGCCGCCAAGGGGCGGGTTGCCCGACCCCTTGGCGGCTGCGGCACCAATCATCCTGGCGCGCAATCAGGGGACGAAAAATCCTGTTGCCCACTTGAGGCTCGGGTCACCGCGCACGACGCGGCATGATGCCGATACGCAAGTTTACGCTTTTAATTGGTACTTTTTGCGCGGCTCGCTGCTGGGCCGGGTGTCTTCCTGCATTTCTTCGCGCGGCTCTTCGGCGTCACTGAGCTCGTAGCTGTCGGCATATTTGGCCGGGCCTTTCATCACCATCACAATCCAGCAGCCGATGCCGACCGTCAATATCGCGGTCCACAGCGTCACAGCAATGGCGATGGCGGCAATGCCGGCCGACATCACGGTTTTTTCCACGCTGCCGCCGTCGGGCACGGGCGGGAAATACAGCACGTAAAGGTAAAACAGGAGCGGAATCAGGGTACTGGCGATGGCCGCATGCGGCAATTTGCGCCAGATGGCGCGTTCAAGACCGGGCGGCTCGACGGGACGCTGCGGATTATCGGCTGGCTGTTTCATGCTCTGGTTCCGACGAACAGGTTAACCGGAGGCTACTCCGTCGCGCCGATCCGACCACACATACTGGTAGTGGCGTTGCGGGATTAAGCGCTGCGTGGGCCGCCTGTGTGCGTCCTTTGATCGTCCGTTAACAGGTCCCTCAGACCTACCCCGCTCGATCAGGGCGGTTGGCGGCGGGTCATGCCTCGGGTTATCGAATGCCCGCATTGGCCTGCTTCGGGGCCCACCAGCGCTCCACGACCATCACATGCGGCACCGTGAGGGCCGCAAGTCCCCAGAAAAGGACCCGCACTGCGTCAGCGGTCATGTCCGGAAGGTTGCGGTCACTGCCCAGGAACCACCAGGCAATGATGCCGAGGGCAATGGCAAGCAGCGTCGCGGGTGCTGCCCGACGGAACAGAAATGACCATCCCTCACGGGTTCCGGATGTCGATCCGGATGTCGCGAGGATTTCAAGGAAATGGCGGGTGCTGTGCACAGCACAGAAGTAGAAGGTAAAGGCGATGATCGGGGGGAGCAGGATCATCGCTCCTGCCAACGCCAGAAGCTCGACGAATCCGGCGGGATTCCCGCTTCCTTCACTCCGTCGCCATAGGATAAAGAATCCCGCCGCCCAGCCCAGCATCAGCATAGGACCGATCAGGGCGACAGCCTCGGCGACCACGTGCGCATCGGCACCGATCAGCCAGGCGAAGAGCTGCCCGGTCTGTCCCGGGTGGCCGAACATGGGACCGATAATCGGAATACTTCCGGAAAGCCAAACCGCTGGCGAACCGCGCCGAAAGCCCTGAAAGGGGGCGTCGGAACGCCCAAAGTGCCAGATCGACAGCAGCAGGAACAGCACGAGGGCAAGCTCTGGCTGCAGGATGACAATGCCGATAAAAGCGCCGGCAAGGGCGGCGTATGTGCCCAGCCACAGCAAGAGGGTCGACCGACGGATGCGCGCCAGCCGATTCATGAGCCACGGGTCGATGCCGCCGTGAGCGATCCCGAACAACGCGATCGGCGCAAGCGCGATCCAGAACTGGGTCAGGATGTCCGGCGTCGCCATGGTCAAACCCAGCACGGCAGCGATGATCGAGGTGATGATGACCATGCGCTGGTGTCGTGGAGCCTGACTCGTGGTGTGATTCATGGTCAGGCCTGCACGCCGCGCAGGCACCGGACGGCGGAGCGAAGCATCGGCCGCGTCGGCAACGCAGCGATAACAGCGAGCCGATCCGCGAGAGTCGGCTCATCACTGAGGAAACGGACCATTCGATCGGGTCGCATGCGGTCGAACATGCTCAGAAACCAGGTTGGCGCCTCTGCTGGATCGTCACGCAGGGCGCGCAGGAAGACGCGATCGAGGAGATCCAGGTCAGCCGGCCGGACTCGCGGCCTGCGCCACTCCCATGAACCGCGTCCCGTCGCGCTGATCGCCTGTTTCGCCAGATCCTTCGCGCCCCGTTGGCAGGCGCTGAAAAGATAACCGCTTGACGGCCTCATCCAGCCGCCAGCGGTTCCGGCGCAGATAATGCGGGGGTCGGCGGTTGCGGTGACCGGAATCGGCATCATGGGTAGCGCGCCTTGTTCATTCCGCAAGCACTTCGTCCGGTGTCCGAAGCGCTCCGCGATCAGCGCTCTGAGCTGTGGCAGGAGGTCGGCGACGTGCGGCTGGCGGCGGAAGGCCGTCAGTTCCACCAGTGCCCGTCGGGGGCCCATTGGCAGAATGTAGTTGAACTGGATTTCATCGCTGCAATGCCGGAAATCCATGAGCATGGCCGTAGACGGGTCGAAGCCGTCCTCGTCGAGGCTGATCTCCGAACCGTGAAAGACCTGCCACAACCCGCTTTTCGACGTGGCTTCGTCGATGGTCGGTGGTCGAGTATCGATGACACTGCGCGCCCTGATCGCGCCTTGGTCGGTATGTACCAGAAGGCTGTCTTTGACCGGTTCGATCGCGCCGACGCGCTCTCCCAAGCTGAGCTCGAATTCGGGATGGCGTGCGACGCAGTCGGTTGCGAGACGATAGAAACGGTCTGCGGGAAGCAGCGCATAGGGGCGCCCACCGGCGCTTGCCGTGACCGTCGTCCCCGCGTGTGCGACCTGCCAGCGTGACCAGCGATGGGCGATGCCGGCTGTAAAGGGATGCTCGGCCCCCTCCCAGAAACACCAACTTTTGTCGTGACCAAAGCTTGATCGCGGGTCGACAAGGCACACGGTCGGTGGGCGCTTTTCAGTCGTTGCACTCAGTCGTTCGAGCCAGGCCACGAAGCTTAACCCTGCCAGTCCGGCCCCGACGACGACGACATCGAAGACGGATGCTGCGCTCATCTCTCACTGCCCCGGCGGCCATTCGGGAGCATATTCCGTTTTTCCGGCGTGTTCGCGTTCGGCGTGCGCAAGCACGTCTGCACGTACAGAGAGAGGCCTTGCGCCGAAGCCAGTACTTTACCGCCTGTGCCAACACGGTAGCGCCCCCGCCAGAAGAGTTCCGGACCGCGTGCGAGGATACGTCTGCCGATTCGACGATAGAGGTGTGAGGCGACTGCAATCGCCAGACGCGCTCGCGGTGGAAGATCAGGGAGACCGTTCCAGCCTCTCTCGTAGGACGTCTCGGCGTGCTCCAGGAGCGTCTGCACGGCGCGCCAGGCCGACGCTCGCGCCTGCGGGTTGCCAGTCGCGAGTGCGTCCGGCGTGACCTGCGGGTCCAGCCAGTTCCGGGGCAGGTAGACACGGTTCTGTTCAGCATCCGCAAGCACATCGCGCGCGATGTTCGTAAACTGCATGGCCACGCCCAATGCACGCGCCGCTGCCCGTGTCTCCAGGCTGTCCCGCGCATCCAGCATGCCGGCCATCATCAAACCCACAGTCCCTGCCACGCCATCAGCGTAGGTATAAAGCTCGTCGTCATTATTGATTCGCACCGGACCGACATCGGTCAATGCGGTGACCGCGAGACGTTCGAGTGCCCACCATGCGTTTTCATCGTTGGTCAACAGACGATCCGCCTCTGCCACCACCGGGTGGGTGGTGTCGCGTCTGCGAACGGCTGTGATCAGCTCACCCAGGCGTGCCCTCGCCGTGTGTTGCGCGTCTGCGGTGACGGGTAGGTCTGCCATGTCGTCGATGGTGCGGCAGATCGCGTAGAGTCGCGCACAGCGCACGCGCACGGCTGGCGCCAGCAACCGGCCCGCCCAATGGAAACTGCGGCCATTTCGGCGCAATGTCTCGAGGGCGCGATCGTTTTCCGGAGTGGAGACCATGGGCCTCTAGCGAGCCTCGGGTAAGGCGCTGGACACTGATGATTCCGAAGGTTCACGCTCGAGCAATCGTTCAACCACTGCCGCCGAGGAGACCACGCCGGGAACTCCGGCCCCCGGGTGTGTTCCGGCACCCACGAAATAGAGATTGCGATAGGCGCGGGACTGATTGTGGAAGCGCAGGCCGGCGGACTGGGTAAGTATCGGTGCGATGGAAAACCCGGCGCCATCGGGGCTGCTCAATTCGTCGGCAAAATAGCGAGGCGACACGGCATGCGTGGCGCGAAGCTGACTGCGCAGGTCGGGCATCAGCCGGGTCTCGAGAACCGTGAGGATGCGGTCGGTCAGGTCATCCGCTAGAGCGTCCCAGTCGTGTCCGCCACGCAGGTTGGGAACCGGAGTCAGTACATAGAAGGCGTCGCGCCCTTCTGGCGCCATTGCCGGATCGGTCGCGGTCGGGCGATGCAGGTAAAGGCTCAGATCGGTGGGAACGGTCAAGTGATCGAAGACATCTTTCAGGACCTCGCGAAACGTGTCCCCAAACAGAATCGTGTGATGCTCCAGTTCGGGATAGCGACGCGCCGTCGTGAAATACACCACGAACAGGCCCATCGATTGTTTCATCCGCCCGCGCAGGACATTCCGGATGCGCGCAAACCCGGTAGCCGGCAACCAGTGGCGGTAGACATGCAGTGGATCGACATTGCTCACCACCAGGTCGGCGGGGTGTGTGCGCCCCGCTTCGTCGACGACTCCGTCGATGCGTCCAGCGGATGTGGCCAGCCGGCTGACCGGTGCGCCCGTGCGGATCATCCCGCCGTGACGCCGGAACAGGTCGGCCAGTGCGGTGACCAGGGCGCCGGTGCCACCGCGCGGGAACCAGACACGCCCCTCTCTTTCCAGGACATGGATGAGCGAATAAAGCGACGATGTCCGGTACGGGTTGCCGCCAACGAGGAGAGATGGCACCGAGAACGTCCGCCGAAGGCGTTCATCCGTGAAGTGTCGGGATACAAAGTCGTAGACGCTTTGGTCGGCGCGAAGCCGTAGGAGATCGGGTAGCACGCGCAACATATCTGCGACTCGCGTGAAAGGCTGCGTTGCCAGGTCGCGAAAGCCGCGCTGGTAGCGCGCCTCGGCCGCCCGGTAAAAACCCGGGTAATGAACGCCTTCGCCGGGGGCGATGCGCTCGATCTCGGCAACGGTATCGCTGATGGAGCCGCCATAGTCGAAGCGTGAGCCGTCGGCGAATTCCATGCGGTAGAAAGGCTCGACCGGCAGCAGCTCAACGCTGTCCTCGAGTCGTTCGCCGAGCCGCTCGAACAACTCGGCAAACAGGAAGGGCGCAGTGATGACCGTTGGCCCGGCATCAAAGCGCGTGCCATCGATCGTCAAGCAGCGCGCACGACCCCCCAGGTCGGGGTGACGCTCGAACAGCTCTACCGTATAGCCACGCGCCAGAAGCCGGATTGCGATCGCAAGACCGCCGAACCCCGCGCCGATGACGATGGCATGCGGTGATTCGGTATCAACACGAAACGCGGTCATCATGGACTCCCGGGGCTGGATATGTAGGCCTCTGCATGACGGTCCGCTTTTACCATTAGGCCACGAATGAGAGCACGCAATTCCGTCTCCAGAGGCGCCGGTAGCTCGTGGGTCAGGGCCAACGCGCGGCCCAGCGCCGCGCGCGCATGCCGCAGACATCGGTGACGAATTTCCGAACTCGAGACCGATGGACGCGCCCCCGGACGATGTCGATACCAGGCGTGCAGGTGATGCGGTGGTCGCTGGCTTCCATTCGCATTCCGAACTGGTGGCATGTCGTCCAGATCATCAAGAATTTGGTAGGCGAGGCCGATGGCGTCCGAAAGCACGCGAAGACTTCGTGCTGTTGGCGCCGCCAGGCGTACCGAGAGTGCTCCGGCCCGCAGAGGCAATTCGAACATGGGCGCCGTTTTGGCGCAGGTCGCGCGGACATATTCGGTGACAGAAAATGCCCTGCCTTCTCCGCGGGCAGCGAGTTCCAGACTCTGACCCCCGATCACACGGTTCGATTTCTCCGCCAGTTGCCTCACCAGCTCCTGGCTGGAGGCGGCATCGTCGATGGTCGTCGCAAGGAGGAAGGCGCTGGAGAGCAGTAAATCTCCTGTGCACAGCGCAGTGTCTCGTCCGAAAAGGTGCCAGACGGCAGGTTGTCCGCGCCGCATCGTGTCTGCATCACTGATATCGTCGTGCACCAGAGATGCGTTGTGTAACAATTCGCAGGCGGCTGCTGCCACAATACGGTGCCGGACAGGCGTTCCCCAACCGACGCCACTCGCGATGGCAAGCCGGGCACGGGTCCGGCTACCGCCGGTCGCCAGGTGGTACACAGCGGCTTTCCTTGCCGGCGTGGTGTCGCCATTCTCCACGACAGCCTTCATCGCACGCTCGACGTGTCTGATCTCGGCGTCGATCAGGGATTGATCAGGAGGGGCCCGATCAGGCTGCCAGGCGTTGAATTTATAGCCTGGTTCCAGGGGCAAATCCATTGTTACGGCCACGTGGGATCCTCCTTCAACAGCCGCCTGGAGCAAGGTCTCCACCGCACTTCCCTGCGTGCAACGAGGGCCCTGATCGCTGCCGTTACATGGCCTGTCGGGTCGGATGTCGAAGTCGCCCGACAGATGTGGGGGGCCGATTGCCAGGACGGGGTGGCAGCAACCGGCATTGGAGCCGTGCTGCCACCACCACTTGGGATCATGACCGCATGGTCACGAAGCGTTCCTGCGCCTTGTCAGGCCTTGACCTGTTCGTGCTCGGACTTCCGCATGGCAATGACCAGGATCAGAATGCCGAAGACCGCCTTGGCCATGATGTCAGCAATGGTATAACCCACCTCAACGGCGGTGATGGCCGCGCCACCCGTCAGACCGACCAGCGGGAAGAGGAAAACGATCGGGTAGAAGAGCCAGGAGATCACGACGAGATAGGCCGCGCCGTTGATAAGCCCGCGCACGTTTTCCGGCTGCTTCCGGATCGAATCCTTCAGACCCACGACCAGCTGGTAAACGATGTAGATGAACGGGATCATCGACAGGATCCAGAAAGTGAAGCGGGTACCGCCCGTCTCTGCGATCTCGCCCGGATAACCGAGGGCAATCATCAGCGCTGCCGCGCCACCCAGCCAGATGCTCTTGGAAATGGTTTCGCCACGTGCAAGCTTCATCACGAGGATCAGTTCGATCAACAGCAGGGGCACGGTGAGTAGCCAGTCCACGTAGCGATAGGCCTGGTTGAATTGCGCGCCCGTCGTTTCGATCGCGCCGTGACTGACCTGAAACGCGCCCTGCCAGGACAGCATGATCTGAAGATAGTGGTAAGCGGCAATCGCCGTAACAAGTCCCGTGATGGTGATGGCCATGCGATAAGCCGGGGCAACCTCGCTCCGCATGAACCAGAAGAAGAGGGTCGCAGCGCCCATGACTGCGAGACCGAATGAAAAAGCATTTTGGATGAAGTTGTACTGCCCGAGAGTCAGAGTTTCGAGATCCATCGCCTTTTTCCTTTTGCCGCGGGTGGGGAGAGATCACCATCTACAGCAAATGTATAGGTACTGTATAGGTCCCGTATAAAATTTCTGGATACTCCGCAGGAGGGTGCCGGACCGCAGAACGGTACTACGCCCAAGACGCGGCGGGTCCGTGGCTGTCCGTGGCCCGGCAGAGTCTCAAGGGCTAGGCGCGAAAATGGTCAAAGCCGATCCGACGATGATTCGGATCTGGATTCGATGGAAAAAAATGGGACAGGTGATGCTGTACGCCGAAACGGTCGGGCCGTGTCATGGGCCGGCCGGCCGCAGGGAGCGCTCGTGGCGGGACCGCGGAGGCGTATTGCGATCCGTCAGCGTTCGAGTTGGTGGCCGCCGTAGATGTAGTCGGTCAAGTCGGCGATGGCGCGCTGCTCAGCCTTATGCAGCGCTGGACCATGCCCAGCACGACCCGTGACTGCGGGGCGGGCTAATGACCCGTGATGTCCCGCTGAACGGCCAGATAGTGGGTCACGCGGCCGTCCCGCATCACGGGGGTGACCTTCCACTCGATGTCGAAGGGGGAGCCGTCCTTGCGGTAGTTGACCGTACTGCCATGGAACGTCCGTCCTTGACGCAGGTCCTCCGCAAGCCTGTCGGTAAGCGCTTTATCCGTCTTCGGACCCTGAAGGATGCCCGGCGTCTGTCCCAGCACCTCCTCCGCGGCGTAGCCAGTCATGTCGGTGAAGCCCTTATTGACGAAGATCACCGTGTGACCGCCTTGGTCATCTGCGGGCTCCGTCACCATCACGGAATCGAAGGTCAGGTTTGCGAGAGCCTGGAACAGGGGTGAATCAAGAAGCTGTCGGGAGTCATTCATTCAAAACCTCCTGGGTTCGGGAGTGGGGCGAGCGGGCGTGCCGGTGAGTTGAGCTGGGCAGTGACGCCGCGACGATTAACACGGGCATGCGGGGGTCAAAAAGACGGCCAACGGGCGTTGGACTCAGGCAGGTATAGGGAAAGTTCTGGAAATACAATCGCCTATGCGAGAGTATTTCCTCATGCGCTGGGCTTGTCAAGGCCGAAGCAGAGGCGTTCAACGGTTGAGCTGGGAACCGGCCGCCGAGAGGGTAGACCGCGATCGTTCGCTACGCGGTTGAACCCGACATCTGGGCGATCGGAACCGGCGGTCCGCTTCGGGCCCGTATGTTTGTGCACTGATAGAGGCTCTAAACTTGGAGCCGGAGGCAGGTTTCGTTATCCGCATGCTATTGCCTGGTCGGCCGCTCCATCGCAGGCGGGACCACCGACTGAGGGACGATGCCGAGCGATCCTCGCAATGGATCAGGGTTCCAAGGATATGGCAGAAAAATGCCTAGACATCTGCTAGGTTACAGGTCCGGGATGTGTCACGAGCGCCGAGGCGCAAGAGGGGATCTGATGATAGACAATGCGTTAGGGCGCCGCTCTCCAGAGGACTTGGAGGAAATGCAGCCAGGCCAAAACCTGGACAGAGAAACTCCGCCCGTCCGGGACATCTCCCCTCGGGACCCCTTGGAGTGGCTGGTCGCCGGCTGGGGGGATATCTGGCGTGCCCCGGTCTCCTTGCTCCACGGTCTGGTTGTGACGGCCGTCGGATGGGTAATACTGTGGCTCACTTGGGACCATCTGTTTGCAGTGGCCGCGATATCCGGGTTCCTGCTGGTCGGGCCGGCCCTGGCCGTCGGTGTCAATGAGCTCGCCCGTCGACTGGAGCGTGGAGATCGGGAGGGGCTGGGGATCGGACAATGCCTCGGCGCGGTGCCGGCGCTCGGTGCATCGTTATGGGTGTTCGCCGCATTACTTGCAGGACTCTTCGTCATGTGGGCCGGGTTTATGACGCTTTGGATCGGCGTAATGAACGTAGGGAACCTGGGAATTCCCGCGAACCTGGGCGAACTGCTCGGTGTCATGTTCGCTGGCCCGCGGGGAATCCTCTCCCTGATCGGCCTCGTTGTAGCCGGCGCCGTGTTGGCCATCGTCTCCTTTGGCATTGGCGTAGTCACCGTGCCCGCGATGCTGGACCGACGCATGGGTTTAATCGATGCCATTAGGCTCAGCGCGAAGGCGTTCAACCACAATCGCGGGCCGATGGTGATATGGGGCGTGTTGATTACTATCCTGTTTGGGCTTTCGGTCCTGACCGCCCTGATCGCTCTCATCGTCGTTTTTCCCTGGCTTGGTTTCGCGATGTGGCGTGGGTACCGCGCTCTGGTCCCACCGGGCGCGGGTGAGGTCGGGGAGGCCCAACGCGGACCAGCGTGAGTGCCTGCAGGCCGCGTGGGTCCGGGGCCGCAGGGCCGGTCGGAAGCGGTCGCTGACCAGGGTGGACTCATGCAAGACCGCGAGCATGCCTCATCCGCTATTCGGAGAGTCCGTGCCGGGCCCCTGCCAGTTCACTCAATGCTGATGTGGGTCTGCATCGTGCGGTAGTCGAGTTTTACCCGGTGCCTTGCGAGCCAGTTGTGGCCGATGATGCCGCCGATGCGAATCCCCAGTTCGCGACCGAGGTTGAACTCCTTGAGTGCCGCGGCGGGGAGTTCGGGGTACTCGAGTTCCGCGTGCTGGAAGTGCCTGATGCGAACGGCCTTTGCGGCCAATGATCCACCACCACCATGAGCCGCGACATCCTGTTGCAGCGGTCGTGCGCCGTGACGGCGGGCAGCCGACTCCGAGCATGCCAGCTCGATTCCGCTCATGCCGCTGTCGATAAACCAGCTC
>Ga0207421_10008070_pt1 | contig 11032 bp, 14 predicted proteins | sample SodLakKL_010_SED_4_FD_187542 | JGI IMG/M metagenome (GOLD analysis project Ga0207421, IMG submission 187542) | Alkaline sediment microbial communities from Lake Tanatar, Kulunda Steppe, Russia - 8KL_010_SED (SPAdes) (version 2) | ecosystem: Environmental > Aquatic > Non-marine Saline and...
TACCCCAGCTTGCACCACATTTATCGGCAGTTCTATGAACAGAGCCGCGGGAACCCCCTCAAAATAAGCTCTCGCTAGAGTGTAACCGAATATCATGATGGGTGCTCCGGCTCCGACCCCGATCAATTTGCTTTTTACGCTCTCTTCACTGATTTCTCCGACGACGAAACCTTCCAATCCTTTAACGACCAAGGTGATCGGAGCGTAGAAGCCCCACCCAAGTATGATATCTGCTGCTGCAGCTCCCACACCACCTGCCAATCCACCCACAACTCCTCCAAATAGGAAGGCAGCGGTGAAAATAACGATCTCACCGAAATTCAGATAACCTTGACCGAATGGTATCGCTATCGCCATAGTGGCTACAGCTACTCCAGCTGCGAAAACAGCACTTAGGGCTACAGTTCTAGCATCTAGTATTTTCTCTAGTTTCATCATAACACTTTGATGTCATGATAAGCAAGCTCATTTTAATTATTTCGGAATTTGAGAGGTCGGATTATTTCTTGGTAAAAACTTATAATCATTTCAAGAGATATACTATATCGATAGCATGAAGACCATCGGTCTGATCGGAGGTATGAGCTGGGAATCCACTCTAGAATATTATAGGATCATCAACGAAGCTATGAAGGAAGAATTGGGAGGAGACCATTCCGCTGAACTTGTGATCTACTCCTTCGATTTTTACGACATAGTCCGTTTACAGGAAAAAGGCGAGTGGAAGAAATTGGAAGGTATGATGGTGAAAGCCGGAACAGACTTGAAAGAAGCGGGAGCGGACTTTTTGCTAATATGTGCCAATACCATGCATAAGATGGCTGATGAAGTGGAGGAAAGAGTCGATTTACCGGTCATTCATATTGGTGATTCGACCGCTGAAGTCATAAAGGAGAGAGTTATGAGCACCGTAGGGCTCGTAGGAACAAAATATGTGATGGAAGGAGAGTTTTATAAGCGAAGGATGGAAGAAAGGCACGGGATAGAGGTCCTGATCCCTGGCAAAGAGAACAGAGATAAAGTTCATGATATAATCTACAACGAATTGTGTAAAGGAGAAGTCAGGGAAGAATCAAAGGACTCTCTTTTGAAGATGCTTCAAGATATGGTAGAGCGAGGGGCAGAAGGTATTATCCTAGGCTGTACTGAAATTCCTCTATACGTAACAGAAGATGATATCGATACCCCGCTGTTCGATACAACGGCTATACACGCCGAAGCTGCAGTGGATCGTGCTATAGAATAAGACTATTTTGATCACATTCAGAGTTCTGAAGGATCTACCATCTGCTCTTTTATGATCTCTCGCATCAGATCGAAGGCTTTGAATATTTTTTCATTCGCTATAGAGTAATAAATCTGGGTTCCTTCTTTGCGGGTCTCAACAAAGTTCTTTTCCCGCATCTTTGCAAGATGTTGAGATACATTAGGTTGATTAAAACCACTGGCTTCAGCAAGCTCACTGACCGATTTTTCTCCTTCCCTAAGACGATCGATGATCTCCAACCTGACTTCGTTGGAGAACATCTTGCAGGCTTCCGCATGGATCGAATAGATGTCTTTGTCTTCCATATTTCTTCACCCTTTTGATATCAAATGAATATCATTATATAAGAATATTGATTTTTCAATTTGCTTTATATATCCTTCAATCAAAAATGATTTGTACTTTAAGAAATATATATGGCTAATATCCTGTGGTAAAAAGAGGTCGGGCTGAGGGAAATAAAATGATCTGGACTTTCGCTACTGTCTGTTTTTTGATCCTTGTTATCCTAGTTATCGGAGTTATAGCCATATATTTCATTCCTCAGATCATATCTTTTTTACTTGAACCTAAGTCCGGGAGCATGACATCTGAAGATGAAAAAATCCCTGAAGAATCTCCCTCCAAAGATATAGATTCGGAAAAAATGAAGGGAAGAACAAACAGTTCTTCGGCATATTTATCTGAAAAGACTTCTAGAGAGAAAGAAAGTCCATTCACCAAATTGAACCCGTTTTCAAGAAAGGAAAAGTGCAACGAATGTGGAACTGAACTCGAGTATCGAGAGGATTACCAGAGCCACTATTGTCCTAAATGCCGGACGTATAAGTAATAGTAAGTATCCTTCAATCCTCCCTATTAAGGCTGGATAATAACTCGTCATACTTCTAATTGACTGATTTTAGAAAAAGATTAATAACTGACCTTTAGACCTTAAAATATATAATCAACTCCAATCAAATATAGGAGGATGATCCCCTGGAAATCGATAGGAGGACTTTGACAGGACTGCTCCTGATACTCTTTCTTGTGGCTTCGTGGAGCATAGGTATCGTTATGGATCTATCTCCTACATTTGTTACTGGTGAAATCGAAGCTGTCTCCCCGACGTTCGATCTGAGACCGATACTTATAGCATTGATGGTAATTGCAACCGTTGCTTTTCTTATCAGGGGAAGAACACCTGCGTTTGTAGTTGCCGTGTTTTTTTTGCCAGCCATAATCATCGGTACTTATCTTTTCTTCTACATCGGTTTCGGCTGGTCTAATTTGATGATAGTTTTGATGGTCATCATATCTGCGCTAGCGATCTGGAAAGGTTTTCAAGATGAGAGGATGTCTCCTTATCTTGCTGGTGTCCTTCTGATCGGCGTATTGTTCTTTGGTGTGATGTTTGTTGGTGGTGGTGGAGAGATGATACAGGAAGAGATAGCGGGTAACGGAGAAGGGGTTTCTATCCCTTGGGACGATCCGGGTGGATATATTGAAACTGCTTTTGGTGGTTTTGGCACGTTTATACTGATCCTCTTGGTTGGAGGAATAATTGCGTTTTTATTAGTTCAAAGAGTGATACCAATCATAAAATCTTCACCTGGGAAAACAGAAGAAGAAAAAGTACTAGAAGATCAACTCTCTTCTACGATGGATAGGGCTGTAACGGAACTCCGTGAAGGGAAGGACGTTCATTCCACCATCTTACGTTGCTATCAGCGGATGTGTTTGATCTTGGAACAAAAAGGAGCAAAAAACTTCGAATTCATGACTCCTAGGGAGTTCGAAAGACAGGCGATTAAAACTCTAGATGTACCGGCTTCAAAAATATCGGAGATAAGAGAGATATTTGAATTAGCTAAATACAGTGGTCATCAACTCGGAGAGGAAGAAAGAAACAAGGCGGTAAAAGCTCTTAAACAGTTGAGGATAGAATTGGAGTGAATATCATGGCAAAGTCTACACCTCATTCGGAATCGATATTTGGCACTGAACCTCGATATATCCCTAAGAAAGAGGAAGGTAACTTACTATATTACATCCTAATGGCTATGATCGTACTTGGATCTTCAGTAGGTATCGTCTTGGTAAGTGGGATGTTCCGTTTGACATTAGCTCTCTTGATTATATTTGTCATAGGTTTTAATCTGGTTTATTGGGTAGTTGAAGAAACTGATGATACAGAGATCTGGGAGAGAGAGGATGAACTCAATGAGGAGATCAATCTTAAACTCAAAGAGACTTCTGAACTCGTTCAAAGGGCTTTTAGAGGGATGGAATTGAGTCAGGGAGTTTTGGAAAAAAAGATAGAAAATCTTTTCTTAGAAAAGCTGAAAGAGAACAGAAATCTCTCGGAGGAAGAAGTTAGAGAACTTGTAAGGGACCAGGAGAAATTCAGACAGGTAGTAGATGATGAGCTTATATCAGATTTCATATTATCCAAAAAAGATGAAGATTTCTCTTCAGAAAGATTGGAGAGAGAGAACTATAAGCGGTTGATATCTACCCTGCTAAAGCGCATAGAAAAATGGTGATAACATAAATAAAAAGAGGTTAAAAATATGAATATCAGTCGACAAAGACCCTTCGCATATCTCGTGGCTTTCGTTGTCGCTGGTGTATTCCTGGGTAATATATTCGGTAGTTGGGTTTATTTTACCGTTAGCATTTTCTCTCTGTCGATATTGGTTTTAGCTGTGAGATCTCTACCACCAGAAGAGTTCGAGATAAAAATACATAGAGGTTCGGCAGAAGAAGGCAGAGACGTCTATGTAGATGACGAACTTGAGATAACTATAACTATCGAAAATAAGGGGAAAAAGATCCGTTTTTTGGAACTGCATGACACCCTCCCGGGACTACTCGATGTCGTAGAGGGCTCTAGTCATCAGATCTTGGAGTTAGATGAAGGGGAGGAAAAAGAAGTGAATTATAAGATCTCCTGTCCTATCACTGGTAATTTTGAACTCGGTCCGGTCAGATTGAGATATAGAGACGCCTTAAACTTCTTCTCAAAGAAGATGGAGATAGATGAAGAGATGGAGATACGAGTTTTACCTAGAACTGAAGATATGGAGAAGGTAGACATCGACCCGAGCTATACCAAGCATTGGTTGGGCGAAGTGAAATCAAAAAATATAGGGGTAGGAAGTGAATTTTTTGCCGTCCGGGAATACCAGCCAAATGATGAGTTACGAGATATAAACTGGAAAGCTACCGCTAGATACTTAGATCCTCTTACCAATGAATATGAAGGTGAGAAATCTGGTGACGTCATCTTGGTGGTAGATGGTTATGAGGAAGGTATAGTGGGAACGATGAAGAACAACACGATGAGAGCGTCAATAGGCATCGCTGCAAGCCTAGCAGAAGTTCTGCTCTCGGCCCGACACAGGGTCGGTCTTATAGTGTCAGGTGAATACATGAACTGGGTCTATCCGGGAACTGGTCGAAATCATTACCACAATTTGATGTCGAATCTAACAAAATTTGAAAGCGGAGGTGTTTGGGGTCTTGAAGGAATTCAATGGTTATTGGAAGAATTCTTTCCCAGAAAGAGTATGATCATATTCATCTCGCCTCTTACAGTTCCCGGCTCCAGCCATACTTTGATAGACCTCTGTATGAAGGAGTATGATGTGGTTTTGATATCTCCAGACCCATTGAAGATCGAAAAAGAGGTCATGGAAGAAGATGAGTATGAGGAAACTGCTGAGAGATTGTACGGCGCTGAAAGGAAGGAAATACTGGATAAACTTTGGGCCCACGGGACTATTGTTGTAGATTGGGACCCTAACGAACCGCTCGAACCTACATTAGAGGAGGTGTTAAGATACAGACACAGACGCAGATGAAAATAGAGAGATGGTTGATTTCATTATTGATCTTTTTAACCGCCGGAACCATGAGTCTCTTTTCACCAGATACTGTTTACAGAACTTTTCCTCTGATATTTGGAGTCGTTTCCATATTGGGCTATATTTTCAAATATATGTTCATTCTTGATACAGGTATATTTCTCACTGTGATATCTTATCTGTTCGCTGTCGGAAGGCTAGCTCCTACTTTATATAATTTGATTATGATAATGACGTTTTTCTTCTTCATCATCGGGATATGGTTCTATGCGAGAAACACTTTATCCATCAGCGGTATGGAAGGGGTTCGTAATGACTCCTACGATATTGGATTAGCAGAATTTAGAAGATCATCTCTGAATGAGATATTTACTACACTCGTAATTGGAGTTCTCCTATCCCTTTTAGCTTCGTTCATCGTATTGTACAGCTCTCTTGGAATTGCTTTAGGCACCTTGGTCGAAACTTTATTGATGGTCGGGCTCTCCGCCTCGGTATTTTTCATCATTTATTTGGTGATCAAATTGTTCTCTTTAGAAAATAAAAGAATTGAAGAGTCATAGAAGTTCAGCGTGAATTATCTCAAACGACCCACTATTCCCTTTCCGGATATAGAGACAACTTTTGTATCTGCCAGCATATCGCCGGTCCTTGTGGAATAGAAAACCAGAAGGATCAGTTCCGAAAAACCCAATATGACGCCCAACAGAGGAACTCTGAGAAGATATTTTGTCGAATTCCTCAAAGTAGAAAGTTTGAATGATATTTCAGAACTATATCGATCCGTTACCTTCATCCCGAAGATCCTCTTACCGATCGTTTGACCACTAACTATATCTGATTCCAGCACTATGAAATAAGCTAAGAACAATACACTATAAGTGAGATGGATCAACACGTCCTGTAGAGAGGTTATGAAGAAAAATTGTTCTAAAAACCAACCTCCGCCGCGAAAAGGAGCTATTCCCTCACCAAGATACAAATTAATAGCTTCCATCCAGTTTTCTGATAAGAGCCCAATTATGCCCATCAAAAAAGCTATGCCTTGGAATACAAAACGGATTATGACCGCATCGATGAAGTAAGCAATTATCCTGAAGAAAGAATTAGCTTGGACACCTGAATTTTTTGTTTTTAGACCGAGTGATCTGTATTTTCCCGTTTTACTCATAACAAAAATGAAAATATTTTTGGCTCTAAAATATTTTTCCCTAGAAAATTTGAGTCATCCCTTTTACTGCAAAAAAGCCGATCAACTTCGATCCATCTTTCTACAGATGATCATCTGCGTTTTTGAGTCTCGGGAGAATTTGGATTTATCATAATCTCCATATTTCTTCTCTACTTTGAATCCATTGTATCTCAGTAAGGCATCGATCTCTTTGGGAAAGAGTATCCTCAAGTTCCAATCTTTTACTGCTTCCAATTCGTCATTGATATAATAATACCAGTTCATATCTAGTATATGCGTTGAAGGGTCAAAATCCGTTCTTTCTGTTATCTGGACCTTTCCCTTCCCGTAGGGATCGTCGTACTCGATGACTTCGGATTCTTTATCTGAATCTTCGTTTAAAGCATCTGTCAATATATCAAAATCCGGGTTGAATATCTCAAATATGAACCTGCCTTCTTTTGATAGGTGTTGGTGAACATTTGAAAAAAGAGATTCGTATTCTTCGAACTGGATGAGGCGCTGGATGGTATTGTATGGTAATAAGATTGTATTGAAGCTTCTATCAAGAGAAAAATCTCTCATATCACCTTTGATGAACTCCACATCGATGTCTTTCTCTAAAGCCTTCTCTCTAGCTCTCTTCAACATCGCCTCGGAAATGTCGAGTCCAGTGATGTCTACGCCTTCTTCAGCCAAAGCAATAGTGACTCTGCCCGTTCCACACGCTAATTCTAGCGTCGGATCTCCGTATTTCTTTATGCATTTTCGGTAGAACCCGATGTCCTCTCTCATCGGATGCATAGCATCGTAGTGTTTTGGATCCAAATATGGGCATTCGACTTCTTCCATATGATGTCACCCTATTGATATATTGAAGGAGGAATTGTACAGAATATATAAAAAATTAGTTGTTAAGAGACGGGTTTAAGTGGAGTTTAGAGCTATATCAAAATCCGGCTCTCTCTAGTAAATACATCACAATTGCGAGCAGGATCGACAGCGTTCCTATCACCCACCAAAGATTTATTTCAAGGTAGCTAGGGATCGTCACCGGACCCAGATCACTCTCGGACATAAAATCTTCGATATGAGTGTAAACCGACGCGAATAAGCCCGCACCTAATAACATGCCTATAACCCCAAAGATGGCGTGTATAGCTCCTGTCCCCATGGCTCCTGTTGCAGTCCCTGGACAGAGACCTAAGATTGCAAAACCCACACCGAATATAAGGCCGCCGATGATTATAGGTTTCCATTGGCAGGGCTTCGGTTGGAGTTCTGGAGGTAGAAATCTGACGATGAGATGTACTCCTATCATACCAGTTATTATCGCCGTGAATATGATCTTCAACACTCTGAAATCTTTCAATAACAGCTGATTCACTATGATGTTGAAATCTGTTGCCCCTCCTCTATCCAGTAGAAAACCGAAGGCCACACCTATCAAAAAGCCCAGGAAGAGCTGTGTTCTTCTTTTCTTGTAAAGTTCTTCCAACATCTAGATACCCCCATATATGATCAGAGCGGTCAGTATGCCTCCTATGAAGAAGAACAGGAAGGCCAGCCAACTGCCTAACGACAACTGTGAGGTTCCGCTAATCCCGTGACCGCTGGTACATCCGCCGGCCATGCGTGCTCCGAAACCTAAAAGCAATCCGCCGATCAACGCCCCTGCAAACCTCAATATTTGGCTCGAACCAAAAGTGTTCTCCCATACCTGCGGTACCATCTCTATCCTGAAGCTTCCTGACAGAAGAGATGATATGAGAGCTCCTACAACGATACCTAAGACAAGCATCCATTCCCAATCTATCTCAGGTATGAATTTCTTGTAATAGGGTTTGTCTTTGACTTTATCTCCTCTAACAAATTTTTCAGCCATACCAGAGGTACGTGCATATGCTGTCGAACATCCTATCGCTTTGTTGGAAAGCAGAAATCCAAGCCATAAGAGTACGCCGATTCCCGCTCCCACTACGTAAGGGGACCAGAGTTCAGAGCTAAATGGATTCATCTTAGATGTTCATATCTTTTTGTGTATATCAGTTTTTTTAATGCAGGAGGTGCTTATTACCGATCCTCACATTTTCAAGCCCCTCTTTCTCAGCGGCTTTTTTGGCCTTGAAGGCGAATTCCTTATCAGTCGTAGGAAGATCATCTAGTTTGAAAGCGGGTCCGTATGCAAGCAGCGAATAAGGGATTGTGGGATCGACTTCGCTGATAAAACGAGCTATCTTTTGAATCTCTTTCACATCTATATATACTGGAACTAGAAGAGTCGATGCCCTGAGAAATGGCGGTTCTTTACGCTCTGAGTGTAGTTCGCCTATTCGCTCAAAGTTTTCATATGTAGAGGTGTTATTGACACCTGATAGAACGCGATTGAGGTTTTCGTCCCAGGCCTTCAGATCGAATTTAATCCCGCCGCCACTTTTGAGTGAGATCTCCGCGATCTTCTTTAACCATTTATTTGAAAAATTTCCATTAGCTTCAAGACATATCCGTAAGATCCTATCCTCTTGCTCAGCTCTTTCTGTGAGTTCTTTTGAGACTTCGTATACGAAAGGAGACTGAGGTTCGGGTGACCCTCCAAACCAGCAAAGGCATGTTATAGATCGATCTGAAGCGATCTTTTCTACTAGTTCTTCACGTCGAAGGACCGGTTCTTTCTCACTAGCCATCTTACGCCATTTCATGTTCTGACAGTAGAGACAGTGATAACTGCAGGTGCCTAGGAAAACTGCAGCGCTCTTGTAACCTCTATCGCCATCTGGCATCTTCGCATACTCAGGATATCCTGAGCCTGCCCCTCCTGCACAGCACCAGGAAGCCACACAGTTCGTTGGATGGCTATCTCTATACCAAGAGCCTATCGCCCTTTCTGAAGTTCCTACATCTCGTTTGAGTTCGCCGTTTTCGTTCCTAGATAGGTTGCAGTACCCACGTTTTCCTTCGGGTATCCGACAATTATTAGCGCAGTGATCACATTCTACTCCTTCGGAGCTTTCTGGAATTTTTGGAGGAAGTCCTACTTCCTCTCTAGTTTTAGAATGTATCTTCGACGCGATCTCAAGAGCTTTATCCGGCTTTTCACGTATGCAGTCTAGGCAGAGGGGTAGAGATATTGATATCTCTTTGCTATCTCTACCGCATATTTCACATTTGATCTCTTTAGCTTGTCTAAAACTCCTGAACAAGGTTTTCACCGTGAATTTTTCTTATCCTCTGGTTGAGCTTCTTATGTAATTCTACAATGACTGCGATATATAGATTTTTCAATCCTCAAATTCTAACTTTCTCATTATGAGAATTCAAAAATATATATTAATAGGTTATATCAGTATAGGCCATAGAATATGGAAACCATACTGATCCTATTGATCGCTAGCACATTCATCGCATCGATGTTCGGAACTTTTACAGGTTTTGGTATTTCTACTGTTTTGATTCCCATATTCATACTATTTTTCCCGCCTCCCGTGACTCTACTGATAGTAGGAATAATACACTGGTTCAATAATGTGTGGAGGATCACCTTGTTCAGAGAGGGCATGATCTACAAGTTGATATTGTACTTTGGTGCTCCAGGTATCTTGCTCGCTTATACTGGAGCTAGACTCACGGTTGAGATCCCACACTCTATATTGACAAGGGCTATCGGCGTAGTCATAATCCTGTATGTGATCTTTATCCATGTGAAGGAAGATTTCAAGGTAAAAACGAATAAAAAGAATGCTCTTCTCGGCGGCAGCATGTACGGTTTTTCTTCTGGTATTTCTGGAATCGGAGGCGAGATACGATCTATGTTCCTTCTAGCTTATAAACTTCCTAAATCGGTTTACATAGCGACTACAGGCGCTATCTCCTTGATCATCGACACGACCAGGATAATCACATATGTGTGGGGAGGGGCTAGACTTGAGACCGTATTGCTTTATGGTGCTCCTTTTTTGATCGGGGCGACTTTAATAGGCGCTTATATTGGGAAAAATATTGTAGAAAAAGTACCCAAGGAACGGTTCAGACAGATCGTCGGTATATTTTTGTTTTTGATAGCTTTGAAGATGATAGTTTGGCCTTGAGGTTCGAACAATAAAGGATGTCATTTATTATACAATCTCACACCGATATTTGAAGACATTTAAGGTTTTGTTATCGGCACCCATATTTCAACGATGGAATCTGGTTCATCTTCATTAAATCGTTCATCATAATATTCTACAACATAAGGATCCCCATCATATTTCGCTTGGACATATCCCTGTGGATTATTCTGGAGCCACTCATCCATTGCTTCATTTTGGCTGTCGTACCCTTCTGTCACAAAAACTTCAAAAACAGCATATTCGTTCGGAGGCAATGTTAATAAATCAAATTTCTCATTTCCTTTAACATCTGATACTGAAGCCCCGACATGGCATTCGCAATGCTTATCGGAGTAAATACGGACCTCGTAGCCGTAATTAGATTCCTTATTTTTTACCCCTATATTTTCGTCCTTTCGACTGAACTCTTCCCACAATTCTGCCGTTTTGTTCCCATCTCCACAAACACCAGCAATATTGATCTCTTCTTTTTTTATGATTTTAGGTTTCATTTTTGGTTCCCCCATCTCTGATATGACAGAACAGTAACAACCGAGCGGTATATATGTCTATTTGGACTTAAGCTATCTGTTCTTATAAAGACACGTTCATTTTGCTTTATCATCTTAATTTTAGCTCTAACAAACCATTTATAGTA
>Ga0207421_10008071_pt1 | contig 11031 bp, 4 predicted proteins | sample SodLakKL_010_SED_4_FD_187542 | JGI IMG/M metagenome (GOLD analysis project Ga0207421, IMG submission 187542) | Alkaline sediment microbial communities from Lake Tanatar, Kulunda Steppe, Russia - 8KL_010_SED (SPAdes) (version 2) | ecosystem: Environmental > Aquatic > Non-marine Saline and...
TCTTCCTCAGCCGCACCATGCGCATCGCGTTTCGCAACAACCTCCTGTGGCTCATCTTCGCCACCGGTGCATCAGTGTTCTTCGGCTTCTTGATCGCCTACGTAGCCGATCGAACGAAGTGGGAAAAGATCGGAAAGACTTTCGTGTTCTTGCCGATGGCTATTTCCATGGTGGGGGCCAGTGTCATCTGGCGATTCGTCTTCTCCATCGATCCCGACGTCGGCCTGCTAAACGCAATCGTCACGTCGCTCGGCGGGGAGTCACAGTCTTGGCTCTTTATGCAACCGGTGAACAACTTCTTCGTGATGGTCCCCTTCGTCTGGGCGCAGACCGGTTTCGCGATGATCGTGCTCTCGGCCGCCATAAAGGGGGTGCCAAAAGAGCTCCTCGAGCAGGCGACCGTAGATGGCGCCACCGAGCCACTCCTGGTCTTCAAGATCATTATCCCCTACATCAAAATGACCCTGGTCGCCGTCACCACGGCCATCGTGATTGCTACGCTCAAGACGTTCGACGTGGTGTTCGCAATGACGGGCGGTTTCGACGGAACCGAAGTAATCGCGACCCAGCAGTATAAGCAGATGTTCCGGTACTTCCACTGGGGGCGGTCCGCGGCGCTGGCGATAATCATCATGCTCGCCGTTATACCGGTCGTAGTGATGAACGTCGTCCAGTACAAGAAGGAGGACAAGCTATGAGCTCTCTCCCCCAAACCACGGAAAGAAGCAACGGCAAGCGCGAGGGCAAAGGCGGTACCGGTTCCTTGCAAGGAAACGGGAAACCACTTGTCCCCACCTCCTCCGGAGGCCTGATGAAACAGTCGACGGTGAGCAAGCTTATCCCCAACGCGATATTTGCTATCGTAGTCGCGATATGGCTCATCCCCACGCTTGGCGTGTTCCTAAACTCCTTTCGCGATCTCGAGGCTATGACGACCTCTGGGTGGTGGACGGCCTGGCAAGAGCTTGACGAGCTCACAATCCATAACTACGAGCAGGTTCTCGGAGGAGCAACATACGAGTACGTAACCGCCGAAGGGCGCAGAATCTTTGCCCGGGGACAGGACCTGGGCCAGGCGTTTCTCAACACCCTCACAATCACCATCCCGGCGGTGGTTATCCCCATACTCATGGCGGCCTTTGCAGCATACGGCTTCTCCCACCTCCAGTTCAAAGGGAGGAAGATCATATTCGGCCTCATTGTGGCTATGCTCGTAGTACCGGTGCAGATCTCGCTGATCCCCATATTCCGGGACTACCAGCGGATCGGGCTCGGCGGTAGCTACTTGGGAGTCTGGCTCTTCCATACGGGGTTCGGCATTCCACTCGCCACATACCTGCTGTACAACTTCATGTCGACCATCCCGAAGAGTGTCAAAGAGTCCGCCACCATAGACGGCGCGACCGACTTCACCGTATTCACCCGCCTGATTATTCCACTCTCAGTTCCGGCACTGGCGGCTTTTAGCATTCTGCAGTTTCTCTGGGTATGGAACGACCTCCTCGTGCCGATGGTCTTCTTGAGCGGAGCTGGACGCGACACTGCCGTTCTCACGCAGCGCCTCATGATGCTCGTCGGCCAGTTCGGTCAGGACTGGCACCTGCTGACCGCCGGCGCCTTTGTCACTATGGTTCTGCCGGTCGCCATGTTCCTGGCGCTCCAGAAGTTCTTTGTACGTGGGATGCTTGCAGGCTCGGTGAAGGGCTGAGGCTCAGCAGAAGGCCGGGACCGGGTAACCTGAAGCCGGTTCGACTGCCCCCACTCCGACAACCTCCTGGAACTTCGAATCAGAGCAGGCGGCGCCGACGTCATAGACGCGGCGCCGCCCTGATTTTCCTTATCGCTATTGTCAGAATATATCAGATTTCGGATATTAGTGCATACAGAATTATATGAGTGCCGGCCGGACGCGCCGGCACCACGTTCTGCATCCTTCATGCGTGAACAGGAGGAACGCACCATATGAGAGTACTGATACTCTTCTACTCGATGTACGGGCACATCTACCGGATGGCACAGGCCGTTGCGGAAGGAGCGCGAGAAGCCGGTGCCGAGGTCGACCTTAAGCAGGTGCCGGAGACGCTTTCGGACGATCTTGTCGCACAGCTCGGGGCGAAGGATTTCAAGGAGTCAATAAAGGACATCCCGTTGGCCGAGCCGACCGACCTTGCCGGCTACGACGCAGTGATCGTCGGCGCGCCCACCCGCTTCGGCAACATGTGTGCGCAGATGCGAGCGTTCTGGGATGCTACCGGCGCTCAGTGGCAACAGGGTGAGCTCGTCGGCAAAGTGGGTAGCGTCTTCACGTCCACCGCCACCCAACACGGCGGGCAGGAGACAACCATCCTAACTACCCAGATAACGCTTCTACACCAAGGCTTTGTTGTCGTGGGCCTGCCGTACGCCTTCAGCGGGCTTCTGGAGATGGGCGAGGTAACCGGTGGCAGCCCCTACGGCGCCTCTACCATGACTGACGGTGACGGCAGCCGCATGCCGAGTGAGAACGAGCTGGCGGGTGCCCAGTTCCAGGGACGCCACGTAGCTCAGATTGCCTCCAAGATGGCCGGCTGAAACAGCCTCCAGGCATGCCGAAACACACAGTGCTACGGGCCGGGCGGAAACTACAGCGTCCGGCTCGCCTACGCCTAGGGCAAACGGAGTCCGGCCAGTACGGTTCCGCGGCGGCAGCGAAAAGCCGCAGAAGCTAGTACTCCGCCTCACTACACCACCACGCCCCCGGCACGCCTCCAAGACCGGGCACCGGACGCCGCGCTTGTGGGCGCGTTGTCCAACTGCGCGGGCCCTCTGTCGGCTCGCTTGCCAAGCTTACACGAAGCGCCGTATGATGGCCTCGGGGTATTACTGTGCAATCTGGTATCTACAGCTCCGACAGCGCCGAACGTCTAGCTCACCTCTGTCGTTCGCTCGACCGAGCAACTGTCCAAAACCGCCTACTGTCCGTGCCGGATCGAGATCTTGCCATAGCAGTGGATGCGCTTCAGCCCGCTGACCAAAGGCTCATACTCGGGCTCCTCTCGCCGGCCAAGTCCGCGCGCGTCAGGGACGAGCAACGGAGAGCTACGTACAGGCGGCTGAGCTCTCGCACCATTGACTCGCGGATCGATCTCGTAACCGACACCGTCGCGAGTACTGAGCCGTCAGGAAGGACGAGCTATCATCGAGGCCACCTCCGCCCGTTCCGGAAGCCGCCCCACTCACGCACGTTCTAGCTCCACGGCCGGCCACGTCCACGGGCAGCACCTCCTAACTCCACGGCCGGGCAACCTTCACAGCTCAGCAACTTTCACAGCCCCCGCCGCTTCTCGAAAAGAGGCTGCCGCCGCCTTCGAAGACTCACACCGCTTGCCTGCGAGCTCTCACCGGGAGCTCTCACGGGCTTTCCGCAGCCTGCTCCAGAAGCGGTCGACGATATGATTCAACTTCCTCGTGGATCTCCTCCAGCTGTGCCATCAGCTGGTCCACTACGTGCTGCTTCGGATCTACGCCTTCCGGGGCGCCCGCGCGGTGGTACGCCCGAAATGACGGAGCATCAATAAGCTCTCCCACCTTGTAGACGAGAACGTCCTCGTTGGTCCAGTCTTCGCTCATCTTCCCGGAAGGGTTGACGTGGAGCAGATTTCCGCCTATTCCCACCGGGCAAACCCAGTCAAAGCGCTTCATGTAGCTGTCAATCTGTGCGATACCGCGCTTCGACTCCGGCACTCCCGGACGGTACCGCGTACCCGCAGGGAAGACGAGCACGAGATACCCTTGGTTCTTGCAGCGAACGAGCTCGTGCAGTGCCGCCCGGTTTATCTCAGAGCTCCGCCGCCGCTCCCGTGCGTACACCTCGGGATCCTCGATGGCCTCCAAGCCCCGGGCCGGGTAGATCACGATCCGGGTATACCCGTCGGTGAACGCACGGACGAACGGGTCTTCCTCATTCAGCTTCATGGCTGCCATAGCCACGATGCTGTCTGCAACCTTCTCACCGTCCGCCCCCTGCTGTCTCAACAAGTAGAAAAGGTTCGGCAGGTCGAAGTTGCTGTAGTGTTCCATTGTAATAAGGCAACTCTCACCGCGCTGCGCGCGTTCGTACGCCTCCTGAAGATTCCGAAACCCCAAGAGCGTGCTGCCCGGCAACATCAGATCCGCCAGTACCTCCTCTACGAGGGCCCGATTCACCTTGTTGCCTTCCTGGAAGACGGACTCCGAGGTCACCCGCTCTTGAGAGCGCATATTCTCCAGAAAACGGGGCGCGAGGTGCCCGTATCGTTGCATTACCGTCAGCTGTCCTTTGTGACTCACAATAGCTAGATGGTAGGCACAGAAGCTCCACCGGGTCAAGAACCCGCGGTTGCCGGGGCAGGGCAAACGCATTTGACGTCTGCCGGCGAAAGAACGACGGCGATCGGTTCTCTGTATGAGCGTCATATCCCGCTTGAAGTTGACCAGCACGGTCAAGGGCGCCGCCGGACCGGCTCCCCAGCGCCGCCGCGCAACCTGTCTGGGCCAAATGCGTTTGCCCCGGTTGCCGGGGTGCCGGCCTCCGTGATTATTCACCCGAGGCAGCCGCCTGAGCTTCCTCCACGAAGGTACGCAGGATAAGTGGGTTCAGGTCCGCCGCAATGCTACAACCGGGTGTCAGGAAGAAACGCTCGCGACCACCATCCGCCAAGGCCGATCGGACGCATCTGCGGATGTGGGCCGGCGTGTGGTTCTTGAAGGCGTTCTGATCTACACCGCACATCACACATCCGTTGAACGCTTCCTTCATCGAAGCGAGCGGTGGATTGTTCGCACCACGGTCCTGATAGCTCAACACCGGCGCCGCGGTATCCGTGACCAGGTCTACGAAGACGTTCTCACCGTGGGCGTGAAGCGTGGTGAACGGAGCGCGCTCCGCAACGGCTTCTACGATCCGCTCAGCGTACGGCATCACAAGCTCCTCCGCTTGCTCCCGAGTGAGAAGCTCTTCGGTCGCTCCCACCGAGAGGAAGATGCCGGCGGCGCCCCGGTCGACGCTTGCGATCGCGTAGTCCACCAGGTTGGCCGTCATGACCTCCAGCGCCCCTTTCAGCGCGGCGAGCTCCGTGTCCATGAGATGGTAGAGGTGCTCTCCGGCCAGGCCACGCCGCAGCCACTGCCACGGATCGAACATCGTATCCAGAAAGTAGGCTCGCCCCTCGAGCTCATGCGCCGCCACGTCGATCGCCGCCAGCTGTTCCGCCCACGGACTGTCGGTCACGTCGAAGCGCTCCATGGCCCGTAGATCTCCCGCTGTGGAGATCTCATCGCGTGCAGGGGGAAACGGGTAGTAGTAGTCGTTCATGAGCTTGAGGAAATCCAGGTCGTACTGTCGAAAGAACTCCAGCGAGATCTCCGCGACCCGAGTTCCCGGCGCGTGCTGAACCCCAAAGTGATACCACGCGGAAACAGCCGGCCGGTCGACCGTAGATCCTGCCAACGTTGCGTCAACTCGTTCGATCTTGTCCATGCTTCGAGCTTACGCTCCCAGCCGCCGCCGGTCAACGCGTGCGCTGAGATACCCCTCCGGCGGCACCACGCAGTCCATGGGCCGGCACTCAGAAGAGCCCGATCCGCAGCCCAAACGACATCCTGGCTTCGATGGCCGGCTCAACGTCCGAAGGCACAAACCAGACTTCCGGCTCGGTATAGAGGGAGTACGAGTTGAATACGTCCCACCCCTCGATGTCGATTCGCGGAAACTCGAACTGAGCTAGAACTGCGCTGAGCACAACGCCCGGCGCGTCGCTGGCCTCCATCTGATCGGGATTATCCAGCAGGATATAGCTGAAGTTCGCTCCGAGGGCGAGGTTGGCCGATAGGAACTCCCAGTCCGGCCCGAAGAAGGTGCTGAACGGAATGCTCGCGACATTTGCAAGGAGCTTTCCACCGATGACCTGCCCGGAGAACCGCTGTCCCTCCGGCGTCCGCCCGTACTGCGCTTGGAGCCGCACGTTGTCGTCAAAGAACGTGAAGCCGACCCCCGCATCAAGGTAGGTGATCCCCATGGCATTCGCATCCACGTACATTCCCTGGATGAACGCCGGAACCGAGTAACCGGCCTTCCCGCCCGGCCGCAACGCAGCTTCTACGCGCTGGAGTCCGTGATCGTCGCTCGCGGTGCCGAGCGCTTCCAAGGTGGTGTTGAGGACGTCACCCTCGGCGGGGCTCCGCATCGTCACCTGGGGCGGAGTACGGTCCACCGTGAGCATACTCCGCGTGTAGGCCCGCTCGCCGTTGTCGAACTCGGCCCGGATCAGCACGCTTACCGCCCCTTCTTCCATCTCGTGCGTCGGCAGGCGATAGCGCCACTCATCGCCGCCACGCGCCGAGTCAAACGTTACCCCGTCGTCCAGGCTGACGGCTACCTCCGATACTTCCGGCGCCTCTCCGTCTCCGCCATCGCCGCCGGCACCCGGCACAGAGTACTCGGCCGTTCCCCTGAGCCACGGGCGCTCCGCTATGAAGTCGCCCACATTGTGGCTCTCTATTCGGACGTTCGGACCTGCCTCCTGGTAGTTAAACCTCCGCCGCTCGCTCTCAACGCGCTCGTCGTCCGCGGTGTCCACCGCGGCATGCACCTCGCGCACTGTTTCCCCGCCTCCGGACCCGCCGAGCTCGTCCGCGGAGAGCTCATACCGGAAATAGCCGAGCTCGTCTACCGAGACGCCGTCGACGAAGCTGTCGTCTACATAGAGCTGTACGCTCCTCACCTCGAACGGCGAGGTGACGCGCCCTTGAACGGGGATTGTCCCGTAGTGAGTGGCCCCCTGCACGGGCATCAGAAGCGACACGCTCGTGGTCTCCGCTTCATCCTGTACGTGGATGCTTCGGGAGACGCTTCGCGTATTCCCTGCTTCGTCAGTAGCCTCGACGCTGGCTTTGTACCATCCCGGCTCCAACTCCGAGATGTCCACGTCCTCCTGGAGCACTAGGCCGCGTCCCAGCTCGCGCTCCATCCCGTTCCCCTCGGTGCCGACCGGCTCAACCGACAGCTTCACCGAGCGGAGGCGCCGGTTGTCCTCCACGCGACCGCTCAGCGGAAGCGTATCCGCAACCGCGCTGGCATTCTCCGGATCGGCGAGCGTGATTTCCGGTGGCGTGTTGTCGATATTGATCAAGCTGAAATACCGTCCCTTGATACCAAGGCCGTCAACCACCTCGATCTCGATCGGATAGGTCCCGTCCGGGAATACCTGCGTGTCCAACTCATATCGCCATTCGTCGGTGCCGTCGACGCTCTGATACGTGTTTCCGTGATCGAACGAAACCCGGACCTCCGCGACCTCGTTTTCATCGTACGCGGTCCCCCGAAGCTCCACGGTACCGCGGTGCATCTCCTCCACGTGGGGCGCTTCCATGTCGATAATCGGCTCTCGCAAGCTGACGTGGAAGGTGCTCGTCACCACCTCGCTCGGAACGCCGTTCTCGTTGACCGCATACACTTCAATCCGCTGGTCATTGTCTACAAGCTCATCCAGCGAAACGTCGATGTCGAAGTTGTTTGCCCCCGGCAACCGGCGAAACTCCGGCGGCTCCTCGTTGGGCCCGTCCCGTTCGCCCTGGTCGGCGTCGTCGCCGTCGTCGGTCGGCTCGTCGGCCCCGTCGGCCTGGTCGTCGCCTTCCTGGGGCCGCCCGTTGCCCTCTTCGTCCTCGCCCGGCTCCGGGTCCGAGTCTGGGTCCGGAGCCGGCTCGGGGTCCGGGTCGTCCGGTCTCCCGCGCGCACGCCCATCGACGTCGTGCTTATCCGGAATGACGATCCGGTAGTAGAGCTCCGCTACGCCGCTGTCGTCGAAGGCGGTCCCCGAGACCCGGAAATCCGAGGTGACGATCGCGTCCTCCTCGGGCGTCTGAATCTCCACCTCCGGCATGTCGAGCGAAAGATCCACCGGGATCTCCGCCTCGAGCTCCGCGACGTTCCGTGCCGCGTCCTCCGCCCGGAAAAGCGCGCGCTCCCCCCGGCGCTCGAGCGCCGAAAAGTCGATCTCCACCGAGAACGTATCTCGTGCCGGAAGCGACTCCCAGCTCTCAGCGCCGTCAACGCTATACTCGACGCTCGTTATCGGGCTTCCCGAATCGATCCGGCCGAACACCTCATTAGTTCCCGCCGTTACCGTGCCGGCGGGTGGCGTGACCGGCCGCACTTCCGGGGCCACCGGATCGAAGTTCACCGGGAGCCACGCCTCCTTTACCGCTCCCAACGCGCCTTCCACCCGTACGAAGATGTCGCGCGCCCCTGGCTCGGTTATCAGGTCGAGCATGGCCTCCTCGGAGAACCGTCCGCCGTCGTCGAGCGCCAACGCGCGACGCCGCCCTTCGTACCCCACTCGGTAGCTCACTTCCGGCTCCGCCACCGGATCGCTCGCGCGCCCGGTGAGCTCGACGAGCTCGTTGAAATACCCGCCGGCCGGCGATTCGTCCAGCCATAGCTCCGGATCGTCCAGCCTGACGACCGCGTGATACGGTCCATCCCGGTACTCCATGCCATCCACGGTTGTGATGACGAGCTCGAACGGCCCGGCCATTCCCGACTCCTCCGGTACGAGCTCGATGCGGCGCCCATCGGCGCTCACGGAAACCAGATCGCTCGGCGTAAGCTCCGGTCCGGCATCGCCGTCGCCGCCTCCTCCGCCGTCGTCGCCGCTGTCCTCGCCGCCGTCGCCACCGTCGTTCTCGACCCCGCCATCCCGATCGCCGGCCGCCGGATCCTCGTAGGCAAGCTCCACGCGCGCTACGGGGCGCCCGCGGAAGACCCCGCCGATGGACTCCGGCCCGTCGAAGCGGAGCGTCCGCGCACGGCGCGGATCGGGATCGCTGAACTCATGCTCCTCCCACGACAATCCGGTGCTTGCGCCCAACCCCGCTTCCTCGGCCGCGGGCGACCGCAGAACACGACCCACGTCTCCCAACTCTGCTTCCGGCCGCGGCTCGAGGAGCGTGATGTCGCCGGGATCTGCCGGCGGCTCTCCCTCGCTCAGCACGAAGAAGCGCCCCTCGTGCGCATCCAGCACGTCTCCGTCCTCGTCAAGCGCGGCAACGCTCAGCGCGTACTCTCCATACGCCAACCCGCGCGGAAGCCGCAAGCTGAAGCTCCAGCGATCCTCACGCTCTTCCACGCTTCGCAGCCGCGAGGAGCCCACTTCCTCTCCATCTACGCGCAGCACCAGATCGTCCGGCTCCTCCGCCGCCGTCACCGTACCCGCGAGCTCCGGCCGTTCTCCCGGCTCGAGTGAGAAGCCCTGGCGATACGGTTGGCCGTCTTCTTCGTCCCCGATGCGATCGATCGTCACCGAGGTAGGCCGGTCAGCGGTATCCACTGCAAACCGCACCGTCCCCCACTCGATCTCCAACCCGTTGGCGGTGTACGCGGTGAGCTCCGCCGAGTCCGCAATCCCGGTCCGGCGCGCGTGAATAGCGAAGAATGGGCCGTCCTGCTCCAGGCGGACCTCCGCAGGCTCCGGATCGAGCTCGATGCGATCGATTCTCTCCTCCGGAGCGCCGCCTGACTCTCCTACGACGCGGCCATAGAGCGGCCGGTCGCCGAAGAGGCGTACCGTCGGCCCGTTGTCCACTTCCACGTCCTCCAGGATAATGCGCGGATCACCCTCGATCCGGCGCGTGTCGCGAACATCCAGCATCGTACGATAGGTCGAGTGCGTCCCGAAGTCGTCGACCGCGCGTACGACCACCGGAATGGCACCGTAACGGACGTCGTCCGGAATCGAGATCTCCGCCCGCGTCACCTCCGGATCATCGGTGCTCCGCGTGCGAACCCGGGCTTCCACCCAGAGCTCCCCGTCCGGCTCAGGAGTCTCCGGGCCCGCAAGCGCCTCGACGTCTTCCGCGGCTTCGGGAGCTCGCCCGAAGTATGCGGTGACGTCATCCAGATCCTTGCTATGGACATGCGCGATAAGCTGCGCCTCCGCAAGCCGGTCATACCGCTTACCCGAAACAAAGGGCCGCTCGTCCTGGGCGTCGGTGGGCTCTCCCCAAACTTCGTCGTCGTCGTAGACGAGCGAGACGATCTCCGTCCGCGGCGGCTCCGCCCGCCGATCGAAGCGCAGCCGCACCGCTTCCCCTTCGATCCCGAGCTCGTTCCGCCCACGGACTCGAAGGTCCATCGAGCCGGCGGGAGCATCCTCCAACGGAATACGGAAGCCGGGCTCCGCCGCGAGCTCCACCGGCTCTTCCTCTAGGCCTTCGACGATCACCGCCTCGGCTTGGTAGGCACCGCGCACCACGCCGTACAGCGCCGCGTTGTGGGGAAGGGTCTTGCCCGCGTCGTCTATCGCCGCAAGCGTCTCCGGGTCCGGCTCACGGAGTTCCACCACCGGCTCCGCCCGTTCCGGCTCGTTTGCCAGCCGGTAATCGAGCGTAGCCACGTTCCCGCTCACATCCTCTGCGTGAATCGGAACATCCACCCATCTCCCACTTTCCTCAGTCACATCGAGCTCAATGGACCAATAGGGGTTCCCCGGCGTCAGGGGCAGGTCCACCCCCTCGCCGCCCCACTCGTACCACAGACGCTCGATGCCCACGTCGTCTCGAACCGAGCCGGCAATATGGACGGTCCCGTACGCCGGCGACTCCGCCTCCGGCTCGATGACCTCGAGCGCCGGCGCCTCGTTGTTGACGAAAAAGAGGAACGGGATCTCGTGCTGCGCCCCCGTGGTATTCGTGGCCCGCAACCAAAAGACGTGTGGCCCGTCCTCTAAGTCGGTGGTGCGCACGCGCGTTCCGAAGCGCTCGACCTCCTCGTCGCGATCAAAGCGCGTCCGCTCCCGCTCCCAGGTTTCGCCGCCGTCACGGCTGACCTCCACCCGGGCAATCTCGTTGTCGTCCCAAGCAATCCCCTCGAACTCCACACGGCCGCTCACGATGGCCCCGCCCTCGTGAGAGTCGATCCGGATCCGCGGCGGCTCGGTATCTAAGATGAAATCTACGCTTGTTATGTGGCCTTGCGTCCCGTCAATGTCCGTAGCGCGCGCCTCAATGGTATGGCGG
>Ga0207421_10008072_pt1 | contig 11029 bp, 9 predicted proteins | sample SodLakKL_010_SED_4_FD_187542 | JGI IMG/M metagenome (GOLD analysis project Ga0207421, IMG submission 187542) | Alkaline sediment microbial communities from Lake Tanatar, Kulunda Steppe, Russia - 8KL_010_SED (SPAdes) (version 2) | ecosystem: Environmental > Aquatic > Non-marine Saline and...
TGGCGCGAGCCGCATCCGACCACCGTGCTCGGTGAATACCACTGGCGCCACCCGGTGATGGACACCGCCGCGGTGGCGGCCCAGGCGCGGCTTCCCGGCATCCAGGGGGAGAACGGCATTTACATCGCCGGCGCATGGACCGGTTTCGGCTTCCACGAGGACGGCATGCGCTCCGCGGTCGAAGTGGCCCGACGCCTTGGTTGTGCGCCACCGTGGGAAGACGCCGCGGAGATCCCGGCCACCCCTGTTCCTGCGCAGGAAACCGCTGCGGCCGCCTGATGCGCGACGCCCTGCTCTATTCGTGCCGGGTGATGCACCAGCGCTTCTTCCCGGTGGCCTACCGGTTCCGCTACCGGATCTACAGCGCGCTGTTCGACATTGACCGCCTCCAGACCGTGGCGAAGCGCTCGCGGTGGTTTTCGCTGAATCGCTTCAACCTCTTCAGCCTGCACACCCGCGACCATGGCCGCCGCGACGGCTCGCCCTGGCGCCCCTGGGTCGAGGCACGGCTGGCGGAGCACGGGATCGATCTCGAGGGTGGCCGTATCCGGCTTCTGGCGATGCCACGAATCCTCGGCTACGCGTTCAACCCCCTCAGCATCTGGTACTGCGACCACCGCGACGGGCGGCCGCTCGCCGTTTTGCTGGAGGTCCGCAACACCTTTGGCGAGCACCACCACTACCTGCTCCCGGCCGGTACGGGCGAGACCCGGTGGCCGGTGCGCGGAGAGAAGCCGAAGCACTTCCACGTATCGCCATTCATCGATATGCGGCCCCGCTACGAGTTCCGGCTGGACAAACCGGGACCGCGGCTGCGCATCGCGATCCGGGAATTCGAGGACGACGCGCTGATGCTGGTCGCGAGCCAGTCCGGGCGCGCGCTCGACTTCACCGACCGCAACCTGCTGCGTATCCTGCTCACCATGCCCTGGGCGACCGTCAAGGTGATGGTCCTGATCCATTGGCAGGCCGTTAAAATCTGGCTGCGTGGCGGCCGGTTCCACCGCAAACCCGAACCCCCCGCACAGGAGGTCAGCTGATGGCAGCCGAACCCCGTTCCTTCACCTCCGGCGACACCGCAACCGGATCGGCCCCGCCGGCATTGCCGCTGCGCTGGCTGGCGCGCGCGCTGAAGACCATCGAGCGCGGGCAGCTGACGCTGATCGACGCCACCGGCAACCGGACCGTACTGCGCGGCCACCGGCCGGGCAGCGAGGCGGTCTGGCACTTCCGCCGCCCGTGGCGCGCGCTGCTGCGCCTGCTGCGCCGGGGCGACGTCGGCTTCGCCGAAGGCTACATCGCCGGCGACTGGAACACGCCGGACCTGCAGGCCCTGCTGCAGTTCACGATGGACAACGAGGGACCGCTGACCGATATCGCCGAACGACCCGCCTGGCAGCGTCGGCTGGATCGGTTCCGGCACCGCCTGCGCCGCAACAGCCGGCGGGGCTCCCGCGCGAACATCCGCTTTCACTACGACCTCGGCAACGAATTCTACCGGCAGTGGCTCGACTCCACGATGTCCTACTCCTCGGCGCTGTTCAGCAAGGGCGACGAGGCGCTGGAGACCGCGCAGCAGCGCAAGTACCAGCGCCTGCTGGAACGGCTGGACGCCGAACCCGGCGCCCACATCCTCGAAATCGGCTGCGGCTGGGGCGGTTTCGCCGAGGCGGCGGCCCGGCAGGGCTACCGGGTTACCGGCATCACGCTGTCGCAGGAGCAACTGGAATATGCCCGCGAACGCGTGGCGCGGGCGGGGCTGTCCGACCGCGTGGAGCTGCGGCTGCAGGACTACCGCGACCTCGACGAACGCTTCGACCACGTGGTGTCCATCGAGATGTTCGAAGCGGTCGGCGAGGAATGGTGGTCCACCTATTTCGACACGGTCCGCGCCTGCCTGCGTCCCGGCGGGCGGGCAGCGCTGCAGGTGATCACCATCGACGAAGCCGCCTTCGCGCGCTATCGGGAGAATGCGGACTTCATCCAGCTCTATGTCTTCCCGGGCGGCATGCTGCCCCCGGTGCCGCGATTCAACGCGCTGGCCCGGGCAGCCGGTCTGGAACACCGCGAGCAGGACTTCTTCGGCATGGATTACGCTCTCACGCTGCGCCGCTGGTTCGAGGAGGTCCGCCGCTCCGCCGGCATCATTCAGGCGCTGGGTTATGACGAGGGCTTTCTGCGCATGTGGCGCTACTACCTCGCCTACTGCGAGGTCGGGTTCCGCAGCGGGCGCGTGGACCTGATGCAAACGATCCTGGAGCGTCCGGCCTGAGCCTGCCGGGCGTTGGCCACATCAATCTTCACATTTTCCCAGCAGGCGCTAAACTCCCTGCAGCGACGGGTGAGGAGACAAAGGTGATCTGACCGGTCCGATCCATTCACACGGCGGCCCGCTCCGCCCCCTGCCAGGGAAAGACAGGAATGAAGCGAATCCGGATACAGGAGGCCAGCTGGCCGGCCGACAGAGGTGCCCTGCAGACCGTGCGCTGCGAGGTGTTCGTCAAGGAGCAGAACGTGCCCCGCAGCCTCGAGTTCGACGGTCTCGACGCGACCGCGCTGCACTGGCTGGCCCTGACCCCCGAGGAAGAGCCGGTGGGGACGCTGCGTCTGCTGCCGAGCGGCCAGGTCGGGCGCATGGCGGTGCTCAAGGACTATCGCGGCCGGGGTATCGGCTCGCGCCTGCTGAATCATGCAATCGCGGCAGCGGAGGCGCACGGCTTGGACGAAGTGTGGCTGAATGCCCAGTATGCCAGTCGCGGCTTCTACGCTCCGCACGGCTTCATCGTGATCAGTGATATCTTCGAGGACGCCGGCATCCCGCACCAGCGCATGCTGCGGCGCCTGAGCCGCAAGGCGGAGATGGTCTGATCACGCACGCCGCACGGCGAAAACGGCCTGACACCGCGCGGTGCAAGGGCCGGTCGTCTGGCGGTGTCGGGGCACCCTGAGGCGGGGACAGCACAGTGAACGAGCGAAAGGACGACATCCCGGAAGACGACATTCCGGAAGACGACCTCGAACGGGCGGGTGCGGCGGTCGACCGACTGCTGGAATCGGCGCGGCGCAGGATCTGGGTCCACACGCGGTGCCGCCTGCTGATGGCCCTGCCGGATACCCGCCTGGCTGAGGCGATGGCCCGGGTGGCCCGGCGCACCCGGCACTCGGATCTGCGGCTGCTGGTCGATGACGATCTCGAACTCAAGAGCGGGCTGCCCCGGCTTGCGGGCACCGTGATGCGCCTGCCCAGCGCGATCGCGACCCGCTGCCTCGCACCGGCTCAGGACACGCCGGCCAGCCTGCTGCTGGTGATCGACCGGGACGCCTGGCTCTATCTCGTGCAGCACAAGGGTCGCGCCGGACTCCGGGCGGAATCGCGCGACCTCGCCGGCAATCGCAAGGCCGCGGAGGACTTCGAGCAGAACTGGGCGGCGGGGTCCGAATCCCGGGAGTTGCGCAAGCTGAGCCTCTGAGCGACAACCGGCCCGGCGTCCGGCCTCCTGATGATCACGAAAGCTCCGCCAGTGCCGGCCGGCGTTGTCTGGAAGGGACGCAGCCACAGAAGGCCAGCCTCTGGCCGATGGTTTCCGACACCCCTGCGGCGAGAGGGCTCGCCTCCTGCACGCAGGCAACCTTCGCGGAGCTTTGGCGACCATCAGGTCCGGCCCTGGCGTGCAGGTGCCGGGGCGCACGCGGCGCCGGCGGTGTGCTGCGCCGATCAGGGCCGATGCGCATCTCCGGATGAGCCGCTTGCCCCCACTGGCGGGATCGCGCTCAGTCCCTCAATGCCGCCATCCGGTCCGGATCGAAGCCGGCAGCGATGTACCAGCGGCGCGCCACCTCCGGGTCCCGTTCCACGCCCTTGCCCTGCGCGTACATCAGGGCGAGCGTTGTCTTCGCGCCGGACAACCCCTGCTCGGCGGCTCTCTCCAGCCAGTGAACCGCCTGCGGGCCGTCAAGCTGCACGCAATCGCCTTGCATGTACATGAATCCGAGTGCGTACTGGGCCATCGCGTTGCCCTGCTCCGCCGCGGCACGCATCCATTTTGCGGCCTCCTCCGGCTGCCTCGCCCCGCCGAGTCCGTTCTGGCACATGATGGCCAAGCGATACTGGGCATCGGCCACGCCGGCCGCTGCAAGCGGGTGGAGCAACCGCATCGCACGGGCGAACGCGTTGTCCTCGAAGGCCGCGATACCGCGCTCGAGGCCCTGCTGATCCTGATCGGAAAGCTGCATGATCCATCCGGACGGTTGTGGGTTGGCTGCCGGCGCCGGGGGCACTCCGGACCCGTGATGATGCCGCAACCCGCCCGCCCCGACATCCCGACCCCGCACAGCCCGGGGTCGGACCAAGCCAAGCCACTGTATTTTATACAAATACACCCATTTTCAACCCAAAATGAAGGCTTAAAGGCCCGTTTTCGACGCTAGAAATGGCGCTCGCGGCCCAGACCTTCGCAACTCGGCGCGCCCGGCCCACCCCGCTCTTCGCGGCTCCTTGTTCGGCACCTTGACGGTCGTTTTTGGGGCCGAAAACGCGGTTTTAAGACCTAAAACTCGCTGTTTTTGAGGTTGTTCCGCATTGTTTTCAGTAACTTCCCTTGGTCCGACCCCCGGGTGGGGGGTATGCTTTGGTGCGTTCGGGGTGACGGGAGCTGGATATGGACGGTGGACCGCCGGGAAGAGAACCGGGGCTGAACGTGCTGGGGCATCCGCTGGTGACCTGCTCGCAGGGTGAGCCGGTGACCGGGTTTTACCGGGACGGGGATTGCAGCACGGGGCCGGATGATCTGGGGCGCCATGTGGTGTGCGCCCGGGTGACCGCCGAGTTCCTGGAGTTCTCGAAAAAGCGCGGCAATGACCTGGTGACGCCGCGGCCCGAATTCGGGTTTCCGGGTCTGAACCCGGGCGACCGCTGGTGTCTGTGTGCGGCCCGCTGGCGCGAGGCGCTGGAGGCGGGAGCAGCGCCGCGCGTGGTGCTCATGGCAACGCACCAGAGGGCACTGGAGATTGTCAGCCTGGAAGACCTGAAGCGCTTCGCGATCGATCTGTCCTGACGCTGGCGACGCTTCCGGCCGGGTTTCAGGGGCGGTCGAGCAGGCGATAGTCGCGCGTGCCGTCACTGTGGGCGGTGACGGCCAGTCGCACCGTCCCCCCGGCGCGGACCGCGCCGCGCGTGTCCATCCAGAGGAAACGGAGCACGCCATCCTCGGGGGTCTCGACCGCTACGCGGAGCCACTGGGCATCGTCGCCCGCCGGCTCGACCGCGATCACCGGGACCTCGATGACCTCGCGGCTCACGACCTCGGGCCCGGAAACCTGGATGTAGAGCAGCGCGACCAGCACCGCGAGCATCCCGAGTGCCGCGATCACGGCCCGCGTGTTACGGAACGCGTGGGCCATATTGTTCCAGAACCGCCGATCGAAACCCGTCCCCACCCTGCAACCCCTCCGGCACGATGGCCGTCCCGACCCGGTCCACGACCGGCACCGCCGCAGCCACGGCTCCGGCCATCCTGCCGGAATCCTGCGCCCGACCGGACCGGTCCGCAAGCCCGGACGCGCGCCGCACGGGGTCCACACGGCCCGAAACGATAGGCGGCACGGCAGGATTGGGGTGCCGCAGGATGTCTATGATCAGGGGGGAGGCCGCGCCTCGGGCCCTGCGCCGGCACCGAGGTCCACGCACAGCCGCACGGAGAACACCATGGCCAGCATCGCGTTTGAACACGCCGAGGACCATCTCGAACTGCTGAACCCGCTGCAGGGCTTCGCCCCGGAACGCCAGCGGGTCGAGATCTACCGCGATCCGCTGCTGGGGCACACCAGCGTCTACAACCCGGCCATCGAGGCCGGGCGGAAGGTCTTCCTGAACGACATCGACCGGAAGCTGATCGCCCGCCTCGCGGAGGACACCGCGAAGACCTGCGTGTTCTGCCCGGAGCGGGTCGACGGCGTCGCCCGGTTCCCGGACGCGCTGGTCCCGGGCGGGGTGGTCCGGGTCGGGGAGGCGGTGGCCTTTCCCAACCTGTTCGCGATGGGGGGCCATCACTCGGTGGCGATCGTGTCCCGTGCGCACTTCCTGGAGCTCGACCAGTTGTCTCCGGAGCTCATCGGCAACGCCTGGCTCGCTCTGCGGCAGGTGGAGACCGCGGTACGGGAACGGGACCCGGCGGCGGTCTGGACCACGGTACACGGCAACTACCTCTTCCCGGCCGGCGCGAGCCTGATGCATCCGCATTTCCAGATGCTGATCGGATCCACGCCCTACACGCAGCAGGCGCAACTCGCCACCGCCTGCCGCGACTATCTCGAGCGCGAGGGCAGTCGTTACCACGACGACCTGCTGCAGCAGGAACGCGCGGCCGGCGAGCGCTACATTGCCGCCACCGGCCACTGGCACTGGCTCGCGGCCTTCGCGCCGCTGGGCTGCAACGAAATCGTCGCGGTGCACGAACGCGAGGGGGATCTGCTGCGCCTGGCGGAGTCCGAACTGCGGGATCTCGCGCGCGGTCTGTCGGCGGTGCTTCGCCTGTACCAGGACCTCGGCCACATGAGCTTCAACTACACCCTTTACGCCCGCCAGGAGCCGGATGCGCCGGACGGATTCCAGTGCCTGCTGCGCATCTTCACGCGCCAGAATCCGGCACCGGCCTACCGCACGGACGACTTCTACCTGCAGAAGGGGTTGCAGACCGAACTGATGCTGCACCGCCCCGAAACGCTGGCGGCACGCGGGCGCGGGTACTTCGCCGCCGGCTGAGTGCCGGGATGCTCCGGCCGGTCGCCAACCGCCTGCGGGGTCGCGGCGCCGCGACCGACGGGCAGGCGCGGCAAACCCCGTGCAACGGATGGCAAAACCCACCGCGGCACTGCGTTGTGGGATAGTCACGCTGATGAACTGGAAGCTCGAAAACACCTATTCGCGCCTGCCGGGACCGTTCTTCTGTCGTATCGACCCGGCACCCGTTGCCACACCGCAGATGGTGCTGCTGAACAGCGCCGTCGCCGAGGAAATCGGCCTGAATCCGGAAACGCTGCGCCAGCCGCAGGGCGCGTGGATCCTGTCGGGCAACCAGCGCGCGCCCTCCAGCCAGCCGATCGCCCAGGCCTATGCCGGGCACCAGTTCGGGCACTTCGCGATGCTCGGCGACGGCCGGGCGCACCTGCTCGGCGAACACCTGACGCCCGACGGGCGGCGCTTCGATATCCAGCTCAAGGGCTCGGGCCCGACACCCTTCTCCCGACGGGGCGACGGCCGCGCGGCGCTCGGGCCGATGCTGCGGGAATACCTGATCGGCGAGGCGATGCACGCACTGGGCATCCCGACCACCCGCGCCCTCGCGGTGGTGGCCACCGGCGAGCGGGTCCTCCGCGAGCAGGCCCTGCCCGGCGCGGTGCTGAGCCGGGTCGCACTCAGCCACATCCGCGTCGGCACCTTCCAGTACGCAGCGGGGCTCGATGCCGGCCGGGACCTGCTGGTGCACGAGCCCCAGGACGCGCAGCAGCCGTCGGTGGATTCCGGCGCACAGCACGCGGTCCGGCTCACGCGGGCGCTGGCCGATTACACCATCAACCGGCACTACCCGGAGCTCGCGGACCGTCCGGACCGTTACATGGAACTCTTCCACGCGGTGATGCAACGCCAGATCGACCTGGTCGTCGAATGGATGCGGGTCGGCTTCATCCATGGCGTGATGAACACCGACAACATGACACTGTCCGGGGAGACCATCGACTACGGCCCCTGCGCCTTTATGGACCGATACGACCCGGCGACGGTCTTCAGCTCGATCGACCGGCAGGGCCGCTACGCGTTCGGGAACCAGGCGAAGATCGCGCAGTGGAACCTCGCCCGGCTGGTGGAAACCCTGCTGCCCCTGCTGGACGAGGACCCCGACGCCGCCCTGAGCCGTGCACAGGAGGCGATCGAGACCTTCCCCGCGCGGTTCACCGAGCGCTGGCGCGGGATGATGCGCACGAAGCTGGGCCTTGGCGGCGAGGCGTCCGGCGACGCCGAACTCATTGCCGAACTGCTGCAGTGGATGCAGGAGCAGGACCTCGATTACACCAACAGCTTCCGCGAGCTCGTGGGCGAGGCAGGGACCGCGCGGCCCGGCCAGCTGAACCCGGCCTTCGCCGACCCGGGGTTTGCCGGCTGGCATGCCCGCTGGCGCGAGCGGCTGGCCCACCAGGACGGCGGCATCGACGCGGCGATCCGGCGGATGCGGCACGCGAACCCGGCGGTGATCCCGCGCAACCATCGGGTGGAAGAGGCGCTCGACGCGGCGGTCCGGGACGGAGACCTCGACCCGGCCCTGCGGCTGCTCGACGTCCTCGCGAACCCCTACGATACCGGCCTCGACACTTCCGACTACCGCCACCCGCCGGGGCCGGAACAGCGCGGGTACCAGACCTTCTGCGGAACCTGAGCGCCGCGGAACCGGGCCGATCGTCGCGGCGACCCGGCCGGCGGCCGTGCACCAGGCTGCCGGGGAGGCCACAATCCCGCTATGCACGCTCACGACCCTTTCCGGTATCGCCCGGTCCTCGCGCTGGTGGCCGTGCTCGTGGCACTGCTTCTTCTCTGGTTTGCCGTCAGCCACTGGCTGGTCAACAGTGCCTGGCTGCCGCAGCGCCTGTCGCAGATGGAAGGCATCGAGATCGGCTGGGAACGGGGCCGCAGCCGGCACCCCGGGCGCTGGGAGGTCGAGGGCTTCTACCTCGCGCGGGAAGACGACGAACTCGCGCTCTCGGTCGGAGCGGAACACGCCACCCTGGACCTGTCCGTGCCGGCGCTACTGTGGGGCGAGCTCCGTATCCGCGCGCTCGATGCCCGCGGGATACGCCGGCTGACCCTGAATGACCTCGCCCTCGAGGGCGATGGTCGACTGCGGCTGCACGACACCGTGCTCGCGTCGCGGGAGCTGGAAATCGCGCGGCTGGATCTGCAACTCGACCAGGGCGTGCTCACGCGGGTGACCGACGCCGCCACGCTGGTCCGGGGCATCGGCCTCACCGGCGAGGCGTCACTGAGCCGCGTTGCCCCTGCCGAGGCCGGCGCCGACCTGCTGGGCGCGCTGTCGGGCAAGCTGCAGATCGACGCCCACGCCGACGCCTGGGACGTGTTCGCGCCCTATCTGGAGCCCCTGCCCTGGCTTGCGCTGTCGGGGCATGGATCGCTGCGCGGCGATCTGGTGCTGGAGCGGGGAATCGTGGTGCCGGGCAGCACCCTGCGCCTGGACTCGCCCGCGCTAAACGTCGAGATCGATGAAGAGTCGCTGCGCGGGGATGCAAGGGGCACATCCGATTCAGGCACGCCCGAGCCGAACGACACACGGCACCGCGCGGAGGGCGACGGCTCGGTGCTGCTGGCGGTCACCGCGGAAGCCCCGGAGTGGCTGACCCTGACCATGCGGCTCGCCGACGTCACGCTGGCCACCGTCGAGCCGTACGCGCGGGAGGCGGCGCTGACGCTTGCGGTCGATCTCGACAACCAGCGCCTCGACCGGCTGGAGGCGCCCGAGCGGGCGCGGCTGGCACTGCGCGGCGAGGTGATCCGGCTGGACGTTCTCGATCGCTACCTCACCCACCTGCTCGACGGGCAGGGCATCCAGCTGCGTGGCACCGGCTCGCTGGTGGGGGAGCTGGAGACGCTGGGCCCACGCCCCGTGCGGGCCCGTCTGGAGGTCGCCGCGCCCCGACTGGACATCGAGGCGCTGGACTACGCGGCGAGTGGCGCAGGCACGCTCCACGCGCGGCTCGATCGCGGGGACCGGGTCGAGGTCGACGTTCGGCTCGCCGACGCCACGCTGCAACACCGGAACCGTCAGCTGCTGACCGATGCCGCCCTTCAGGTGACGGCGAGGGGTCCCTTCGACCCGAAACGACCACTGGACGGCACCCGCGCTGAGGTTGCCTGGCAGGCGGCGCGCCTGCCGGACATCGCCGCGCTGCAGCCATACCTGGCGCCCTTTCTCGCCGATCCTGCGCCATTTGAGCTGCTGGGTGGAACCGCGCGAAGCCACGGAGAGCTGGAGGTGGCGGACGGGCGGCTTCGAGGCTCGCTCGAGCTCTCCGGAGACAGCCTGCGCACGCGGTTTCGGGAACACGCCGTGGAAAGCGGCATGCAGCTGACGCTGGCCCTGAACGAGGCCGCGCTGGACCGCACGCGGCTGGACATCTCCGGCAGCCGGCTGAACTGGCGGGCACGCGGACAGACGCCCGCGGCCGAACAACTGGAAAGCGACCTCGTACTTCGCGAGGGGCGGCTGCACCGGCGCGACGGGGTGCCGGGCGGGCGGTTGGCCCTGGAAGGCCGGATCCGGCACCTTGGATTCCTCAACATGTTCCTGCCGGATGCCCACGGACTGGCGGTGCAAGGCGACGGACAGCTGCACCTGGAAGGCGGCTTCGAGGGCGACCGCGTCCTGCCGGGCAGCCACCTGCGGGTGGCCGCGGAACAGTTGCGGGTGGCTTTTCTCGACCACCGGGCGGCGGGGAGCGGAGAACTCAGCGCCCGGCTCGAGACGCCGGAAGAGGCGCGGCTCGCGCTCGAGATTCCGCGCTACACGCTGCAACGCGAAGAGGATGACCGCCCCCACCTGCGCGGGCGCGACCTGGTGCTGACGACACGGACCGGAGCCTTCTCCCGTGTGCTGGTGGCTCCCGACCCGGCCCATTTCACGACCGAGATCACCCTCCCGGAGACGGAGATCCCGGATTTTACCCGGTACAACGCCTACCTGCCCGCGGACGCCGGCGTTACGCTGCTCGGCGGAACCGCACGCCTTGCCAGCGCGTTCACCCTCGCAGGCCTGGACGCCAGCGGTATCCTGAATCTGCACGCTTTCGGCGTCGATCTCGCGCTGCTCGACCAGCGGCTACGCGGAGATCTGCAGCTCACGCTGCGGCTGACGGACGGCGATCTGGCCACCCGGCAGTTTAGCGCCGCCCATTCGTTCCTCCGCCTGGATCGGGTGCAGCGTGGAAACGGTGCGGCGGCGGAGGATGCCGGATGGTGGGTGCACCT
>Ga0207421_10008073_pt1 | contig 11026 bp, 12 predicted proteins | sample SodLakKL_010_SED_4_FD_187542 | JGI IMG/M metagenome (GOLD analysis project Ga0207421, IMG submission 187542) | Alkaline sediment microbial communities from Lake Tanatar, Kulunda Steppe, Russia - 8KL_010_SED (SPAdes) (version 2) | ecosystem: Environmental > Aquatic > Non-marine Saline and...
GATGCCCCCATCGAGCAGAAAGTAATCGCCGATGGCAATGCCCGGGAAAACCCCAGGCAGTGCATAGGGGCCTTGAATGGCCTCGGACACAGGTCCGCGGGTATGTATGTATTTGACGCCTTGGTTCAAGTCAAAGCTAAGCAAAGCCGTGAAGATCGGGAATTCCTCCAGCTGCTTAAGGGGAACCAACTCCTCAACGGCCTGGTCAAAACGTTGGCCATCCAAAATAGACTGGGTAAACGGGACATTGAGGTGGAACAATGAGGCCAAGTCGATTTCGGTGACTAGCGCTTCGATTTGAGCCAGGGGCATGCCGCTGCCATAGAGAACAGCTACCAATGCGCCCATGCTGGTACCAACAACAAGGTCCACTGGTACGCCAGCCTCCTCCAGAGCCCGGAGCACACCCACATTGACCAGAGCCCTTGCTCCGCCGCCTCCGAGTGCGACAGCAACCCGCGGCGCCTCAAGATCCAGAACCTCCGGCCGATCGATCACATAGGGAATAGGTTCAAAAGCTGCTTCTGCAGCAGACGCAACACACAACGACAACACCACAGCAATAACAACCACAGTTATGCTCTTGTCCATGACCATACGAGTCGGCAATCGCTGCCAGACTGCCTTTCCCCCCCTACTTAACAATTCTGCCGCAGGCGTTCCGACGAATAGGAAGCACAGCTGCACGCTATCGGCGCCGACATCGAACGCGGCAGTGGAACTCTTTCTACAGATTGTTCGACATGACAGCCAAAACATCCTTTGTCGGCAAACCAGCCGACGACGCAGATCGAATGCCCCAGCACATGATGCAGCCAACCGTGCGGTCCATCACCACAGCAAACCCATAAAAAGGAAGCCGGCCAAAACGACCCGCTTCCCGCTTTCATCCTCAGCCTATGAGCTTTTTGAGCTGCTCCACCGTGGGTACCTTGCCGCTTATCTTCACCGACCCGTCCACCGCAACCGCCGGTGTCATCATCACATCGTATTCCATGATATCATTGATATTCTCCACTTTTGTCACTTCCGCATCGACACCAAGATCGGCCAAAGCCTGACGGACATGGGCCTCGGTTTTCTTGCACTTCGGACAACCTGTGCCCAATACCTCAATCTTCATCAGTCTACGCTCCTCCCTTCTTTACTGAACCAGTGAACCAAAAAGCAAGCCTGACAATGCTGCCATCGTCATCACCAATAACATGAACACAGCCGTTTTTCTAGTGCCCAAGACGCTGCGGATAACGAGCAGATTAGGGAGACTCAGGGCTGGCCCGGCCAACAAAAGGGCTAGGGCAGGTCCTTGCCCCATCCCGGAGCCGATCAAACCCTGCAAAATAGGCACTTCTGTGAGCGTGGCAAAGTACATGAATGCACCAATCACCGAGGCGGTTAGATTGGCCTGCAGTGAGTTGCCGCCTACTAGGGCCGCAATCAGTTCCTCGGGAATGAGGCCCCCCTCCATTCCGGGACGTCCCATAAGAAAGCCAGCGATCAGAACACCCCCAAAGAGCAGGGGAAGAATTTGTTTGGAGAAGTCCCATGTGGTCTCCACCCAACTGGTCAGTTCGTCCCTTTGGAACCAACGCAGCAGCATAACACCGAGTATCCCCAGCAATACGATGGTCAACGGCCACTTGATCTCGTAGAGCGTTATCCAAATGCCTTCTGCCTGCTCCGGCCTGCTCCACGCTGCGAACACTAGGATCAGAATCATGACGAGAAAGTAGCTGACATTCTGCAGCGGAGTACGAACCGCGTCTTCATCTTCTTCACTGGAGCCAGCCGCTGGTGCCTCCGAACCCTCTTCTCGAAACAGCATGGCCATAATAAGACCGATGACAATGGCAAAAACAACGGCACCGACAGCTCTGGCAACGCCCAGCTCCCAGCCTAGGACACGGGCGGTGAGAATGACAGCCAACAAGTTAATGGCCGGCCCGGCATAAAGAAAGGCCACCGCAGGACCGATACCGGCCCCGCGCCGATAGATCCCGGCAAAAAGCGGCAGAACCGTACACGAACAGACTGCCAGAACAACTCCAGACACGGACGCGATACCATAGGATAACCACTTCTTGGCGCCCGCACCAAAGTACTGAATCACTGTTCCCTGCGATAGGAAGTTGGCAATGGCACCGGCAATGAAGAAGGCCGGCACCAAACAGAACAAGACGTGCTCCCGGGCGTAGTACTGGACAAGGTGAAATGCTTCCAGAATAGAAGCTTCAATGCGAGGGTGGTCGAACGGAATCAGGTAAATGGCCAGGAACGCCCCGGCAATAACCAGGAACTTCTTCCTCTCATTCAACCCCTTCACCTACCAGATGCAGGCTTCTCTCTTCTAGATCCAATAAAAGGACCCGATCAATGCATTGGATGAACTGCCCGACGCACTCCGCTTTGATACTGTAGTACACCTGGAGGCCTTCTTTGCGCCGTTCCACGAAACCCGCTTCGCGAAGAATAGACAGGTGCTTAGATACGCTCGACTGGCTCTCGCCGAGCTTTGCAACCATTTCACAAACGCAGACAGCATCGTGCTGCAGAAGCTCATCGATGATCTGCAACCGCATCGGGTGGGCCAGAGCTTTGATAACATGGGCCCGCAGTTCATATTTCATCCCCATGGCAATACCTCTTTCCAACTATATTCCAACTATGGAATATTATAATATAGACATGTTTGTATGTCAAGGTGGGCGGCGCCCCTCATGGAACGCCGCCTGTCACCGATCAAGAGATTTCTCCATCTTTGCCGACCAGCACCCGCCGGAGCAGGTAAACCGCGGCCGGACCTACCAAAAACCCCGCTAGCACATCCAGCGGATAGTGCACACCCACCATGACCCGTGAAAGCCCGGTCAAAACAGCCGCTGCCATCGCCCATAGACCCCATCGGCCGTCGAGCACGGTTGTCACGGAGGCAATCACCATAGCGGCCGCCGCATGTTTGCTCGGAAACGAGCTGTCTCCACCGTGACTTAAAAGAGGCTCGATATGCTCAGCCAAAAAGGGGCGAGGACGAAAACAGAGCACCCGCACGCCATAGACAACTGCCAGCACCGCCAGGGGCGCCACGACCACAACAGCCAGGAGGTGTTTTCGCCGCCGCCAGCTGTAAAGGACAACAAACGCATAAAGCAGCGCAAAGAGGGGTGCTGAGGCTCGAGATATCCAAAGGGAGAGGGACCCTAGCATCTCTAGTTCCAGGCCCCATCCGTACATCACATGAAACACTCGACTGTCCAACCACTCCAAGTACTCCAACATCGACTATTCCTTTCGCCAACGATTCTTGCACAGAAAGCACTAGCGCGAGCGTACAAAGCCCACCGGAGCGGCATAGATGACAAATTCATCCTGACCATCCAGGTCCAACAGCTCATCCAGCAATTCTTGGTCGTAGGCGCCGATGCCGCAGGTTCCGGCCCCTAGTGCCTCCACCGCCAAGTACAGGTTCTGGCAAACATGACCGGCGTCGAGGGCAATGAGCTTATGCGCTAAAGGTCCATAACGCCATTCGCTTCGCTCCGGCCGGGCCGCCCAGAGGAAACAGACGGGTGCCTGTCCCACAAAGGCCTGCCCTAAGCATCCTTCACTGAGCCTATGGCGCAGGTCATCGGCAGAACGGGGCTGCAGAAGATGTACCGCATGGCTGGCCACGTCGTATCCATAAAGCCCTGGTTCCAATCCATCGACCCGGCGCACGGCAAGATATGTCTCAAATGGGTGCCGCGCGCCGCCGGAAGGAGATGTGCGCATCCGCAGATCAGATCCGCTTACGCCTTGCACCGACCAGAGTAAGAAGGACAGTTGTTCCAAGGATAGCGCCCGGTCTTCCACAAAGGAGCGCTTGCTCCGGCGCCGGACCAAGGCGTCAGCCACCGAGACGTCCGTCATGCCGTGTTCTGGGCTAGGCAGAACCATGGAATCACCACTTCCAGCCCAGTCCTTTTGCGGTGCCGGTTCCGGTTCTCCCGCCCTCTGCGCCGTTTCCAAGCTGCCTCTCTTTCTCCAGCCATCCGCCCTCAGCCAAGCTCTTCCTTCGGTAAACTCCCTCATCATGGTCCATCCTTTCCCAGGGTATGTCACCCCGATACCATCTTCTACGGATCCGCGAGTTGGGTTGGCCCTTCTATTATACCCAAATCCAAGCCGACACTGCCACAACGAAATGGCATGAGTGGCCTGGAAGGAAGCAACGGTACTATCGGGCACTGACCCCGGTGCGGCGCTCCTTCATGGCGGCCCAGGTTGCCGTCTTCTGCCGGCAGCTAGAGACTGTCACCAAAATCTTGGCGGAATTTGGCGGCCAGCGCATCCTGCCAAGGCGACACCGGCTCCAGTTTGCCGAAGAAGAAACGGAGGTTCTTTGGTTCATCCACAAAGCGCAGGCCCTGAACGATGTGGCGATTTTCGTACAGCCATGCCAATCGGTCCACAACATAGTTCACCTGCGAAACAGTGAACACGCGGCGGGGAAGGGCCAATCGCAGCAGCTCCATGTTTGCTAAAGGTTCGACGCCATCGGCATCTCGCTGTTCCGACATGGTGCCTCGCTCCATGCCCCGAATGCCTCCGGCCAGGAATAGAGCTGATGCCAGCGCCCCAGCGGGATACTGGTTTTGGGGAACGTGGTCCAAAAACTGCATGGCGTCTACATGGCAGCCCAATCCTCCGGCAGGTGTTACCACAGGGATCTGGTGCTTTTTCAGCTCTTCCACCATATAGGCAATGAAATGGGGTGCTTGGTTGATCATGTCTTCATCCATGGTCTCTTCCAAACCAATGGTCAGTGCCTCCATCTCGCGGACAGACATGCCTCCGTAGGTCAGAAAGCCTTCATACAGCGGAATCAGCTCTCTCATCTGCAGATACAGTTCATGATCGTCGATGCACATGCCTCCGCCCCGCACGCAGCCCAACTTTCGGGCAGAGAAGTAAATAATGTCGCACAGATCCGATATGGCCGCGTTGATCTCGCGGATACTCATCTGCGCACAGCGGTCTTCCCTGGCCTTGATGAAATACAGGTTGTCCGCCAGCAAACTGGCATCAAGTACCAGCCGAAGGCCGAACTGATCACAGACTTGACGGACTGCGTTCAAATTTTCCAGCGAAAACGGCTGTCCTCCGATGAGATTCGTTCCCGCCTCCATGCGGACAAAGGCAATCTTTTCCGGGCCCTTTGTTTCCACGACTTTGCGCAGGGCTTCTATGTCCATGTTGCCTTTAAAGGGATGGTCGCTTTCCACCGCGAGCCCTTCCTGGATGGGTATCTCTTCAATGGATCCGCCTCTCAGGGTGATGTGGGCCTTCGTCGTGGTAAAATGGTAGTTCATAGGAACAACATCACCGTCGCCCACTAAGAGCTGGGCTAAGATGTGCTCACACGCCCGCCCCTGGTGCGCCGGAACGAAATACTCCTTACCGAACAGGTCCCGGCACTTGCTCTCAAGGCGTGTAAAGGTCTCGGACCCGGCGTAGCTGTCATCGGCTTTCATCATTGCGGCCACTTGGTTGTCGCTCATGGCGTTGACACCACTGTCCGTGAGCATATCGATGAAGATGTCTGCATTTCGCAGCAAAAAGGTGTTGCTGCCCGCCTCACCGATTGCCTCCAGCCGACGTTCAATGGGAACTAAATCCAACTTCTGCACCACACGGACCTTGTGCATTTCCAACGGTAAGCTTTGACCAGTGAAGTAACGAATGTCTGCCAAAAAAGTCCACTCCCATTCTTCTGTGTGTTTTTGCTGTCTTCCCCTGCCGTACTGCCATCGCCTTCCCGCTCTGATACCGAAAAAACCGCCCTGCAGAACAGGACGGTTTAGACCGCGGTACCACCTGAATTAACCTCTCAAGGTTCACTCATCAGAGCCATAGCTCTCACCGTTAACGCCGGCCTACGTCCCCACCTACTACACTGTTCAGCGGGCGCCTCCAGGGCGTAATTTCAGCGGTGGCGGCTGCCAGGTCACAGCACCCCTGGCTCTCTGTAAGCTCTTCCACTGCCTAGCATCCCCTTCACGGACTTTCAACTTTCTATCTGTGTCATATACAGCATATTATACGGCAGCGGCCTTGTGCTGTCAAAGAATTTTCACGGCCGAAACATCATCCCCTCAGCACATGGCCAAGGCCTGTTTCCCGGGCGGCTACCATCGGAACTTAAAGAAACTGGCTTCTTCGTAGTAATGGGCCGTCAAATCCTCTAGCTCTTCCATCTCTGCTTTGGACAGAGGACGGAACGCCTTGGTAATGGCAACGTTTTCTTCTAGTTGCTCCATAGTGGAAAGCCCGACGATTGCCGTGCTGATGGGGAGTGTATAGACATACCCCAGAGCCTGGTCCATGGAGGTGATTCCATCATCCCGGAATATCCTTTGGTGGGCGGGAATTTTCATGGCCACAATACCCATGTCCTTTTCCACCGCCATCTCCAATAGGTCTGTCTGGAAGGGATCGTGGTGAATATCGGCGGGATTGAGAGCCAAGAGAATGCAGTCGAAATCAAACCGGCCAATGCCATCAAGCAATACCTGGGGATCCCTGTGCCCTGTGATGCCCAGATGTTTGACTACGCCCTGCTCCTTCAGTTCCAGAAGTGCTTCCAAAGCCCCTCCATCACCGAAAATGCCTTCCAAGTCCTGATCTGTCCGTACATTATGAAGCTGATACAGATCAATATAGTCGGTCTGGAGTCGTTCCAGGCTTTCTTCAAATAGGCGCATCGTGCCCGAATAGGTCCGATCATGGGTTTTCGTTGCCAAAAACACCTCGTCTCGCCGATGCTTCATCACCCTGCCGATATACTGCTCGCTGGTTCCCCTTCCATAGGAAGGAGCCGTATCGATATAGTTAACTCCTTCATCGAGCGCCTTTTCAATGATTGCCACTGACTCCTCTTCGGTACCGGGCTGTTCAATGATCCCCTGACCGCCCAGACTAAAGAGGCTTACCCTGAACCCGGTCTTCCCCAGCGTCCTTTTGGGCAGGGGCTCAGAGGCCCGGCCTGTGTGCATGGGGAAAAACCGACCGACACTGTACAGAAGCGCTGCACCCGCACTCAACTTCAGAAACTGCCTGCGGTCAAAGCTTCTTGGCGTCAAATCCATGCTCCTTTCTGCTGCATGCATCCATTACCAGCGTTCTAGGATCATCCGCACTAGGCCCACTTCCAGTTTCGGCCAACCGACGTCCTCCAACCGCTCCAGCGCCTCGCTCGGTCTGAGTTCTCGTCCTGCCACGGCGTTTAGCAGGGCCGCTGCCTCCGTATCAAACCATGCCTGCCGCGAACCATAGAAGTCGTCCAACGCCTCTGCAGCTTCACTGCGCGCCTGCAGATAGAACTTCTGATGGTAATCCTCGGCCAGATAGAATCGATCCAAACGTTCCAACGCCGTATGAGGCCGCTCGCCTTCTTCTGCTTCGATGCGATCCAGAATATCGGCTGCTGCCTCGTACTGCCGGTCATCATGCGCCAAGATAACCGAGCGATACTGACGCGGTGCAGCCTGTCTGGGTGTATGCAGTTCAAAGAACGTCTTCACAAGCTCCTCATAGGAAATGATCTCCGGATCATAGGTCACTTCCACCACCTCAGTGTGATCTCCCATTCTGCTATAAGTCGGGTCGGGCGTTGTTCCGCCGGCATATCCAGCCAGCACTGAAGTCACACCTGGTACATGCCCAAACTGGGCATCGGGTCCCCAGAATCATCCAAGGCCAAAAACAGCAGTCTCAAGCCCAGCACCTGCCGGTGCAGGCATCACCATACCCAGTAATAGGGCAGTCGTTAGCAGTATTCGCATTGTTACTCCTCACTTTCTACCACCGATGATGCACATCCGCATATACATAGCGTTCATAGACGGCATCAATCGCGGCCATTGTTTTTTCTGACAGGGGCGGCATGTCGGCAGCTTGCACATTTTCTTCCACCTGTGCTGACCGTTTGGCCCCCGGGATGGTACAAGATACTTCGTCGTGCATCAAAATCCACCGCAATGCCAGCTGGGGCAATGTCCAGCCATCGGGCACCAGCATCTTCAGTTCTTCCACCGCCGCCAATCCCTTGTCATAGTCTACACCAGCAAAGGTCTCACCCCGATCAAAGTGTTCGCCATAGCGGTTGAAATGGCGGTGATCATGAACGTCAAAGCTGGAGTCTTTGGTGAATTTACCCGTCAGCAGTCCGCTAGCTAGCGGAACTCGCACGATGACCCCCACATTGCGGTTTCCGCATTGCTGCAGAAAAAGCTCCCGCGGTCTTTGACGGACCATGTTGAAGATAATCTGCACGGTTTCCACATTGGGATACTCGATGGCTTTGAGACCTTCCTCCACTTTTTCCACACTGACGCCGTAGTGACGAATCTTGCCTTCCTTCTGCAACCGGTCCATCGCGTCGAACACTTCCGGACGATAATACACCTCGGTGGGAGGGCAGTGCAGCTGGACCAAATCAAGGGCCTCCACATCGAGATTCCTAAGACTTCTCTCCACAAAGCCCGAAAGGTTTTCGTAATTGTAGCCCGCGGCCGTATGCGGCGAGAGCCGGCGGCCTGCCTTCGTAGCCACCACCAATTGTTCCTTTCGCTCTTTCTTTAGTTTCCCTACAAGGCGCTCACTGCGCCCGTCTCCGTAAACATCGGCCGTATCAATAAAGTTGACCCCTGCATCCATGGCTGCCCGCAGCGCCTCCAAGGAAGAATCATCATTAACCTCGCCCCAGGATCCACCGATGGCCCACGCCCCAAAACTGATCTCGCTTACCTTTAGCCCCGTACTTCCCAGTTGTCTATAATGCATGAACAATGCACTCCCTTCAAACTGGTGGTATGGAGAACTTCCCGCCTCGGCCGCCCATTTCCTTCCTGCAATGACAGGCCTGATGCCAAGCCGCGGAGAATACAGAGGAATTCGAGGGAGCTCCCCGAAGGGTTAACACAACCGATACTATGAAGAGGTGGAATCATGACATTACAGGAAGCGTTGGCAGACAAAAGGCGTCTCATCATTGACGGAGCCATGGGCAGCGAGCTGATGAAGAAAGGCCTGCCGGCCGGCGGGCCGGTCAACGTCGATTACCAAGAACAGGTCACATCTGTCCATGCAGAGTATATGCAGGCCGGTGCCAACATCCTCTTGACCAATACGCTTACGGCCAACGCCCTCTACTACGAACTGCACTACCCCGAAGCGAACCTTTCAGAAGAAAACCAAGCAGGCGCCGAAGCCGCCTTAAAGGCGGCACAAGGACGGTGTTTTGTCTTAGGTGATGTGGGCCCTACCGGACAAATGCTCCCTCCCTTAGGCACCCGCAGCAGGGAGGAGTTCGTTGAAGCCTATGCGCGCCAGGCAGAGGTACTAGAGCGAGCCGGCGTTGACGGGTTTATGGTCGAAACCATGATGGACGTACAGGAAGCCTGCTGTGCCGTGGAAGCCATTCGGCAAGTGTCCCGGCGTCCCATCTTAGCATCCATGGCCTACGCCACCACTGCTAAAGGCTGCCGTACCATGATGGGCCACACAGCACAGCACGCTGTACAGCATTTGACCGATGCCGGCGTGCAAGCCATCGGCGCCAACTGCGGTGAACTTACTCCTATGGACATGGTCATTGTCACAAGCCTGCTCTCGGAACTCACCACGCTGCCGATTCTCGTCCAACCCAATGCGGGACGCCCCACGATGCAGGGCAGTGATGCCCACTATTCCATGGGGCCCGAGGACTTTGCCCAAGGTGTCAGCGAATGTGTCCAGCAGGGAGCCATTTTCGTCGGCGGATGCTGCGGTACGACCCCGGAGCACATTCGGGTGCTGGCTGCGTTTGTCAACAGCCAGTATCGCTAAGCCTGGCTGAGAACTTCCAAGATTTCACTGCCGTGTTCGTCCGGCTTGACCTTGGGGAATACTTTCAAGATCGTTCCGTCCCTGTCGATCACGAAGGTTGAACGCAGAATGCCCATATGCGTTTTGCCGTACATCCTCTTTTCGCCCCAAGCCCCGTAAGCCTCAGCGGTTTCGTGCTTGGGGTCGCTCAGGAGATGAAAGGGAAGTTCGAACTTGCTTTGAAATCGCTGGTGCGATGCGACGGAGTCGGGGCTAATCCCCAGTACAACCGCACCTTTTTCCAGTATGTCGTTGTAATGGTCGCGAAAACTGCAGGCCTCCTTTGTACAGCCGGGCGTGTCGTCTTTGGGATAAAAATAGACAACAACCCGTTTCCCGGTAAAATCACCTAAAGAAACGCGTTCTCCTCGGCTGTTCTCCAGGGCAAAGTCAGGTGCTTTTTGTCCTTCTTGCAGCATAGATCTGTCTCCTCTCATTTGTTTTTTGGACGCTAGAAAAGACGGCGAAGTGTCGCATCCGTGAACTCCTGTACTTCAAACCGATAGCCTTCTGGACCTTGGAAAAAGAATGACCGAAGGCCTATGCCTGGAACCGAATGGATCTCGGTCTGGCCCTGCACCGAGGTCTTCGAAAGCACTGCATGCCAAGCCTCAACGTCATCCACCGTGAAACTCACAAGAATGCCCGGTCCACCGACGCCTTCGGGGTCACCGTCAGAACTGTGCCCAGCGTCCACGGCGCCGACAAAAGCTTGGTCTGCTGTTGCGTATACAACCGCCCAGCCCGCATCGTATGCCGTTTCCAAACCGAGCACATCGCGAAAAAAACGCTTCGCTCTCACCATGTCTTGGAATTTCAGGAAAGTAATCTGCGACGAAGGTCGGTTTGGCTGCCCAGGCATCTGATATCCCCCTCTTATTTTGTTTCCCGGTGCTGCTGCCATCAGCCCATGGGCTGTGACACACGCACCGTCCACCCCAGCCGAGCCAGAGCAGCACCGACAGCCTTCTTCTACAGCTGCTGTCCGGAGCGTCTTGTGCGCATCAATCCACACCACTATTATATCATGTTTTTCAATAATGATACACGTTATCTTTTCTGGGAAGCATCTCTGTGCTGCCGAAGCAGCAGAGGAATCTGTCAGGTTGCTGTCGAAATTATA
>Ga0207421_10008075_pt1 | contig 11024 bp, 10 predicted proteins | sample SodLakKL_010_SED_4_FD_187542 | JGI IMG/M metagenome (GOLD analysis project Ga0207421, IMG submission 187542) | Alkaline sediment microbial communities from Lake Tanatar, Kulunda Steppe, Russia - 8KL_010_SED (SPAdes) (version 2) | ecosystem: Environmental > Aquatic > Non-marine Saline and...
GCCCGCCAGCCCTCGGGGTCGCGGTCGGCTTCGATGACCTCCGAGAGGATGTCCTGCCAGTCTCTGATTCGCATACCGGTCGACGGTCACAGAGCCGAAAGAGCGTATCGGTCCGATTCGTTACGACTACGGTATAAAAGTAGGCGGTACCTACGTTTTGAAATAGAGCTCTCGAACAAACATCCCGAGTCCGCCGAGGATTAACACGACAGAGAGAACGTCATCACTACCCGAGATAAACCGCTCGGTACCCCACAGTAGGACGCCAAAGTAGAGTGCGAGCCGGAACCGCCGAGTGTCCATTTGATCCCAGAAAACGCCATAAAATACGAGTGCTGAGATGTAGAGTGTTACCAAAATGTCACCCAACACATCGAGTGAGGGCCCCTGCTGGGCAAGCAAGCTGTAAGAGGCGAACAGCGAGAGCGTGATCAGAAACACCACGGCCGCTTTGATAGCCAGCTTTCCGTACGTTTTGTACGCGTTTGATTCGGACATTGCCGGCCATAGGTTGCCGTCGCATATGCCACCTCCGATGACTGTTGAGCACCGATACTGTTTTTCAGCCCGCTCTCGGAGATGGAGTAGTGACTGCGAGCCTCCGTGGCGAGATTGTCGCCGTCGACGAGCCCACGACTGTCGAAACTGAGTACGGCGAGCGCACACTCGCCGAACTTCGTGTTCGACCGACTGATGGCACTGAGACAGATGGTGATGTAGCGGTCGACGTGACACTGTGGGCTAACTGGGCCGATACCGCCATCCATGCCCAGACGGGAATGGGGCTGCTCGTTACTGATCCCGCAACCGAAGAGTATCAGGACTCGATTAGCTACAGTACGTCGAAGTCCTCATACGTCGTGCTCGAACCTGATTTTCTGGTCGACGTGACGGCCATCCGCTCGTGGGTTCAGTGTCCTCGGATGTACTATCTCAACAAGCTCTCGGCGATCCCACTTAATTATCCGGTCATTAAAGGGACGATCGTCCATGAGGTGTTTGGCGATCTGCTTCGGGGCCGTGAGTTCGATGCCGCAATCGAAGACAGAATCGAGGAGGCGGGTCTCGAACTCGGTTTGCTCGGACGCGATATCGAAGAAGTCGAAGGTGAGGTCAGACAGAACGCCGCCGCAATCGAAGGCTGGCTTTCGCAGGGAACACTGACCGACGAGGACGAGTGGCGCTCGGAGTACACGCTGATCAGTCCGACGTTTGGGCTTAAAGGACGGGCTGACGCCCTCCGACGTGGCATGCCGGTTGAACTCAAAACCGGGAAAAACACCTCACGGGACCCGCGGTTTCAGGACAAGATCCAGGCCGCCTGTTATGCGCTCATGCTCGAAGAACGCGGCGTCGATGTCGACTACGGCACGCTGTTGTATACAAAAAACACGACGCTCGAACGCACCGAAGAGTCGGGTGATCTCTCGCCGGCCAAGGAGTTCACGATGGGCAGAGGACTCTTGGAGTTCGTCGTCAGATCTCGAAACGAACTCGCCGCCCTCGAGGCCCGCGGCGAAATCCCGACCGGCTACGAAGCCGACGCCAAATGCGAGTACTGCTTCGAACAGGACACCTGTATGGTGGTTTCGGGTCGCCTCGACCAAGAGTCGAAAGCTGGCGCGGTTGGCCGACCAATCCCAGCGGACGAACTGGAATACTTCGAGCGTTTTTACGCCGCAATTGAGGCTGAACGCCGGGCGGTCCACGCTGAGTACCGCAAACTCTGGGAACAGACAGCCCAAGAACGAGCCGACGACGACCGCGCGTTGATCGATCTCGACCCGCTCGGTCACCGTGAGATCGACGGCAACCGCTGGGAGTTGCGCGCACGCAAGCCGCGTGAGGCGGTCTCGAAACTCCGTGAGGGCGATGTCGCACTCGCCAGCGACGGCAACCCGGTTGAGGGACATGCTGAACTCTGCCGGATCGCTCAACTCGACGAGGAGATCATCGTCACCACTGACGAACCAGTCGACCTCCGACGACTCGATGTCTATCCGTCCGAACTTTCGGTCGACCGGATGCTGACCGCACTCCATGACACGGTGCTGAAAAGCAGCCCGGAACGCAAAGACGTCCTCTTTGGCCGACGAGAGCCCGAGTTCGAGGACCGAACCGAGACGTTTATTGACAACAACGAGGGCCAAAACCGAGCGGTCAACCTCGCAGTTAACGCCGAGGATTGTGCGCTGATTCATGGTCCACCCGGCACCGGCAAGACCTATACGATCGCCCGGCTGATCCGTGCGCTCGTCGACCGCGGCGACCGCGTGCTCCTGACGGCGTTTACGAACCGAGCTGTCGACAACGCCCTCGAAGCCCTCCGCGCCCAAGGGTTCGAAGACATCTGCCGAGTCGGCACCGAAACCGGGATTCGAGAGGATATGCTGGATGTACGTCTCGAAACTCGTGGTGATCCGCACGAACGGGCCGCAGAGTTACGGAATGCTCCCGTAGTCGCCGCCACGACCGCCTCGTGTGGTTCGCGTGTGATGCGCGAGCAGTCGTTCGACGTTGCGGTCGTCGACGAAGCCTCCCAACTCACCGAACCCGCGGCGATGGCCGCACTAAACCGTGCAGATCGCTTTGTCCTAGTTGGCGATCACGAACAGCTCCCACCGGTTGTGCAATCAGTCGATCGCGAGGTCGAAACAGACGTTGATCCCGCAGACGCGAATCCGCTGTCGACTTCGCTGTTCGAGCGGTTAATCGACAACTACCCAGAGGCCTCGGTGATGTTAACCAGCCAATACCGAATGAGCCAGCGGATTCAAGCGTTTTCGTCGGCCGAATTTTACGATGGCGCGTTGCGACCGGCAACCGGTGCAGTTGCTGCACAGTCACTTACGGCAGTGTGTGATCCCGCAGAACTCCCTGCGGAACTTCGTGATCAAGTGACGTTTCTTGATCCGGGGGGCCAGCGCGTTGGGAATACGAACCCGACCGAAGCCGAACGGGTCGCCGAAACCGTGGACGCATTCGTCGCTGCCGGCGTCGACCCTGATACAATCGGTGTCATCGCACCGTTCCGCGCGCAGGTCGCCGAGATCAGCCGCCGGGTCGAGGTCACTGTCGACACGGTCGACCGATTTCAGGGCTCAAGCAAAGAGATCATCATCGTCTCGTTCGTCGCCACCGGCCAGCTTGAGGGACCGCTGTTTGAGGATCACCGACGGATCAACGTCGCGCTTACGCGAGCAAAAAAAGGACTCGTGTTGATCGGTGACCACAGCGCGTTGACAGCCGAGCCCTTTTATATCCGACTGCTTCAGTGGGCCGATCGGTAGCGTTCTGGTCGACTCACCGTGACTGTTTGTTACTGCTGAACTACACTTTTTGACGTCCTCGCCGTGGGTTGAGTATGAGCAACGAACCGGAGACACAGAGTTCAAAAGAGATCTCACGAGAATCCGGACAGATTGGCATCCGTGAGCTGTCAGTTGCCAGTGTGTCGGGTCTCGCAGGAATGATCGCTATGCAACCAATATTCGGTGTTGCCACAGTGTTGGGTGTGCTTGATCCGGTCGCCTTTGCAGGGTTCGCCAACATCGTTGGCTACGGGTTGAACTTCTGGGGCGGAGTCGCTATCTTCGTTGCCGGCGGAGTCACTGTGTTGCCGCTGTTGTTTATTACGCTGGGAAACTACCTTCCGCCGTCCTCCAGCGTCCCACTTCGCGGAGTCACCTATGGGACAATCGTCTGGACCGGATTCGTAATTGCGTTTTATACTGGCCAGAGTGGTGTCGCACTCGTGGTGTATCTGGCTCTGACACTGAGCAACCACTGGATATACGGTGCCGTGCTCGGATTGGTGTACACCCGATACGCCTCGATTGCAGTGTATGAGGTGTAACTCGCGGGATGGCATCCGACCAACGACTCACTGTCGGGCTGTGATGTCCCACCGACTAACTGGTTGCTGAATTAGTAATCGCAGACACCAAGCCTACAGATACCATGCCTCCTGTAGCCACTCAGTCGACCGACAGTTGCGCATAGCGGTAACTCCCTCATGTGGGTATGTAACGGTAACATATTTAGTAACTAAATGTCTGTGCATGCCTGCAAGTACATAGTATAACCGTATAAGAGAGATACATTGTAACACAGATGGTCAGAAATACTATCAGTATAAGTTGATCCTAACGAAATATGGCAAGACGCCACTCGGACAATTCCGGGCAGCAGGGACAGTTTATCAGACGGGACTATCTGCGAGTTGGTGGACCAGCGGTTGGTTACTCAGCTGGCGAGGGAGGGCAAGCCATCGACGAAAACACCACGTCTCGAAACAACACTCTCGCAGGTTTTCGCGCCGACAGTTCGACTGCGACCGGTATGGGGGCCAACAATCTCGACGGCTCCCGGTTTTCGTGTGAGCTGGTCAGTTTCCGAGTCAACGGCACCGTCGACGTGACGCTCGAAGAAGTCAACTGAGCTCATGGCCTCATACAGTGATTGGGAGTCGCTTTCGGCGGACCCGGATCCTGAGACGGATCTAGGCTATGTTGGCACTGAATGGGATGTCATTCGGACGACACAGAAAGGGGGCTCACACCTCCTCTTTTTGCCACAGGACGAACGGCTCCTGAAACAGGAGGCGTTCGTGATCGCCACCGAGTCAGCAGTCGTCGAGATTGCTGACTATCGCTGAGAAGTCTTTCGACAACGGCCGCCCCACACTCAGTCGGGTTCGACCGCTTCGGGATGGTCATCGATCGTTTCGTACACTCTGTCATGGAACTCTTGGAGGACAGCACTTTCATCATCCGCGAGAACGACATCGCTAGCCATCAGTGTCGCCAGTCCAAACGCCCGGGGACTCGGCGAGTCGACTGTGTGGGAGACAACCTCCATCTCACTCCGGTCGAGACGAGTTAGGACTTCAATAATTCCAGTTATGTTGAGCTTATCTTCCATGATTTCGCGGTATGTCTCCTCGATAACCGCGAATGAATCGAGTTCTTGCGCGAACGACAGCAGCATCTCGCTGGAGACCTGCTGTTGGGCGGCAGACTTTTCATACCCTTTGTAGTTTTTGAGGATCATCAACGAACGGGTGGCGTTAATGCGAAAATACCGCTGGAGGAGGTCGGTTCCGTCAAGCGATACTCGAAGCTTCGGGATGACCTCAGCAGGATCGAGTTCCCGAATAATACCTGCAATGTCGACTTTTCGATTTAGCGGCATTTGGATCGAAAATCCGTTGTCAGCGACTGCCACTTGGACGTTCGCAGTCGCATGCTGCGCACACGCATGGGCAGTGAGCCGTGAGAGACCATCATTGAACGCCCGACCGTAGTTCGAATGGACATAAAACCGGCGGCGGTACTCGGTGCGGTCAATCTCACATTCGACTACCAGTTGTTCGTCGGTACTGATGGCTGTCTCGCCCAGATACCGCCGCTGTTCGTCGAACAGCCGACTGATCGCCCGTACACTGTGTTCGTCAATCGGAAACGCTCGTAACCATGTTCTGAGTCCTTCGATCCCACCTGCTGAAAGCCGATCACGGACACTGGTCTGGAAGTCGACGATTTCTCGACCCAAATCGTATGACAGCGGGAGCCGCTCGGCGAACCACGAGGGAACTGTCGGACGCGCTGACGTGGGTTCGACGTACACCTTCGAGCCTCGCCGGTAACTGTACTCGTAGCTCTGACCGCCAAGAACGAACACATCCCCGGGATCAATCGTGTCGAGATAGTTCTCATCGAGCGTGCCGACCCACTCGTCGCCGCTGCGAGTGTGGACCGCACAGCTAAACGAGTCGGGGATCGTCCCAATGTTGGTCATATAAATCACTCGAGCTAGCCTCCCGCGTTTGCCGATCAGTGGCTCGTCGACCGGAAACTCCTCGTAGTGGTGCTCGCCGTCGGGCGGGTCGTTGGTATCGCGCCAGATTTTGGCGTACACGTGTTTGTCTTCGAGCCCAGGATAGTCGGCTGTTAAGTACCGCATAAGGCGTTCCCAATCGGTGGGATCGAAGTTACGAAACGGGTAGGCCCGCCGGAGCGTCGCTTTGAGCTCGCTCTCTGGCCAGATCCGGTTGATCGCCATCCCATAGACGTGTTGGGCCGCTACATCAGCGGCGTTTTCGGGAATAAACACCCGGTCGACGAAGCCCTGTTCGGCCTTTTGTAACATTACCGCACACTCGATGAGTTCGTCACGATCGAGGGCGATTACTCGTCCCGTTACGGTCTGGCCAAGCTGGTGGCCTGCCCGTCCGACTCGTTGGAGCAGCGCAGCGACGGATTTTGGCGAGCCAATCTGGACGACCAGATCGATGTGTGGCATATCGATACCGAGTTCGAGACTCGTCGACGTCGTCACCACATCCAACTCGCCAGCTTTCAGCCCTGCTTCGATCTCGCCACGACGATCTTTTGAGAGACTTCCGTGGTGACACCCCGAGTTAGTCTCATCATACTCCTCGGGGAACCGCTCGCGGAGCGTTTTGAGTACCCGTTCGGCACCCGAGCGCGTGTTCGTGAACACGAGCGTGTTCGTGTGGTCGTCAATGAGTTCGTCGAGTCGGCGATAAAACCGATCTTGGATTACCGCTCTGGGTGTGTTGATTAAATCGTCAGTCGGACACTCCAAGCGGATGTCAAAGTCGCGGACGAATCGGCTGTCGACGATCTCGTACTCGCGTGGCTCGCCGCCCGGTTCTTTGCGGCCGACCAGAAACTCACCGACCGTTGACAGTGGCTCGACAGTGGCCGAACAGCCGATTCGCGTCGGTGAGTTCTCACACATCGCTTCGAGTCGTTCCAGCGAAACCGTCAGATGTGTCCCGCGTTTGTTTTCGGCCAGACTGTGAATCTCGTCGACGATGACGTACTCGACGGTTTCGAGTTTCTTCTTGAATTTGGGAGAGTTCAACAGGATTGCCAGCGTTTCAGGCGTCGTATTGAGGATGTGTGGCGTCTCTTTGAGCATCTTCTGGCGTGCGGTGCTGTTGGTATCCCCATGGCGGATCGCGTGTCTGATTTCGGTGTCGACGCCCTGATCTGCCAGTCGTTCGGAGATTCCCTCCAAGGGAACGGTGAGATTGCGGTGGATGTCGTTGGCCAGCGATTTCAGCGGCGAGATGTACAGACAGTACACCGAGTTTTTCAGGCCCTCGTCGTTCTGTTGATCGCGGCGAAACAGTTCGTTGATGATCGCCGCAAACGACGCGAGGGTTTTGCCGGAGCCAGTTGGGCCACAGATCAGCGCGTTGTTGCCTGTATGGATGTGCGGGATCGCCCCGCGCTGGGGAGGGGTAAAAAAGCCGCCGTTGGAGCCGACAAACGCCCCGAACTCCGCTACCCACCACTCGCGGACCACGGGCTCGAACAGTTCGAGTACCTCCTCGTCTTCGATGTCGACGGTTGCTGGATCGAACGCGTAGTTGTCAGCTTTCAAACAGAGCAACTCGCGGCCAAGGGTGGCCATCTTGATTTTCGTTATCACTGGGCGCGTAAGTCGATTGTGTTGAACGACAGAGACCCAAACGGATTTGCGGGCCGGCGGTCTTCAGCGACACATGCAGGTCACGTTTCTCGGTACCGGTAGCGCGATGCCGACGGTGAGTCGCGTCCAGACCGGCCTCCTGCTGACGAGTGCTGGCCGCTCACTGCTTGTCGACTGCGGCAGCGGCGTGCTCCACCGGCTGGCTCGCACCAGCGTCGGCTGCGAAGGAGTCAGTAGTGTCCTCCTAACGCATCATCACCTCGACCATCTCTCTGATCTCATGGCACTGCTCAAAGCACGATGGCTTGCCGGCGAGGAGTATCTCGAAATCGTCGGTCCTACCGGAACCAAGCAGGTAATCGACGGCTTAGTGTCGGTTCATTCGTATCTGGATGGCAGAGTCGACCTCCGGATTCGAGACGTGACAGCGGGCCAGTCGTTCGAGGTCGCCGGCTTTGGAATCGAGAGCTACGAGACGCGACATTCGATGGACGGGCTGGCCTATCGGTTTGCCGACTCAACCGACGAACAGGCGGTGTTCGCGTTCAGTGGTGACTCCGAGGCGTTTGCGGGAATGGGGCGCTTTGCTAACGACTGTCGCGTGCTTGCACACGACTGTTCATTTCCCGACGGCGTCGACGTCTCGGGCCATCCAACCCCCACCCAGCTGGGTGACGCCTTAGCTGGCTGTAGTGTCGACCGACTGTATCTCACGCATCTGTTCCCGCATACGGACGGCAACCACGAGGAAATGCGGCAAGCAGTTACTACCGCGGGCTTTGCTGGTGAGGTTCGGATTGCCCGTGACGGACTACGACTCACCGTTTAAAGAATGAGGGAACTACTCAAGTAGGCCGATATCTCTCGCGGCCAAATCTTGGATTCTCGATTTTAATTTAGGGTCGACTTCCGCACACTCTTTGCCGTCGTGTCTGTTCTCGTTGTGTCGGCTGAGTTGGTCGGCAACCTCCGAGAGCGGCACCGTCGTTTCAGTGCCGCAAGCCTCACAAACAATCGGGATCGCGGGATCATCAGTGTCGTCGGTCATACCTGTCAGTACGCCTGAGGGGTACAAATCAGTCCGGTTTCAATCTCGAACGTTCGTGTAGGTATTGATACTGCTTAGTGAGAGGACCGCCAGTCCAACAGACACAAGAATTGGTTCGCCAGTCCGAATCGCTCGGCAACGTCGCAGCAACATCATCAGAGTTCTGTCGTTGTCCTACTTGTCAATGGTTCATATTGTGATCATACCTTCCAACGTTTGCCCAATGGAGTAACTGCTACTAGTTTCAAAATCCCGGTCGAAGCCTGCCGATTTAAGTCTTCCCGGAAGAAACATTCGGCCAATGAACGAGCCACTCGAAGACGAGTTCGGGCGGGAGGTGACCGGCGTCCGGATCTCGTTAACCGACCGCTGTAACTTCGATTGCATCTACTGTCACAACGAGGGGCTCGGCGACACTCGCGGGCCGATGGAGCCCTCCGAGGACGAGATCACTGCCGACGAGGTCGTTCGCTTCTTGGAGGTCGTCGAGGAGTTCGGCGTCAAGAAGGTGAAGTTCACCGGAGGCGAGCCGATGTTGCGGGCAGATCTCGAAGAGATCATCCGACGAACGCCTGATTCGATGGAGGCCTCACTGACAACTAACGGCACCTTCCTCCGCGGCCGCGCTGAACAGCTCAGTTCGGCCGGACTCGACCGTGTTAACGTTTCTCAGGACGCCCTCAATCCCGAGCAGTTTGCCCAAGTCACAAAATCCGGTGCCTACGAGGAGGTCCTTGACGGCGTTGAAGCAGCGCTCGAAGCCGAGTTAGCCCCCGTAAAACTAAATATGGTCGTCTTTGAGCACACCGCTGGATACGTCGACGGCATGGTCGAACACGTCGCCAATCGCGAGGGCCTCCAGCTACAGTTGATCGAGTACATGCCTGAGTTAACTGGTCGCCCCGAGTGGAACATCGACATCGAGCGGGTCCATCGCTGGCTCGAATCCATCGCCGACCGCGTCGAGCACCGCGAGATGCACGACCGAAAGCGCTACTACGTCAGTAGTACCGATCCGGAGACTAACGGAGACTCAGTCGGTGACTGTGGAATGGTCGAAATCGTCGACCCCGTCGAGAACCCGACGTTTTGTGCGAACTGCCATCGCGTGCGTGTGACACATGAAGGATATCTCAAGGGCTGTCTCAACCGTAACGACGATTTGCGCTCGATGGGCGAGATGAGCCGCGCAGAGATACGCGAGGCGTTCCAGACGGTCGTCAGCAATCGAGTTCCCTACTACGGTGAATACCTCACCAAAGGCGACAACGGCGAGTGGGAACTCAACGAAGAGTATATTCGGGCCTAATTGGCCGAAGTGTGGTCTCGCCCGGCTACACCAGATGATCGCACACGGTAGCCACCAACTACTTATTGGCAGTGAGTGAGACAGTCAGCCGTGAAGCTGACCGTCTTCGGTGCAAGCGGTCCACTCGGCCGACAGCTCGTGGCACAGGCAGTCGACCGTGGCCACGAGGTGATCGCTGCTGTTCGGCCGTCTGCACAACTCTCTTGGGGCTCGTCTACAGTCTCCGTAGTCGAGGTCGACACCTATGCGGGCCGTAACGTCGAATCGGCAGTAGCGGAGGCGACAGCCGTCTGCAACGGGTTGTGGCACACCGAACACAGTCCATCGGATTATTTCTCAGTGAGTGGCTCGCATATTCTCGATGCGATGGAGTCAGTCGGCGTCGACCGATATCTCACGGTTGCTCCAGCGACAGTCCAAACAGACGATGAGAGCGGTGGATTCGTGGAGCTGCTCGTCGGATCGCTGTTTCGGCTTTTTCGGCCGACATTCACTACCGACGCAGCCCATCACATCGAGGATGTGGCCCGACGGGACCTCCACTGGACGGTACCTCGTGTGCTTCGACTCGCCGAGGGACGGCTCACACGGCAGTACAGAACGGGCAACATCAGCCTCGGGTTTGGGAGCGTTTCGTACAGCGACTGCTCGTCATTCATGCTGGACTGCTGTGAACGCGGTATCTATCTCCGGATGCTCCCGAAAATCCGAACCTGATAGTTAGCTCTCAGCGGTGACAGGGCGAGCATCTAAGCCGTCGACGATCTCACGTATTTTTTCGGCGAGCGGATTCTCTGTAGGTCCAAACGCCCGTATAGGAGTTATCAGGCTTTTCTTTGGCCGACAGTGCAGCATGCTGGTTAGGGGTGTCGGTGCCGTCGGAAGAACCGTGGGCGCCGGTCAACCTGTCATCGACGTCTGGTTAGTAGATACTGACTACCGGCTGTCAACGAGGTGTAGGCGGTATCTAACAGGGCGCGAACAGTCGACTCACGAGAGCTATGTCAGGCCACAACACGCCGGCGGTGGTTCGTGATGTTTAAGTGCTGGAGCCGAGTTCCTTCGCGTGTAGTACTGTAGGGGCACAGTGTCCCGAGTCCGTAGGGGCGACAATACAAACCAGCGTGTTGCGGTAGCCAAGCCTGGCCCAAGGCGCAGGGTTGCTAACTCTGTGGCGTCACTGCCTCCGGGGTTCGAATCCCC
>Ga0207421_10008076_pt1 | contig 11024 bp, 14 predicted proteins | sample SodLakKL_010_SED_4_FD_187542 | JGI IMG/M metagenome (GOLD analysis project Ga0207421, IMG submission 187542) | Alkaline sediment microbial communities from Lake Tanatar, Kulunda Steppe, Russia - 8KL_010_SED (SPAdes) (version 2) | ecosystem: Environmental > Aquatic > Non-marine Saline and...
TGGTGGATGTTACTACGAACGGCCGAGGACCAACTCCGAAGTCGATATCATGGAGTGGTTCGCAAGCCTCGACGAGGATGATTGGGAAGCCCTCCTAGACATGAACGAAGACATGGATGCAGAAGGATGCGGGCCGGTCAGGCACTATACTAACGGTGCCGAGGGGCCGAGAGAGCGCCAAGATGAGCTCGAGTATAACTCACCGCCGCATCTGATTAATGGTGCCGGTGGAGGTAGCAGTGATCCCATTTATTGTCCGGGTAATCATGCTTGGTTTTTATTCACGGATTGTATGAATCATTGGATGGATTCAGGGTATAGTACTCAAGATGCATATGATGACTGTCTTTGGGTTTGTGCAATATCTGACCCATATCCAAATGCACAAATGAATCCAGACTACCAACAGTGTTTAGAGGATTATATAGGTGATAACTTGGAAACCACACAGAAAGTAACGCTAGTATTATGTGCTGTATTTGGTTTACTAACTGGTGGATTTGGTTTTGTACAATGTCTGGCAGGGTCATATTCATCCTTCATGCTCATAGGTATTGAGAACTGCAGGGAGGAGCACAGTGTACTTGCTTGAGGCTTACAACATGAAATTGATTGTATACCTAAAAACATGGTGGGGTCTTTGGATATTCACCATCCTTCTTTATTTTTTATTAAGCCTCTCGCTTGGATACTTTGATGGCATCGATGTCTCTATTTCATTGAGACATACGATGGTCTTTGGTGTATTATGGCTACTAGTCACTTACAATATGAGAAATTATATGGCCGAAAAAGGTGGAGGAGTTCTAGGAAAATGGCATTTATTCTTGTTGGATCCGAAACTCCGCAAAGAGCTTTCTAAGGGATCCGTGAGTGATGAACTAAGGGATCATTTTGAAAAGAACGGACATCCTCTTTCATGGGACGCTGAGATGATCCATGGTGATGAGATGTTGTGGATAATCAAAGATGGTGGCGACACATATTTGATCAAGGATGATGATAATGTTCTATCGGTAGAGTGGAAGGATGCTTGATTTTGAATCGCATCCCGTGAGATAATATATTAGTTTGCCGTACTCGTGCTTACACTCGGATTAACAGCGATCTTAGCCGTGGCAGCCTTCAAGAAGGGCAGTAGCTAGAACGGCCCGACCGAACGAGCTATATATCAACTAAAACATACAGAGCGAACATAGAGGTGATCTGAAAAGTGAGATCTGAGTATGAAACAAAAACACCCATGGTTGAACGACGATGATGGGCATAGTTCGTAATAAACTAAGATCCTAAAGACCAAACTCCATCCTTATTTTTCACAGCATAGCAGGTAGACCATACCGCACATGTATTCTTTGGATTCAACGATATCAAAATGTTCTTCCAAAGCACCCTTTATATCCCGATCCATGTGTGTCTTCCCGAACAACTTTGCAGAAAGCATCATGGGGTAAAAGAAGAGTTTTGATAGACCATCGGGTTTACCGGTATCTAGGACCACCATCTTACCGCCTTCCTTGAGTATCCTGTGACACTCCTTTATGGCTTTCATCGGGTTGGGTACGGTGGTCAGTGTGAAGGTGGTTATGAGCTTATCGAAGTGATCGGATGGGAACTTTGAACCCTCTATGTCGTCTTTGACCGTTCTGACCCGGTCGTCAACTCCCTCCATGGCCGCACGTCTCTCAGCCCGGTACAGCATACCCTCGCTTATATCGCTGCCGATCACCTGTCCATCGATCACCCTTTTTGCGATGTCTGGGAGCATGTATCCGCTGCCGGTACCCACATCGAGGACCAGTTCGTCTCCACCCAGATCCAGTGCCTCCACGGAGTTCATCCTCCACGTCCTTTGAGGTCGAGATATCACGGGAAAATTGTCTACGAAGTCGTAAAAATAACTCCATTTGTCGTATCTTGAGGCTACCTTTTCGTTAGAAGACATCCGAGGGGTGAATCACCCACGTCTTTTTTATGGTTTTTGGAGGGATATCAAATCTACAGCAGCAGTGAAAATATACCCAAACCGAAGTCCCTATAGATGGCTACGTAAGTTATCACAAATCCTAGTATCGCTCCTGAATTCAACAGTGGAAGTCCGGCTTGAGGATTACCCTTCAATACGTACCTCATCAGTATGAGCAGTCCGATAACGGCTCCTATGGTCGAGCCCAGTGCCACCAGCAGAGGTCCCGATGTTCCCATCACGGACACGGGTTCCAAGTAAAGGCTGGCAGATACAGGCAGTATGCCCGGTATGATCAGGTCACCCAGACCGATGAACATGGCGTCCCTCTTCTTGCGCTTATCGACATCTTGTATGATCCCCTTCTCCTTGGTGAATGTGTATTTTAGATTGTCCGGAACCACCAGCATCACCGGCATCTTCATCTTCATCACCCCCGAAGCAAGGGAGATCATGTGTTTGGTCTTATAGACCGATATAGCGTCGTACACAGCCAACACTATCAACAGTATCAATACTGGTAGGATGCCCATACTCAGACCGAATATGGCCGCTATACCGGCACCCATTATCAACCCGAGGGAGTCGATGACGTACCACTCTGGGCGGAAGTAAAGAAGTGCGGTGAGTGTCCCCGTCGTTATCAACGTTAGTGTCAGGGGTATGTCAACCCAGAAAACGAAGGCCCACACTCTATAAGGGATGAAATAAAAGTAAACGGGATAGAACACATAGAATAATGTAAGGGCAACTACACCTAGTATCAGATAGGGTAAGAAATTTCCTTTACTGTATTTCATTATCAAAAGCAGGACGGCGGTGAAAGCGATGATCGCTCCTACGTATATCAACGGGTTTGTTGGATCGTCCACGTCCTCGCCGAATGCTCTGTACTCTTGCGGATATAGGTTGACCACCCACAGCGCCAGCATATGGGTCAATACCAGCATGCATGCGATGGCCACTACGGGTAGGTGTCTCCTGTTCAATTTGACCCCTTACCGACCAAGGTACCGAAGGCGAGGGTTCCGGTGACATGATTTATCCTGGCCTTCACCGATTCACCCTTCGTGGTTCCGGGTATGTAGATCGTGTACTTTCCCTTCCTCGCCATGCCGTCCCCTTCTCTACCGATATCTTGGATCAGCAGTTCGTAGACTTCGCCCTCTCTTATATCCTTGTCCTCCACCGCTTGCACCTTCTTCTTCTTTCCTCTCAAAGGACGATGGGCACCGCAGGCGTCGCACTGTAATATCGTTATCCGGTCCTCTTTTACCAAGCGGGTATCGGGCTTTCCACACTCGGTACAAAGAACGTATCTTTCAACGAAGTTCTCTATCTTCTCTTCGATCTTCTTGGAACCGAGTTTACCTTTGAATATCGCCCTACCGCTCTCCTCTATCTCACCGGCAGTTCCCAGTTCCCTTAACAGGTATTTCAGGAATCTATCGCTGTCCCTGTTGATGGTGTCCACTATCTCCGAGAAATTTCTGAATATGGTGGTATTACCCTCCACGAAAGAATCGACTGAAGGAACCTGGAACCGCTCGTGATGTGAGATCTCTTCAGGCAGCTTTTTCCTTGCCCTTTTTAATAGATCATCGTAACTACTTTTATCTTCGCTCATGTTTCAATGTAAGATACTGGGCTTTAAATATGTATTGGTTTTCTCAGGCGGGAAGTCTTAATAATCGAAGTTCGATATACCTTCCATGATAGTCGGGCTGCTGCTTTGGACGTCCGTACTGGCCGTCGGCGCTGTCGTTCTTGTCAAAGGTGCCAACTGGATGGTAGAAGGAGGTGGACGAACGGCGGCCCACTTCGGTATCCCGACCATAATCATAGGACTGATACTTTTTTCCTTCGGCTCCACCCTGCCGGAGTTGGCTTCCAGTCTGGCGGCCGTCGGTAGAGGTCGTGATGCCATACCCATAGGGAACGTCATCGGCTCCAACATAGCCAACATACTGCTGGTCCTGGGCGCCAGTGCACTGGTACGACCGATCAAGATAAAGGAGAACATCTTCGGTAGGGAGTTACCGCTGATGGTGGCCGTGGCCGTACTGTTGGTAATCGTCAGCCTTGATGGTAAGATAGCAAGATGGGAGGGTATCGTTCTACTGCTGGTGTTCGCTCTCTACACAGGGTTTCTCATATGGACCACCATGAAAACCAGGCGGCATGAGGATCGTGAAGTACTCTACGACGATAGGGTGAACATAGAGGCGGTAAAGATCGTCATAGGTATAGTCGGAGTCATCATCGGTGCCGAGTTGATGATATACTCGGCTGAATTCTACATAACTACCTTCGGTATATCAGAAGGTATCGTGGGTTTATCGATCATCGCACTCGGAACCTCATTACCTGAGCTGGCCACCGCCACCGTGGCCTCGAAGAAAGACGTGGGAGATATATCCCTGGGGAACGTCATCGGTGCCAACAACTACAACATACTGCTGGTACTGGGTATATGTGCCTTGATAACACCACTCCCCTTCTCTTACACACTATATACCGGTATACTCGTGATGGTGGCGGTGATGTTGATACTGACGGTGTTCTCATATACCGGTAAGGTCATCACAAAACTTGAAGGCGGGATAATGGTAGCACTCTACTTCCTTTACATTATATACCTCTACATCCCTCAGTAACCCAAGGAAAAACGCTTTCGGTTGCTGATGCACAGGAAGATAGCGACTAGAGACAGTAATAGAGGGATGAACATCAAGGAGCACCCGCTCCGTACAAATGTGTTTCTGAATGCAGGGAGTGTTATGATCATCCCGCTCAAACCCGTTGCCAGTAGAGAGAATATCCCTCCGGAAAGTGTGAGTGCAAAGGATCGTGCTTTCAAAGAGTTGTAGGCTCCGATCACGATGAACAGTAAGAATACGATCAACGCCAAGAAAGCTCCTATGAACATAGATAGGTTGGCTCTGGAAAGATCTGAAAGGAATCCCGGTGCTATCATGTAATAGAATGGCAGCATGATGAATGGGATAGTCAGCAGAAGGATGAGGCCCACTGCGGTCAGATGCTTTTTTCTACCTCCCCCCTCGTTCAAAGGTGAGTACAGTCCCGAGTAAACTTCCCAGTAGTAATCGACTTCACGTACGTGTCTTCGGTCAAAAGGAACTCTGAAATGGTAACGACAGTAAGGACAGTTAACGTCGTTTGTTCCTTCGTCGAATACCTTATGGTAAAAGGACGATCTGCACGTGGGACATACGGTGAACTGCACCTTCATAACACCCCATATGATATCGGCTGTAATGTTTTTTTGGGTCGGAGAAAACATATTTAATACATTGCACCCATACCCTAACGCCTTGGCAAGAGCAGAGTTTCCTCCGGGAATTAAAATACAGGAGAAAAAAGGGGCTGGAAATCTTCAGTCCCTTCTATCGAAATTAAAAAAATATACCTTCAATGGTTATCTCGCTATAACCGTAGAAGACCAGTTGGAGGGATACATCACTTTAAAGGACGGTATGCCCCGTAATGCACTACTTTACACCCCTTCAGATAAAGAGATCAATGGCATGCCCGCGCTGCAGAAGATACAGGGCTTAGAATCCATGGACAAACTCAAGATCGAGGTCCACACCAACGTGGACATCGACTCGCTGATAGCTTCTACCAAGGGTAAGCTCGCTTCCAAACAGATCGGTGAAGATTACTATCAGCAGGTGGAGCAGGACGAACTGCTCGAGGTGATCGAAGAAGAGATAGAGGAAGAAGAAAAGGAGGATCACCGTAAAGAGATGGAGAAGGCCATGGAGAAGAAGGACCTGGAGGACGAGCTGCAGCGGAGGATAATCGAGCACGAGATGAAAGAGAGTGAGATCGAAGAGAAGGAGATAGGTGTTTATGATATGGTGATCAAGGAGCGTAAGGGTATGTCTCCCGAGAGACCGGCCCCCTTCCTTGAAAAGTACTCTTATGAAAACTTCGTAGTCGGTCCCAACAACAAGTTCGCCTATGCGGCCGCCAGGGAGGTGAGCAGACTTCCAGGTGACACCTTCAACCCACTGTTCATAACCAGCCCGTCCGGGCTGGGAAAGACACACCTGCTGAAGGCCATAGGACGATATATCACAAAAAATCATCCCGAGCTCGCCGTCGAATACACGACCACCGCAAAATTCTCAAAGATGTCCACAGAAGGCAAGTTCAACCAGGTACGCGATGAGCTCATGGAGGTGGACGTCCTGCTGTTGGACGATATCCAGTTCCTGGCCAATAAACCTGAACTACAGGAGGACATATATTTCATATTTAACGGTATCATGGAGCGCAGGGGTCAGATAGTCCTGGCCTGCGATCGAGCTCCGGAGGAGATACCTTCTCTTCAGGACCGGTTGGTCAGCAGGTTCAAATCGGGCCTGGTCGTCGATATGCGTCCTCCGAACTTCGAGACCCGGTGCGATATCATCTCTAAGAAGATAGAACAGTACGGGGAGAACGTTCCTCATGATATAATCGAATTCATCGCGGAGAACATCGATAGCAACGTCAGGGAGATCGAAGGCACACTTAACAGGATACTCGCCTTCTCCTCGCTGTTGAAGAAGGATATCACCATGGACGTGGTCCGGGAAACCCTTGGAGAGACCGATAGTTCACCCAGGCAACGGGAAGGATCCGCGTTTTCGTTCTTACCCGGCAGGAGTTACCTGATAGAAGAGAACAAAGTACCAAGGGGTTTCAAGATACTCAAGGGCCTGTCTGTAGAAAAACCGATATACGTTTTCTCACGGATGAACCCTCAGAGGATACACCAGGATTATGGTTTGGAGGAGGTTACGATCTATTGGCTCACATCCAGGGACAGCGAAAAGTTCGAGACTTTATCTCCTAACTTGGAGAGCTTGACCTGGCACATAGAAGAGCTGCTGAAAGAAGAACCCGTCATCCTTCTCGACGGTATAGAATACCTGATCGGCCAGACTGGCTTCGATGCATCCATACAGTTCGTGCGGCACGTGGTCGATATCGTATCCGAGAAAGGATCCATATTTTTCCTGACGGTCAGTCCCCCTGCGTTAGAACGGAAACAGGTGAGTATATTGGAACGTGAGATGGAGGTGGTCCCCGATGGATGAAGATGAACGTAAGAAAGAAGTGACGCTCCAGTCGAAGGCGTTCAGCGAGTTCGAAGATGGTAAGATGCCGGCGGATCTTGTGAAGGAAGGTATATGCACGATCTCCGAGGCCCAGAAGATGTATGAACATTATATGGAGTTCAAGGAGTACGAATCGCCCGAAGATGTGATGATCGCCAAGTTGTTGACACAGATAGGGTTGATAGGGAGCCGGCTGGCCAGAGTGGAGATAAAGTTGATGAACTCGATGTTACTACCGAAAACTCATCGATGTAAGGACTGTGGGCACGAAGGTATGTACGGCGTGGGTGTGGTCTGTCAACAATGTGGTAACGTGGGTGTGCACACTCCCTCTGAATTGAACGTGGATTTGTTGAAGAATGTTCCTCGCTCGGGATTCAGACCCTGGGAAGAAGAGGAAGAATGAAGATATTTTAGAAATTTGGCACATGTAGCCATGAAGATTAAATAGTGTTTTACACAGGTACATCTAGCCTCTGATAAGAAAAAAGAGGACGCAACCATGGCCTAAGATGTTATAGCGCTGCACTATGTGCGAGGTCGCCGCTGTCGGTCCCCGGAAACAGCAGGTTGGAGGAAAATAAAAAAAGTTTGGAGTCTCCGGCGGGACACGTCAGACTTAAAATTCGGTCCCTCACACGCTGCCCCAAGATGTTGAAATAAGGCTGAAACTGCATATAGAACTGTGCACGCCTAAGCTCGAACCCCGGCAGGGTTGAGTTTCCGATTCTTAACATCTTTAGGGCCATGGTTTACACCCTCGTACGTTTATATCAATCAGGGGATACTTAATATTTTCGTCGATCGAGCAGAAAAGTTAAAAAACCCGACTCATTGGGGTATGTATGGCATGTAAACAGACCTCCTTTCAAGATTTCGAACGCAGGGAAGAGCCGCCTGAAGAAAGCATGTCAGAGGAGGAAAGGATCGACTTCATAAGGGAGCATGGGACCGAGTCCATGAGGAGAGGTTTGGACTACATACTTCAAGGCAACAAATACAAACCGAAGAAGGAGGATATGTGGGTAGAAAGACTGCATGAAGGGAAGAAGATGGTCCGCAGGATCCTTGAGATGCAGGATTGATATTGCATAATCCATGCAAAAGTGTTTTATAACAGGGCGTTAATGTCTACCTATGTATCCATTGACCACCGCTTGTTCTTTAGAAGGGGGCACCAGCGTTATCACATATGCTCTACTGATGGTAGTCGTGATATTGATAGTAGTGATCTTAGAGCAACGCAGAAGGATGAAGGATCGAGATCATTGATCTTTCTTGATCAGTGTTACCTTGTACCTTCTAGATATGGCGGCGAATATACCCACACCCGTCAGCCAGGGCGCCATGATGGCCGCGGTCAAACCTGCGTTCACCGGGATGTCTAGTACTTTGTTTCCCTTCGGGTCGTGGACTAGTATTCGTCTCGTGTTACCCTCCTCTATGGCTTGACTTATCTTCCTGATAGTTTCTTCTGCCGTAGCGAAGAACACATCTGCCTCGGGCCAACTCATCCTTGACCCGCAGTGCATGCAGAACTTAGCACTATCCGGCGTGTCCATATCGCACCTTTTACATCTCATGTTGTATCCCTATATGATGATAGAATCGGTGGTTATTAAAATTATTCACGAACCGAGGTTCTCCTCCCTATGGTCGTAAAAAAGTAAGAAAAGTGCGGAGTGATGGTGACCATTACTCCTTTTTACAATTTCTTCACTAGCGTTCAGAAATATGTAAATGCTCCCGCGTCAGAAAAATATGGGATATTTTTCCACTGGGTCGCACTTTTTCAGAAAATAAAAAAGTGCTCCCGCCGGGATTCTACTCGTAATAACTCGTTCCATTCGTTATTCCAAGCGCTCGTAAAACAAGTTTTACTCACGAACCAAGGTTCTCTTCCCTATGGTCGCAAAAAAGTAAGAAAAGTGCTCCCGCCGGGATTCGAACCCGGGTGTTCGGCTATCTCCGACCGTTGAGGTCTCGAAAGGCCGAAATGATTGGCCGGACTACACTACGGGAGCATGTTAGAAATACCTGAACGTTTTGCGACTAAATGGGAGGCCTATTAAATAATTTTCTACACCAAAATATCTTATAGGACGTCGTGCACTGCCTCCCTCGGTGTACCAAATGGAAGACCCCTTCAAATACGCCCACGAAAGGGAAGATGAGATAATATGGATGAGCCAGAACACGAACGAGTTGGAAACTACCCCCCTCATCCAGCGAGAGATAATGAACGCTGTTAAGAGCAAAAAGTATGCGCTCTATCCGCATCAAAAAGGCTTGCTCGGTATGAGAAAGACCCTGCTGAAGGATTTAGGTCTGGAAGAAGACTTCGGTGCGATCATCACCAACGGAGCCATCGAGGCGTCTTATTTCCTAACTAGGGCCATACTAGAGCCGGGAGACAACGTTATCGCGTCGGACCCGAGCTTCATGCCTATCCACCATCAGGTGAGACTGTGCGATGCTGAGATGAAAGAGATATATGTTTACAAGGATCCTTACCACATGACGGTTGACGAGGTAAACGAGGCAGTGGACGATTCCACCAAAGCCATCCTATTGATAGATCCCTTGAACCCACTGGGCTCTTCTTATACCCGGAACGAGGTGAAAGGGATATCCGAGATAGCCGAGGACAACGATCTTTGGGTCATCGACGATATCACCTATCGAGATTTCGCCTACGAACATACACTGACCACAGAGTTCGTGCCTGAAAGGACGTTCCTGATATACTCATTCTCCAAGAACTGCGGATTCGCAGGCATGCGATTGGGAGCGGTGGTCATACCCGATCACATGTTCGAAGAGATAAGCAGATGGAGATCCAATCCACTATCGGCGAACATATTGGCTCAAGTAGGTGCCAAAGTGGCATTGGAGACCAAAGACCAATGGCTTCCAAAGATGATAGAACAATCAAGAAAAAATCAGGAGATCATCAAAGAGGCCGTCGATAAGACCGATGGCATACATCTACCCGTATTCCCATCCAATACCAACATGTTCGTCATCGATATCCAGGAGACCGGTCTCAACCCCGATGAGATACAGGAAGTACTCCTGAAGGAGCATAACATCTTCGTACGTGGAGGTACCTACGTTTCCACCAAAGCGGGAAGCAACTTCGTACGAGTTTCATTCACCGTTCCTGAACCCCAGGTGAGGAAGTTCGCAGAGATCTTCCCCGAAGTAATCGAGCAGATGAGATGATACTGGAAAAGGACGGGAAGCACTACACACCTAACTACGTCCCTGGAGTATCCGTTTATGGCGAGGAGTTGATACGAGAGCGGGATGTGGAGTACCGTTATTGGGATCCGCACAGGAGCAAACTCGCCGCATTACTCAGATCCGGTGGAGATATACCAGTGGATCAGTGCAGCAGTGTACTATACCTGGGAGCTGGCGACGGTACAACGGTAAGCCATCTATCGGACCTACTCACCGAAGGTGTGATCGTTGCTGTAGAATTATCTTCCCGTCCATTCAGAAACCTTTTATCGCTCACCGAGCGAAGGGATAACATCCTACCTGTCATGGCCGATGCAAGGTATCCGGAGGAGTACGATGATCTCCTGGGTGGAGTTGACTATCTTTATCAAGACATCTCTCAGCAAGATCAAGTTGATATATTCATCAAGAACCTGAAGCACTTCGGACCGGAACGGGCTGCCATTGCGGTCAAGTCCCGCAGTATAGACGTGACCAGAGAACCCATGGAGATATACAACGATGTGAAGGGACGGATGAAACAAGAGGGCTTCAACGTGGCAGATGTAAGGAACATATCCCGTTGGCAGAAAGATCACGCTATCGTATCCATAGATAACCGAGGTTGAAAGTATGAAAGAACAGAAAGCAGTATGTCCAGTATGCGGGAAGGTCTTCGAGCTGGAGGACCCTAAGCTCGA
>Ga0207421_10008078_pt1 | contig 11020 bp, 7 predicted proteins | sample SodLakKL_010_SED_4_FD_187542 | JGI IMG/M metagenome (GOLD analysis project Ga0207421, IMG submission 187542) | Alkaline sediment microbial communities from Lake Tanatar, Kulunda Steppe, Russia - 8KL_010_SED (SPAdes) (version 2) | ecosystem: Environmental > Aquatic > Non-marine Saline and...
CGACGCCCCGATCGAACCCGCCGGCGAGCCGGTCGTCCTCCGCGGGTCGGGCGACCGGGAGCTCCGCCTGACCCTCGAGTCCGAGGCGGGAGAACGCGTGGTCGTCGTCGAACCGTGGTGACGGTCCAGGGTTTATATTCGAGAGCGCGGCCAGAGGGCCCATGCGATCGCTCATCGACCGGCTCACTCGCCGTGAGGGAGACGACCCGAGTGAGTGTGGCTGTTCCCCGACGGTCGAAGACGGGACGCTCGTCGTCGACGCGGAGGGCTGTGACGGCGACCTCGCGTCCTCGCCGGCGTGTCGGGAGACCGTCGTCCGCGAACTCGCCGACTGGGAGGTCGACGACGTCGTCCTCGTCCGCCACGGCCTCGAGTACCGGTACGACGACGCCGGGGTCGCCTTGCTTTCGGCGGCCGGCCGGTTCGTCGACCTCGTCGCCGGACGGGACGAGCGGATTGCCGACCTCGCCGCCCGGGATCCTCTCTCGGCCGCCGGCGAGGCGACCGCCCGTGGCGACCCCGTCGGGACCGTCGCCGCCGAGTCGGGGCTGGCGATCACGGCCGAGGCCGTCGGGAGCTACGACGACGTGCTGACGGCGACGGTCGGGTTCACCGTCGGCCACTACTACCTCGACCGGACCGTCCCCGAGGACACACGACTCCGGGAGGTACGGAGCCTCGAGACCGGTAGCGAGGTTCGGATCTACAGCCGCCCGGACAGCGTTCCGCTGTACGCCTTAGACGTCCTCGACCTCTCGCTCTCGATCGAGAACCGGGAACTCGTCCTCGAGGGCTACGAGACGATCGCCGACGGGGACGTGGAGGGACGACGCGCCCCGTCCCGGGCGATCGAGACGGTCGCCGACGCCCCGCCTGACCCCGCCGTGACCGCCGTCCTTGGCAAACACACGAACGGTTACGGCGTCCTCGAGGACCTGTTTGCCGACCCCGCGGTGACCGACGTCTACGCCACCTCGCCGGTTTCCTCGAACCCGCTTCGGGTCGTCGTCGATGGCGAGTCGATGTCGACGAACGTCTACCTGACCGAGGAGGGAGCGGCCGCGCTCGCCTCGCGGGTTCGCCGGACGAGCGGCCGGGCGTTCTCGCGGGCCAGTCCCACCGTCGACGCGACCGCGTCACTCGAGAACGGAACCGGGGTCCGGATCGCCGGCGTCACCGATCCGGTCGCCGATGGCGTCGCATTCGCCTTCCGCGAGCGGGCAGCGGACACGTTCACTCTGCCGGGGCTCGTCGCGAACGGGACGGTACCGCCGGAGGCCGCGGCCTTCCTCTCGGTCGCGGTCGAGCGAAACGCCGCGACGCTCGTGGCGGGGACCCGTGGTGCGGGGAAGACGACGCTGCTCGGAACCCTGCTGTACGAACTCCCCCCCGACACCCGGACGGTCCTCATCGAGGACACCCCCGAGTTGCCCGTCGGGCCGCTCCAGTCGGTCGACCGGGACGTTCAGGCGCTCCGGACCGGAACCGGCGACGGTCCCGAGATCACGCCCGTCGAGGCACTCAGGACCGCGCTCCGTCTCGGCGACGGGGCACTCGTCGTCGGGGAGATCCGCGGCGAGGAAGCGCCTGTCCTCTACGAGGCGATGCGCGTCGGCGCGAACGCGAACGCCGTCCTCGGAACCATCCACGGCGACGGCGGGGACGCCGTCTACGAACGCGTAGTCTCGGATCTGGCGGTCCCACCGTCGTCGTTCGGGGCCACGGATCTGGTGGTGACCGTCCAGGCCTACGCCACTCCGGACGGGCGCAAACGCCGCCTCGCGGCGATCGAGGAAGTCGTCTCCGGCGAGGACGGCGTGTGGTTCGAGTCGCTGTACGAACTCGAGGTCGACCGGGCGGTCTCGACGGCCCGCATCGATCGCGGCGAGAGTCGCGTCGTCGAACGGCTCGCCGGGCCGACCGAAACGTACGCCGACGTCCGGGAAGCGATCGGGGAGCGTGCCACGGTCCTCGAATCGCTCGCGAACGACGGTCGAACGACCCCGGAGGAGGTCGCCGCGGTCTACGCCGACCGCCGGATCGGCGGATGAGCGTCGTCGACGCGCTCGCACGGCTCTACCCGTGGCCCGTCGAGGCGAGTGACGAACTCGGGGACGCACTCGCGTTCGTCGAATCCGGCCACGACCCCGAGACCGTCGTCCGGGCGGGGTACGTCGCCGGCTGTCTCGCGACCGTCCTCTCGACGCCCCTTGTGCTGTCGCCGCTTCCCCTCTGGGGGTCGCTCCTCTCGGTCCTCGCGGTCGGGCTCTGTGTCACCCACGGGGTCCACTCGAGTCCACATCTGCTCGCTGCGGTCCGGCGAACGCGTGCGTTAGGTGACACGCCGGCGTTGATCGGGCGGATCGTCCTCCGGATGGGGATCCAGCCAGCCACGGAATCGGCGGTCCGATTCGGGGCAGAAACCGGCGAAGGGCCGCTCGCGGCGAGTCTCGCCGACCACGTCGACCGGGCAGCGGGGACGCCACGGACCGGCCTCCTGTCGTTCGCCGAGGAGTGGGCCGACCGGTTCCCCGCGGTTCGTCGGTCCGCACACCTGGTCGTCTCCGCCGGGAGCGCCCCCGAGGGGGAACGGACCCGGACGCTCGACCGTGCACTCGCGGCCGTCCTCGACGGGACCCGGGACGGGATGGCCGAGTTTACCGCGAAGATCCGCGGGCCGGCGACCGGGCTGTACGCTTTCGGCGTCATGCTTCCGCTCGCGCTCGTGGCGCTCGTCCCGGCCGCGACCATGGCGGGCTATCCCGTCTCGATCTGGGTGTTCGTCCTCGTCTACAACCTCTTGCTTCCAGCGATGCTCGTCGCGGTCGGCACCTGGTTGCTCGTCCGCCGTCCCGTCGCCTTCCCCCCGCCTGCGGTCACGCGTGCCCATCCAGACGTCCCCGACCGGACGTGGCCGCCGATCGTCGCCGGCCTCGGGGTCGCGGTCGGCGGGTTCGTCGCGATTGGACACCTCGGATCGGCCGTACTCGCCCCCATCGCCGCCGTCGGCCTCGGCCTCGGGGTCGCGCTCACCGGCGTCTACCACCCCGTCGCCACGGTCCGCGGGCACGTCCGCGACGTCGAGGAACACCTCGTCGACGCGCTGTACCTGATCGGCCGGCAGGTCGCGGAAGGCGAGTCCGTCGAATCGGCGATCGACCACGCCGGGGATCGGGTTCCCGGCGAAACCGGCGACGTGTTCGCCGACGCCGCCGGCCTCCAGCGGCGACTCCACCTGGGCGTCTACGACGCCTTTCTCGGCCCCTACGGCTCACTCGCCGACGTCCCGAGCCCACGGGCGAGGAGTACGGCCTCCCTGCTCGCTATCGCCGCCGAAGAGGGCCAGCCAGCAGGCCACGCGATCGTCTCGATGGCCGACCACCTCGAGGAACTCGGGGAGGTCGAACGCGAGACCCGTCGACAGCTGTCTGCCGTGACCGACACCCTCGAGAACACGGCGTCAATCTTCGGGCCGATGGTCGCCGGCTCGACCGTCGCCCTCGCCGGTGGCATGGTCGGCAGTGGCGCAGAGGCCGCGGACGCAGCCACGCTCCCGACGGATGCGCTCGCGGTCGTCGTCGGGATCTACGTGCTGACGCTCGCAGTCGTGTTGACGACGGTCTCGGTCGGACTCCGCTATGGCCTCGATCGCTCGCTCGTGGGCTATCGCGTCGGGCGCACACTCACCGCCGCGACGGCGATCTACGTCTGTTCGGTGATCGTCGCCGGTGCGTTCGTCTAAACCTTGAAATACCGGGGGGCGGCCAGACACCCCACCATGGACCGAACGGATCGCGAGGCCATCCTCGAGAGCGGATCAAGGGGCGGAACGTCACGTGGGCAGACCGAGCCGCTCGCGGCACTGGCGGCCGTCCTCGCCGTCGGGATCGGCCTGACGCTTTACGCCGGCGTCGCCACAGAGCAGTATCCGGGGACCGACGATCGATCGGTCGCGGCGGTCACCCTCGAACGGGTCTGGGACGACGTCGGCTCCGACGGGCTGTTCGACGAGCGGACCGACGACCTCGAGGCGGCGAGCCAGGCACGTCCCGACGGGTACAACGTCTACCTCGAGGTCACGACGGGGGACGTCGACGATCCCGAAACGGTCGCGGAACTGTTCGTCGACGCCGACGGGACTGTTCGTCAGGAGACGCCCGACCCGCCCGCTGACGCCGGGTCGGCGAGTCGGTCGATCGGCCTGCAACGCACCGACACGCCCGGTGACGTCAACGCTGGAACGCTACGCGTGGAGGTGTGGTCGCGATGAGGGGATCGGGTCGGGCCGTCAGTACCGCCGTCGACGTCGCGCTGTTCCTGTTGCTCGTGAGCGCGGCGGTAGGGCTGCTTACCTACGGTATCGACGACGCCGACTCGGAGCCGGCCGAGGCCGAGCGGATCGCCGAAACGCTCGCCGCGACGACGACTACCGTCGAGTACTCCCTCGAACCGGTCGAGAGACACGACGACACGGGGACGTTCGACGACGCGGACTTCGACAACGAGAGCTACGAACGGACGGGACACGGCCCGGTTGCCGGTTTGCTCGCCGAGGCCGCCGTCACGAACGGTCGAATCGACGGCGAACGGATCACCTACGCCGGCGAGGACTTCGAGACGGCAGTCGAGCGAAACGCTTTGGGCGCACTCGAAGGCGAGGGCGATATCCACGTCCACGCGGCGTGGCGACCCTACGAGGATGCGTCGATCGATGGGGAGGCGTCTACCGGACGAACACCACCCCCCGACGCGGACGTTACGAGCGCGACGATGACCGTCTCGAGTGGTCACCCACCCGTCGACGGGGGAGCGGTCGCCGAGGGCTACGAGGACGGGGACTTCGCGGATGCAGCGTGCCCGATCGCCGACGCGATCGTCGAGGGCTATCTCCCCACCGAACAGTCCCAGCTCGCACTCGAAGGTCAGGGGACCGAACGGGACCTCGTCGTCTCCCGCTACAAGCGACTGGCGGACGTCCTCGAGGTCGACCTCGACGCCGAAACCGGGGATCTGAGCCGGAGCAATGCCAACGCCTCGGCTGCAAACGACCGACTGGCGGCGCAACTGGCACCGATCGTCACAGAGGATCTCGAGGCCGCGTTCGGGCCGGAGGTAGACCGCATCGAAACCGAGTACCCCGCCGACCAGCGGGACGCGGTGATCGGGGAGACGATCGCCGACGGCGTCTCGACCGGTGAGGCGACGATCACCGTCCGGACGTGGTAACGATGGGGGAGCGACCGGCGACGATTCCCCTGGCTGAGGACGACCGCGCCCGGATCCCGTTCGCGCTGATCGGCGTGTTGTTACTGGTCACGAGCGCAACGTTCGTCGGCGTCCTCGAGTCCCGCCCCGAGCCGACCGTCGACGCCGACCCGTCGCTCGCGATGGATCGGACGGCGGCGGCCTCACAGACCGTCCTCCGTGACGCCGTCGACCGCGCCACCGACGACGCCGCCCGCCAGCCCGTGACCGACGCGAACACGGCCGACCCCTGGGGGGCCGCCATCGACGCCGACGATCCCGACGAGACCTTCGAACGCTATCTTCGGCTTCGTCTCTACCTCGAGGTCGAACGCCATCTCCCCGAGGCCGGCCAGGAGATCAGAGATGAGACCACGAGTTCCGTCTCCGTCCCCCCACTCGAGAGCAGCCAGGCCTCCGCAGAGGAGGCCGTAAACCGCGTCAACCTCGAGGTCGGCCACGAGTCCGGAACCAACGTCGCGCCCGGATTGCTCCGCGTGACCGTCGAGGACGTGACGATCACGGTCGAACGGGACGGGGAGGTCCTCGGGGAACGGACCCAGGACCTCACGGTCACCGTCGCGACGACCGTCTTCGAACTCCACGAGAGGACCGCGGAGTACGAGCGCCAACTCGACATGGGCTTTTTCGAGGCCGACGACCACGAGGGCCTCGGTCGCCATTTCGCCACACGGATGTATCCACTGAGCTGGGCGCGTGGCTACGCCCAGTACGGCGGCGCACCCATCCCGGAGGTCGTCGCAAACCGCCACGTCGAGGTGCTGGCAAACGACGCCGTCTTCACCACCCAGAAGTCCGTCTTCGGAACCGCTGATCCCCGAAACGAGCGGGTGATGATGAACGCCTGGGGGTGTCTGGCGGCCAAAGACGCCGATGAACTCTACAGCGGGACCTACGATCGGGGACCGGACGTCGTCGACGCCGAGGAGCTCTGTGACGGCCTCGAGTTCATCTATGGCGACGCCGACGGCGACCTCCCGCCGCCCCCCGATACCGGGGACGTCCTCGAGGGCACACCCGGGATGGACGAGACCGAAACCATCGAGGTAAACGAGCTGGCGGATCTCGCGTTCGCCGAAACGCTCGCCGACGGCGACGTAGAGAGCGTCGTCGCGGACCTCCACGAGGTCGACGTCAGCGCCGACGTCGGACAGGCGAGAGACGACCACGACGAACCGACGGTCCACCCACCGGCCGAAACCTACCGGGACGCCGATAACTGGACCGATCCACAGGTCACCGAATCGGAGACGACATCCACCGTACGCGTCGACCACCGCGAGTACACACCCGACGCCTCGAGTCGGACCACCGACTATCACGCCTTCGACGTGCGCGTGGTAAACGAACACTACGAAGAGCACATATGGTTTTACGGGGGCAACCGCACGGAAACCGGCCTGCCGGAGACCGCCACGGCGGACGCGACGGCGACCTCGGAGTTTACAGTCGAGATTACGCTCTCGGGAACCCACCCACGCGGGGACGTCAACGAAAACGGCATCGACCACGGCTACAGCTCGACGGGGTGGCCACACTTCTACCAGCACGACGACTACGCGTCCGTCCCCGACGCGGCCCTCGAGGAACTGCTCGACCTCGACCCCGACGACGACCTCGAGGCCGCCCTCGAGGCCCGCGTCTCCGATCCGGCGGACGTAGAGAGCGCGTCGGAACTGGAGGACGAACTCGACGTTACGGCGAGTGCGACGGTCGACGCCGACCCCGAAACAGACCTCATCCTCAAGGAGATCGCCCACGACCTGACTACCCTACGCGAGGAGGTCAGTGACGTAGACCACGAGTTCGAACGCCACGGGGTAATCCAGGGGGCACCCTTCGAGGACCTACAGGGGAAAGTCGACGACGAGAGCCGGTACGTCTACGAGGGGTCGCCGGGAGCGACCTACGACAGCGCCGCCGACAAGGCCCGCGTCGAGGCCCGCGCGATCTACCTCGAGACGCTACTCGACCGACTCGAGGAAGTCGCCGACGCCCACGCCGACGTCCAGGACGGCCTCGAGGACGAACTCGGCGACGAGATCGACGCCACCGACGACGCTCTGGCCGACATGACCGCGTTCGCACAGGACGCCCTCGTCGACGACATCACGGAACACGAGGGCGACCTCGAGGGGTCACCGCTCCTCGAGGACGTCACGTTTACACCCTCCGGCTCGCCGACGTACCTCACACTCGAGGTCGTCGAACGGGAGGAAGTCCCCGCCGCAGGTGACGAAGAACACGCACCGATGGCGGCGAAAAACGACAACTGGTTTGCGGTTCCCTACACCGAGGTCGCGGGGGACCTGTTGAGCGAGGTGTTGAGCGTCCTCGAGGACGACGAACAGGTGGTTACGTTGCGGACGGCGGGTGAGCTGTTGCAGTCTGCGGAGTTGGTCGACGACGTTACCGAGGAACGGGTTCTCGGTGAAGAACGCGACGATTTGAGCGAAAGCCTCGATGACGAGTTGACCAGTATCGCGAGGGATGCCGTTGCCGACGTCGGTGACACAGATCAACTCGATGTCGACGAAGACGAACTCGAGACAGTACTGCTCGGGGAGGCGTTTCCCGAACTCGGAAGCGTCGATCAGCAGGCGATAAAGCTCGGAGAAGGAGACGGTGCCGAACGAGTCCGTGAAACCGTGAAAGAAGAGCTCGAGGCCCCGGACGAGACGCCGTACGAGGATGAGGAGGTCTGGAAAGAACACGTCGCCTCGGTAGTCAAGTACGAGTTGATGGAAGCACTGGATGAGGGGGTCCTCGACCAGATCGATGAAGACGACATTGAGAAGATAAATGAGGTGATTCGGGAGGAACTCGAAGAGAGATCCGAGGAGATCATCAGAGAGCGGTTGGAGGAACAAAAAGAGCGGGTAGAGGAACTGGAAGAGGAGTGGCTGACGAACGAAGACGGTGAGTTCACTCCGAACCGCGTTCCCTCGGGACTACCGATCACACCAGTTCCGGGATACTGGATCGCGACGGCGAACGTCTGGGATGTCGAAGTCGAGGGGGAGTACGCCCGGTTCGAGCTACAGGCGAGTTCCGGCACACCGTCCTCGGTCGGCGGGACGACGTACGTCCGTGATGGAGATTCCGTCCAACTCGAGAGTTCCGACGGTCGAACCCACACCGTCGGGAAGTCGGAACCGATCACGTTCTCGAGTCGGACGATGGTGTTAGTCGTCGTTCCACCCGGCGGTGTAGGCGTCGGTGATCGGACGGACGAACGAATCGAGTGCTCGGAGACGTGGCCGGATGTCGGTCAAGGACCACACAGTGAAAACTGTAGCTAAAATATCACTTTTCTTCGAGAGCGTAAATCCGGCCATCAGAAGAGGGAACATACGTAACACCGTCTAAAACGATCGGTCCAGCAAATATTCCGTCTTCAGTTTCGAAAGACCACAATTCATCGCCGTTCTCGGCATCGAACGCATAGACGTGATCGTCGACAGATCCAACGTAAACGACACCATCGGCGATGGCTGGTTTGTTCCCGATTTGATTGTCCGCACTGGCACTCCATTTTTCAGTACCGCTTTGGATGTCTATGGCGTAGAGATGCGAGTCCAAGCTAGCACAGTAGACAGTATCACCGGCGATCGAAGGACTAGCATAAATTGACCCGGTTGATTGCTCGAACCTCCATACCCCTTCCCCTGTTTCAGAATCGACCGCATAGAGATTGTTATCTTGAGCCCCGATGTATACGGTCTCTTCGTCCGTAGCAGGTTCGCTAATGGTCATTCCTGCTTCATTTTCGTTCTCGAAACGCCACTCTCGATTACCAGTCTCGATGTCGATCGCATGCAGTTGGTCTGATGTGCCGACGAACACTGAGCTCTCGGTGATTGCAGGTACATCAGAAGAGTTTGACAGAACATCATAATCCCACTCGAGTGTATCATCCTGCCTATCGAGTGCAATGGCACGGTTTCCGTCGGTTATGTAGATCCGTCCCCTGAGAGCCGTAGCGTGTTTCCACTCGCCACGTTCGATCTCTCGCTCCCAGAGAACGTCCGACGTGTTCGCCTCGAGTGCGTACAGTGTATCCCTCCCACTGGCATAGACCGTTCCGTCCGCGACGACGGGACTGTAGCTAAGCGAGAACCAGAGTTCGGTCTTCCACTCGAGTTCGCCACTGTCTACGTCGACCGCATACAGGTATCCGTCACGGGAGCTGGCATAGAGAACACCGTCGGCGATTACGGGGCTCGAGACGAACGAATCATCGGCCTCGAGTGTCCACTTCACTTCGACTTCGCCTTTCGGGCCGGTGGCGTCGGGGTGGTGGCCGGTGTTCCGGGCGTCGACGCCGTACATCGGCCAGGCGTCGGCGGCGACGGTCGTGTCGGTCTCCGAGTCCGACGGCGTTGTCCCCTCGTCGGTCGTGTTACGGTCGTCGGTTTCCGCCTCCGAGGGGTCGTCCTCGAGGCAACCGGCGAGTCCGGCAACGGTCGTTCCGGCGCAGGCGGCGAGCCAGCGCCGGCGGGTTTCGGTTCGGTCCATTGCTGACGTTGTACGGTAATTTCATACAGGGGGCATTAATGATTGCTTTGGAATATGACCTTAACATAAGTCCGGAGAGTAGCTCAGAGTTTTTCGTTCGGGTATCGATAGCAACTCATTTCCGCGACTCGTCCGTGACCTCGAGTATGTTCTACGAACAGCGGACGGCGGTGCCGGAGTCGCCGGCGGAGTTGCGCGCGGAGTACGAGGCGGAGTTTCGGTCGATCCTCGAGGACGTGGGTCTCGAGGCCGCCCTCGAGGCGACGGGTATCGACAGTGAGCGCCTCGAGGCCCTCGAGGCGGGTGAGTCCCCGGAGCTGGACTTCGAGGAGGCGGCGGCGATCCAGGCACTCGCCGAGGGGGAGCCGGACCCCGAGACGATCGTGACGATAGCGGCCGAGCATCTCCTCTTGGGGATGTCCTCTGCGGTGCTCGACGTGGAGGCAGTCGAGAGCCACGTCGAGATCGATCTCGAGGCAAAGGAGATCCAACAGAAAATCGAGCGTCGTGCGCCGATGACCCTCGGGGAGTTCGTCCACCTCCAGCACGTCATTGTCAGTCAGCTGCCCTGAGCGCCGCGTATATACGCCCGGAGTCCCGAGTATCGGTATGCACGTAGCGATCGTCGGCTGTGGGTACGTCGGCCTCGAGCTCGGGCGGCAGTTACTCGAAGCGGGTCACGAACCGATCGGCGTCCGTCGTTCGGCGACGGGTCTCGAGGCGATCGAGGCCGCGGGGTTCGAGGCAGCGCGGGCGGACGTCACCGAGCCTGAAAGCCTCGAGACAGTTCCGGACGTCGACGCGGTGGTCTTCGCGGCCAGCAGCGGTGGCCGCGGGGCGGAGAAAGCCCGGGAAGTGTACGTCGAGGGACTGGAGGCGACGGTCGAGGCCTTTGGCACGCGAGAAAATCCGCCAGAGCGACTCGTCTACACGTCCTCGACGGGTGTCCACGGCGACCACGACGGCGACTGGGTCGACGAGGGGACGCCCGTCGAGCCGGCGACGGAGAAAACCGAGGTGCTCGCGGAGGCAGAACGGGTCGCCCTCGAGGCCCCCGAGGAGTTCGGCTTCGATGGAACGGTCGCCCGGTATGCGGGGCTGTACGGGCCCGAGAGGTATCGTCTCGATCGGTACCTCGAGGGGCCGGTGACGGAGGGATACCTGAACATGGTTCACCGGGACGATGCCGCGGGGTCGGTGGCGTATCTGCTCTCGGAGGGCCTCGCCCGCGGGGGGG
>Ga0207421_10008079_pt1 | contig 11016 bp, 7 predicted proteins | sample SodLakKL_010_SED_4_FD_187542 | JGI IMG/M metagenome (GOLD analysis project Ga0207421, IMG submission 187542) | Alkaline sediment microbial communities from Lake Tanatar, Kulunda Steppe, Russia - 8KL_010_SED (SPAdes) (version 2) | ecosystem: Environmental > Aquatic > Non-marine Saline and...
GCTCCATGGATTTATGTCGCTTCCCAATTCCCGTTGAGTTCTTCTAACCTCGTCAGAATCCAAGATAGTGAAATCTAAATTGAACTTGTCACGCATCTCTTCCTGCCATTGCACCTGAAGGCTTGCAGGGCAAACTATCAAAATCCTATTGATTCTTCTTCGATAGATAAGCTCCGTAGCTATTAACCCCGCCTGGATCGTCTTTCCCAAGCCAACATCGTCAGCTAAAAGAAGAGATACTCGAGGCATATTTAGAGCGCGGAGTAACGGGGTCAGTTGATAATCCTCGATTTGTATAGCCGAAGCCCAAGGAGAAATAAGAGGTTGTTCGGCATCGCTCTCGATTATAGATCTTATGGATTGTAGACTTGTCCACCGTACTGAATCCGTATAAGCTTTGTATATACTATTCTGGTCGGGAGCAAGCCTGTTTATATCTGGCCAACCCGCATTTTCCAGGTGTGCAGAAGTAGGTTCCACTTCCCACAAAATTTGGTCTTCGGTAGGATGATCGTGACCATCTAAATATTCGATATTGACCAAGTTCATTGGGGTCTCATCTTTCCCGTTAGAAACTACATTTTTCACGAGAGCCGGTCTATTCCGAACTTGAATCAATTGACCTGGTTCAGGGGGGGTTTTCGAATTAGGGGACATATTCACCATTCTTTTTCCTTATTCTTTTTCGGTTATTTATAGATGATGAAGATGTTTGTTCAAAGGTATCTAAATCCTATTCTCTCTTTTCAATTCTTTTTATCCTTTCCTCCTCTGCGGGATGAAAGTCTAGAAAAAAGTTCTTTATTTGTCTCTTTTTTCTAGTCTTCCAAGGTTCTGACTTTTTTATTTGGTTTTTTAATTCAAAATATTCTTTCAAAGCATTAGATGGATTCTCCACTCCGTATTCTCTTTTTAAAATTAGCACAGCTCACTTATCGCAACTATATTCCAATTTCTTCAGGAAATACTTTGAGAATATCTTATGCACGAAAAAATGTGATAATAGTCTAAAAGCAATGACAGGAAAGAACTAAGACCAATCTTGGTAGATATTTATAGGAAAACAAAGCTGATAATTTGTCTAATATTAATAGATTTTATTCGATATAGAAGTGGAAATAGAGCATTATTAAATTCTAATTTGGAATTAGAACCTTTTCTAGGAAGGTTTTCTACAAAGGCGATAAAACTAAGCACTCCTACGAAAAAGGTTTTCTACTGAGCCGAATATAAAACAAGAGATAAAAGATGGGGTTTTATCTCTGATTTATCCAAACTTAAGTGAGCCTCACTTTCCCACATCTAATCCATCAATCTCGCAAAGAACAGCCGGCGCCTACTTACTCTCTCACACGGAAATAATAGTATTTCTCCACCTATCTAGAATCCAAAAACCCTCCCCTCATCTCCTAGGAGCGTAATCAAAAGACTTTAAAAGATTTTTGTGTAATTTTTGGTATTTTCAGCCAGTTTTTCGCAAAAATTAGCAGGAATTTCACATGCGAATAAAGCCAGTTACCACCTATGTATTGTGTCCGAAAATACCAACGCGAGACTTTCCATTCCCAGCAAAAATTACTTATTTATAGACGCCCATAAAAAAACGGAGTCAAGGTAGAATTGAAAATATTAATAGAAGGACAAGTTCAATATTGTTTGAGAGGTGCTTAGAATCTTAAATAATAAAATTGATATAGTAAATCTTAGATTTGAAAATATTAAAAAAACCATAAAAGATTACGACTTTACCAATGAAAAATTAGAAAATGCCTATTATAAATTTCTCAAAGATCTTGAGGCAAAAAAGGACGAAATTCAAAACTATTATAATAATGAATATCAAATAGAATCTCGTTCCTCATTATTGAGAAAAATCATTCAATTTAAAAAAGCATCTACCAAATTCGATGAAAATTGGTTTTTAATTCAATTAGTAGAAAAACAAAGACGAAATCATCCATTTTACAGAATTATAGACAAATTATTTGAGTCACCATTTGACGAATCGATAATAATTCCTATTTTTGGTTCAGGTTTTCAGATTAAGTCAATTAGAGAAGTTGGAGGAATCACTATTAATCTATTATTTATACCCCCTTCACTAGAAAAAAACCCACTAACTTATCCGATATTTTATCATGAGATGGGTCATATTTATTTAGAGAACTTGAGAGAACATAGAATTTTCCGAGAGGTTCAAGAAACTATCTCAGTGATTGGTGAAAAGATTAATTTTGAAATACATAGGTCGCATGGTGGTCAACAGAAAAAAATAAGAAAGGAATGGGATGAACTTTCTAGACACTGGCAAATATGGAGAAAAGAACTATTCTGTGATGGCATTGGATTATATTTGTCTGGACCGGCCTACATATTCAATATGATATATTATAAATATCCTGATAACCCCTTTGAGGTCTATAATGACCATCCTCCACTTGAATTAAGAATGAAAAGTTTATTTCAATTAAGCGAAAAATTAGAAATTCCAATATCTATAATAGACAAAGCAAAAAACAAATGGTCTCTTTTCAAAAATAATTTGAAATATGACCCCTCACCTAAATATAATCTTCTAGAAGATGAAAACTATCAAAATCAAAAGATTTTAAACAGTATAAATGAATGTATAATAAATTCTATCGATGATTTAGATAAGATTCAATTTGATACTAAAACAGTAAAGTTAGGTTTGAAAAAATTAAAAAATGGGAGAAAAATTGACTATGATAAGATCGATGATCCTATAGATATAATTAATATAGGGTGGATTGAAATATTATATAGTAATAACCAATATGCTGATATAATAAGAAAGATAAATAATAATTTAATTTAAACGGGGAAAGTGCCTGCGAAATCGATATCCTTATCAGCTAATTCAATCATACTCTCTGCGAATCTCACAGTTATAGGTAGTTTTACATCTTTTCCAGGAGATCCCCAGTTTAATTCGGACAAATATAAAATATCTTTTGCTACCTCTTTAATTGAAAAATCGCCTTTTAGCGAATCAACCTCTAATAGTAAAGGTTGGGAAGTACCTTGACTCACGGTACGCTTTCCAGTGGTATCAATAAGACATTTATCCTTTTCTAGAACAAAATAACTTCCAAGAGAACAATCTTCTAAACCTCCATTTTCCCTTTCAAATATTCGGTAAGGGACATTTTTCTTTATATTAACCGTAGCGAATTCTAAATCTGAGGATAATTTATCATTTTCAATCAATTGATTGATAGCTTCTCTAAGACCTTTCTTTTCCGTTGACACAATTTCTCCATCACGATGTACAACTATTTTATTTGGTTTGAAGTCTCTCCTAATCTCAGAAAGTGCACTTATAATTGAGTTTTTAAATTTATTCTTTTTAATCCCCTCTCCTTTGTGAGCCTTTCCTTTTTCAGCGCCAGCATATTCTCCAAATTTATCAAATACATAGGCATAACTCCATATCCTAGAACTTGCACCACCACTATCTACTCCAATAAAACAATCAGATGATAATGGTTCTGATAGAATCCATGGAATGCCCCCACATTTGCCTATAAGGCCGCTCACCAAATTAATTATTTTATTTTCATAAATATCTAATCTTTCCCTAGCTTTTAGTTTTTCTTTTGATTTAATTGTATCCAATAACACTCCTTGAGAGGGGATATTTAGCTTCCCCTTTATTCTATTATATATTTCGCTATCATACTTCCTAAATATTATCAGAGCAGCATCATATTTTTCCTGTATTTTTTCTAATTTGTCTAATAAATCTATATAGTCTTTAGTCCTGATTTGATAAAAGGTAGAAGGCAATTCTTCACTCCAGACTGAAGCAAAATGCTTAACGTCTGAATAATATTCTTTCACCAAGCTTCTGTTCATTTCCTTAGGACGTATTACTAATACCCGATTTATGTTTGCCTTTTTGTATGAATCGTATTTTTCTAGTTTCTCTTTTTTGATATAATGCCATTTTTTTCTTTCACTAATATCGCCATGTGTAAGACTTCCTTTACCAAATTCTAATAAAGGTAACTTAAAACGACCGTTTTCAAACTGTTCATCTGAAGAAAATTGATTGGAAAATCTAATTTTGTAATTGGAGTTGTCCCAATCAATCTGTTCTATCAATTTAGAAAATCTTTGGGTCAATTTGATCCTTTCTTTTGTATCCATAATTAGTTTATTAGTTATAGGTTTGTGTTGTTTACTGAGTTTTTCATTATCATATAAATATTTTACACAACTCATTGGAGCAAATTTAGTTTTATCAGCTTTAGAATAGGGTTTCCATACGGCTAAAGGTTCGTCATCTTCTAGAGGTTCTTTAGTTACAGGATTAACCCCATTAAAAATATCTGAAATACTTTTTTTCCCAAAATCAGAATTTATTAATTTATCGGAAACACTTTTTTCTTTCTTTATATCATCTACAAAAACTAATCTTCTATTTCCGTAACAGTTATGCAATATCATATAACTTCCAAATTTACCATCACTCTCTAACAGTGATTCAAAATCTTCTTTAGGTAGATCGTTATATAATTCAAATAAATTCTTTTTATCAAGAACTGTAGTTTGAGGGTCTGTTGTTAGCCCTATTCTTCCATCTGAAAAAACATCTATCCGAAATTTAAAACAGCGATAAACTTCATATTTTTCTTTTACATCCTCTGGTAAATTCTCACCATCTAGTTTTAAAGGAGTTTTTGAGCAAAATACTCTTTGTTTTTTATTTCTTAACCAAACATCCTCACAACTGTTAATTAAATAATCTCTAACCAATCGATTAATTAAGTTTTTTATGGTTCTTCTATGATGATGATATTTGGGATTTAATTGGTATGTATCCTTTCTCTTTTTTGCTATGTAAGTTAAATCATAACCAATCTCCAAACTCTGAGGCAATCTCTGAGTAGTAGCAAGAGCTAGATAACTATCATCATCTTCTAATAATCCAGCTGTAGGGATATTTTTTTTGTTAAAGAGATTATCTGATAGTCTCTCTAATATTTCGGCCTTTTCCCGCTCCTTCAAATCTACTATTTCAAATAATTGGACTTCTAACCCATTTTTTAGTTTAGTTTTGCCTATAGTTAGGTTAGTTCTTAATTCTACCACTTAATTCACCTCGTCAAAGATTATTGCATTCTCCTTTAAGAGAGCACCATTTACATCCTTTTTTTGCCTTCTTTGGAGGGCTATCTTTTTTTAATATGTTAATTATTTTTTCTTTTCTTTTAAGAAGGCTCTTTCTAAGTTCATTATTAATATAGAAAAAATCTTTAAATGGAGTAGATCTTGGTAATTTCTCATCATCTAGAGGAAAAATTAAACCCCCTAAATCAACAGGAATTCCTTCTTTATTCTCAAAAGCTAAGGCATACCCCGCAATTTGTAGTTTGCTATACCAGTTCTCTTTATAAGGTTTGCCCGTTTTCAGGTCGAAAATAATTATATCATCTTCAATTTTACCAATAAGGTCTATTCTCCCCCATCCCATTCCCAGACCTCTTCCGTCAACAAATTCCTCAATCTTTTTCAATTGTAAGATATTTCCCTCTATTGAAGTCCAATTATCTTCTATGTGCTCAATTTCATTTTCTATAATCTTAGAAGACCATTCAAAAAGTTCAGTTAGTAAATCATCATAGGGAACATTTTGAATTTTACTTAAATCCTCAATTTTATTTAATTGGTCATTTTCCCATAGGATTTCTTCAAACCGTTTCTCACTTTGAGCTATTTTTTTAGCTTTTTTAATAATCTTTTGTTTGTCCAGTTTACCTCTCTGAAATTTCTTTCCATGCTCAAATATATATTTTATAATTGAATGACAGACACTACCTTTTACCATTGCCTCGTTGGGTTTAGGTTCTATACCTTCGACCTCCTTTAAATATACATCCCTGTTTGTCTCACAAAAGTTGTTGGAAATATCACTAATATTGGGTTCTATATCATCTGCTTTATTGCTTTCAATATCCCATCCTCTTACATCAATGGATTTATTTTCTGTTAGGATATCGTCTTCAATAGTCTTTAATTCCCTTTTCGATATTGAGTACATATACTTTATTAATTATTAAGATATGCCCTATTTAAATCTTTTTTATGGAAGCTTTTAAACACTTATTACTTAAATGAATCTAAACATTATTGAATGATATTATTTTGGAGTATTTAGCAGGTTTTTTCATTCTTACATAAGCGCCAATCTTCTAGGCCTCTTTCGAATTTATTCTCATACTATTTTCTAAAAAAATTCTTTGAAAGATAATACCAGCTTTAATTCAAACACTCCATCCCTTCTTACAAACTTCACACCATCCTCTCAATCTCGCAAAGGATAGCAGCTTAGCCTTAATCGAGTTCATCCCTTTGTCTCCCATCACTTTACAATAATAGATATTGTCGGCTTATCAAGATGCAGTTTTAGAGCCTTCCGTTCATGCGCTTCTTCCTCATAATTCTGGTAGCAGCCATTTTTCATCTTAATTACTCTCCTATTCACAACATCCCATGATCACCAAGAAGGTAGGCTCCATACAGAAGAAAATATGCTGCAAAGATTAGTGAGATGATTAGGAGGATGAAGATGCTTGTTAGATGAGGTTTTAAATTTTTAACTAGGTGGGATAATATTACGAAGTCGCCTTGAACTATGTCTGTTGATGTACATCACCAAGAGGGATGTGATTTTTTCTAGTCAGACTTACTAATCCCTCAAAATGGATTTTTTGGCAATTTGTTCAATTCTTTTTGAATCTATACTACCATCTGGTTTATCCTTTGAAGTAATCAATTGATCGTCATATCCATGCTTTTCATACCACTTTTTTTTCCTTTTCCAACTTTTATTATATTCAGGATCATGAAGTTTGCCTAAATGCTCCCAATAATATCGTTCGCCTTGATGATATACTGTAAAATCAGGTAAACGATAATCATCCTCATCTGAAGGAGATTCCAATTTTTTCTCATAATCGTATTCTAGACTTAGATTAGCTAATGTGTTTGCGACGATAACTTCCGATTTGGATCGGACAAACTCACCGTTTTGTGTCTTATGAATGAGATTCTCTGGAAAAGGAACATCCTCAGTAGGTCTAATAAATGGTTCAAATAAATAGGTATTGCGTTTTCGAATGCTTGAGTGATTCATCTTTCTGAATTTAAAGAGGGTAGAAAAATCGTTTTCTATTAAAATAGTTAGACCTTCTCTATATCTAGTAAGGGCTGTATAGAGGAGCTCGCGTGACAACGTTAGAGCTTTTCGTGGTAAGATAAAGATAACTCTGTCGAACTCGCTTCCCTGTGCCTTATGTACTGTTAATCCATAGGCAAGCTCTATTTTTCTGTCATTTTTAATATCATTTTTATAGTATTTTATTGACTCCTCTTGGGTAGTAAAATCAATAATAATTTTATTTGTATTATCTATTTTTTTTATAACCCCTATTTCCCCATTAGCAACATATACCTTTTTGTTTTTAATATTATATCGTCTCTCATTTTGTGTTTGTATGATTTTATCTCCAGAAACTAATTGCTCATCACCCAATGATGATACACCTTCGTACTTAGGTACGTCTTCTCGAAACTGTACCTGAATATACCGATTGATATTGTCTATTCCATAAGGCTTGATTCTAGTAGGGCTGATAATTTGCCAACTTTCTGCATGGCTAGTATCCCCTTTAAATCCAATGGATAAATCAAAGGCTTCTACTTCATTTTTTGGTTTTTGCCCATTCTTAATAATGGACTGAGCCCACTTATCGAAAGAAGTAGTTTTTTCGTCATTTATTTGTTTTCTTTTCTTAAATTCCTCTAAAATATCTCGTATATTAGCGTTTAATTTTTCATATAATTCACTACTGTCTTCCCAAAAAGCAATTTTCAAATCGTCAGCGAACTCGCCCCTAGCAATCTTAGACAATATTTCATCATCAATATCTTTACTTTCGCCCGCAAAAACATCAGCTAATTTTCTAGCCATCCCTTTACCTTCTTGGAACCGAACCTGTTGTTTTAGCTCTCCTATCCTATTTGGCTGTTCTTCTTTTTCAAGCCACTTAATAGTGTCAAAAAACGGGCGACCAGCCCCAATGGGAGGTATTTGATTAGGATCGCCAATAAGAATCAATCGTTTTATTTTGCTTATATCAAGAGCCTTAAAAAGAGTAGAAAGTAGTTCCGTAGGGATCATAGATGCTTCGTCAATTATTACAGTGTGTGCACTATCAGAGTCTCCTCCTTCTCTTTTGAAACGATAAGTATCTCCTTCTATCCAATTGTTACGCATTAGAAATTCATGGATAGTTTTTGCTTTGGAACCTGTTGCCTCCTCAAGACGAACTCGGGCTTTTCCAGTAGGTGCCAATAGAAGTTGTGAATGATCTCCTTCAACATCTTCAATTCCCCTAAGTAATATATTGACTACTGTTGTTTTTCCCGTCCCAGCCCTTCCTTTCAAAATCGAAAAACGAGATTTAAATAAAATGTTAAGAGCGTTGATCTTCTCTTTTCGAGCAGTCTTCTCAACATCAGAATCAAGGGAAGGTGCTCCTATCTGGTCAAGTGTTCCTTCTATCATTCCTTTCCATTCTGGGAAGTCTATATCAAAATCTTGATCAACAATGTTTCTAATTGTTGATTCTATCGTGTCCTCCATTTTGCGTATTTCAGGTAATGCGATGCTAATTGGTTCACTCTCATCATCAATTACTAAGCCATTTCGGTAGAAATTTATTTTTTCTTTTATTTCTCCTATACTGATCTCACATTTACGTTCCTCTGGTAGTCTTTTCTGAAATAAATCAACTCCCTCTGAAAGACTAAGAACGGTGTCACCTTGATTCCTAGCTTTCTCTAATACATCAATTAGGAGAGCCCGAACTCGACGTTCATCATTTTCGTAGGCTATTTGGTCCTGTAAAAAACCAGGAGGCATTTCGTCTAATTCTGTAGGATAAACACTTCGATCTATAGTTTCGAAGGAAATAGGGTCGGAATCCTTTCCTCCCTGATCCCATTCAGATAATAGATACAGATTATCTTTCAGATCATCAATAGAAATATACTCATCATCATTATTTCCATTTATCGATTTCATCACTCGGGTAATTTGTTTAGGACTCAAATCAAACCCACTCAAGGTACGTAAAAGATCACGTTTTTCCTGATTGTAACTTTGCCATTTTCTCTGGGCTTTCAGAATTTCATGCTTACAAAATGGATCTGAAGGAGAGACTTTTCCTTCTAGCATCTCTTCAACATGGGTGATTGGAATTACATCATCTAATTGTGATAGTATCCGACGCTGATACAGTTGTCCTTCATCGAATTCCAAATACTCAAGAACACTGCCAAGTCCAGGATGTACTCCTCGGTCCTCCCATATTTCTGATAAAATATTTTTCAACCATCTAATTTTGCTCTCCCAATCTCCATCGAGGTAGCCATCTCTTTTTAAACCTCTTACTGATTCAAGTAATCGTTCGATTAAACCTGCCGCTAAATCATCTGATAGATGATTTCCTACATAAGAAAAATCTTCTCTCGCCTCATTAGGAACCTCACATAATATGTTATCTAGTTGATAACCGTTATCTAGATATTCTTGATATGGGAGTCGAACTCCTTCTTTGGGATAGTTATGAGTTATTCGTCTACTCCAAAGAGCATCGTTTGAATTTTCAAAGTACTTTTGTTCGCCAATATCTTTTATCCGTCCTAAGCCTACAAGCATTCGACGTCCATCATCATACAGAGGATGCCCATCTTTTACATAAAAAAGACAAGGGACCCCTTTTTATCTAATTCACCGAAAAAGTTATTCAATCTTTTTTTCTGTTCTTCCTGTTCTTTCGGGGAAACCCAAGTCCGTCCTTCTTCCTCAGAAAACATTACTTCAAAGGGAACAGTACAAAAAGAATAGGGTGGAATTTCTTCAAAAATAGGTGGATGGGCACGATTTTCTAAAGGATCTTCGTGTAATATATGAGTGGGAGTCGAAGAAAAGGCACCTACATCTCTCGCACAAGGAGGAAGTTTATTTTCGCTTATGTTTTTAAGGCGTTGACGAGAATTTTTATCCTCAAATTCGTCGTTTCTACTTTCCCTAATGTGTTCATGAGCTATGCAATAAGCATTTTGAGTTGGTTTCTCGCAAATTTTTCCATCCCAACCTGAATCATGCCATGATAATCTAGCAGATAAATGAGTTGTCATCTATTACTCACCAACAAATCCTATCAAAATAAAGATACCTTCTTAATAGTTTTTACTAAGAACTTTTACCCTTGTCTAAAAATCTAAACGTACCTTGAAGGTAGCACCAAGAACAATCAAATGGACATCCATTGGCCCATTTGAATTCAACAAAATGAGGACAAACAACATCAGAGGGCTTTTCCGGATAGGGTGTTTTCTCAAAAAGGACTATCCTAGATCCATCTCCTACTTTCTTAAAGATTTTTTTTCATTCCCTTCTAGTGTCTTAGTTTTTCCTAATTTAACTCTTGGCATATCTTCTAGTTTACCCATAGAATCTTCTTCGTGATATATTTTTTTGATAGATCCTTCGTTTAATTCACTAAATTCTTCTAATTTAGGCAACACCATTTCAATTTAACCACATCCCTTTTCATATATAAGGATGAATAAGAGAGGTGAATGAAAGTGGATAAAAATACGATCATATTGGAGTTTTTAGATAATTCACAAAAGAATCTCTAGTATGATATGATATTTGATAAATATATATTGACTCGACGTGTTTTACTTTTTAAGCTTGTGTTATAATTTTTTAAAAAATTAGAAATTTTCAGTCCATCCATCCTTCTATATCCAACATCCTTTTTTATGAGATTCCATCTTGTCTTCATTTCATTAAGAGAGGGAAAACTTAAGTTTCTTAAAGAGCTTCTAAAGGACGAAATGAAAACGTTGATCACTCCGTATATCGGAAAGCAAACTAAATCTTTTGCGTTCAAGGAAGGGTTTGACAGAGGA
>Ga0207421_10008080_pt1 | contig 11015 bp, 13 predicted proteins | sample SodLakKL_010_SED_4_FD_187542 | JGI IMG/M metagenome (GOLD analysis project Ga0207421, IMG submission 187542) | Alkaline sediment microbial communities from Lake Tanatar, Kulunda Steppe, Russia - 8KL_010_SED (SPAdes) (version 2) | ecosystem: Environmental > Aquatic > Non-marine Saline and...
GTAACGCTTTGGTTCTTTGGCAACAAAGAACGGTTCCTGGCTTTGGTTACTTTGTCCCACAAAGTAACTGGTTTGGTTCTTTGACAACAAAGAACGGTTTATGGGTTTGATTTGGCTTTTGATTTGGCTTTTGACTTTGAATACTGCCGTGGCACATATGCAGGATCCGTGCATAAATGACCCTACCTGTGCACATAGTATACGTTACTAGATGATAGCGAGAAGTTTGCGGAACACAAAATTTACCAATTGGAGAGGGTAGGGTCATTTTAGCCCCGTATACCGGGCAAAAATTGTTTGCGGAAGATGTTTGTGCCCCTAGTATATCTCTACCTTCCGGAAACATTAATAAACCCTCCCCTTCCGAGGGTACGAACCTAACTACATTAGGTGGTAGTTAGGTTCGAACCCAATCGAAATTAGGGCGGTTTGCAGATGCGGAAGCATGTTTGCGGAAGGTTCCGGAAATAAGAAATAGCCCAGCACAATAGGGGTTAGAGGGAAATGGCAAAAAATGTTTGCGGAAGGCCTATTCTAGAGGCCCTGGAAATATATGGAAATTGGTGGGAATTAATTGGAAATTGATAAAGGCTAAATGCGTGGACTATCTCTCTACTGGAAACAGTTTCCATTCAGCGCGTAATCTGGTAATCCTTGGAAACTCGTATGCATAGAGTATACATCGTTGATCCTAGTTGGCTTTGCTTACTTTGTCCCACAAAGTAAGGCTTTGGTTCTTTGGCATCAAAGAACGGTTTATGGGTTTGATTGTACGGTTGTACGGGTTCGAGGCAAGCGGTTACCGGCTCCCCGTTGGGTTGGCTCGTACTCTATATACTTTCCCCGAAGGGATTAGAAAGTATATAGAGACGAGACAAGGGAACGGGGGGCGGTTCGGTTGCTTGCCTCGGGTGGGAGTCCAATCGTCCAATAAATCATGGGAACGAAGCGGTGTGTGCGTAGTTCCCTCTGTCCTTATACACTTGGAGGGCCAGAGGTGGATATCTCCCCCGAAGGGATTAGGAGATATCTACCGGTCACCGTCTACTGGTGACTGGCGGGTCCGGTACTCCTAGAGAATGGGGCCTGGCGGTTCGACCAGCCGCCTGAGGTGTCCAGGCGGGGGGCGGCCAGCCCCATGGCACCACTCTTAACTATATAGATACCACCTCCATCAATTTTTTTGGAATTTCTCACCCTTGTACAGTTTTTGTACGTTTGGTTTTTATTTTTTGTTTTTGTAATTTTGGCAGGCATTCATTCATATGCAGTATTTTATTACGTTTCATTTGGTTACGTGGTATATAGTTTTTATACCATTTTAGTGCTTCTTGTTTTGTTATAAAGGTTCGGTAGGGTATTTTTTGGTGAGGGTTATAGATCCACCAGGTATTATGTTCAGTTCCGGTCCAGTTTAGGATTTGTGTAACGGTTCGGATATCGTTTTCGGGTCGATTGAGTGAGAGTGCGATACCGGGTATGGGCCATCCTTCATCGAGGTACCATCGGATAGTGGCGAGGCAGTCGACGGTAAAGGGTCGTTCACGGATCCAGTTGAGTGATTTACCGGTCATTGAGCCATATTCGCGCATGAACTGTGTATCGGCGGGTACAGTTGACAGGTGTTGTGCATCGTGGTGTGTATCGAGTGTATCGATGAGTTGGTTCCAGTAGGATTCGTGTTGAAATCGGGGTCGAATTTCGGGTGTAATTCGTCCGAAGGGTGTTGGGCGGTATGTTTTACTAATTTTGGATCGTGATTTCATTGTATGGGTAAAGCTGGACAGGTTATGGTTGATTCCGGTGTTTTGGTTAACCAACGGAATCATCCTTTTGGTCGTTGTTGTTTATTGGGTCGTTATTGCTTATTTGGTCGTTTAAGAGTTGTTGAATATCGGGTTCGGGTGATTGCCAGTCTTTTGGTTTCAATAATTTACCATCGGGGCGTGTGTTATCGGGTGTTTTTTGCATATTGGCGAGGTGTACACGGCGAAATATGGGACGAATATCGATTCCGAACGCGATTGCGGTACCGTATACGACGTATAATAGGTCGGCGAGTGCGTCGGCTATCTTACATAACGATTTTTGGTCGATCGCGTCTTTTAGTTCGTTATATTCTTCTTGAATAAGTGATTTTCTTAGGGCAATAACGGGTTCGTCGGGTATTTTGGGAGATTCTTCGGCGTATTGACCGGTGTGGTAGGTAAATGTTTGGACTTGATGGTAATGATCGGAACCCATGGCGTGGATAATATGGGCAATACAATGCGGACAGAGCCGTATCTCGTGATCGTTACGGGTATAATTTAAATAAGCGGTCTCGGAGAGCGGTGAATTGCAAGCGGAACAGTTGGTGGGGGCGCTTCGGAGTAAAATACTGGGTGTGCCGGTTTGTGGATCGGTATAACTGTCGAGATAAACGGTGTCACCGCGTTGGATACCGGCTGCGTTCATCAAATCAACGGGTAATGTGATGTTTCCGGAACTGTCAGGGACGCGAATGATGGTCATCAGAACACTCCTTTAGGTAATTTGTTCGAATAATTCTTAAATTAAACAAAATCACTATTACTCGGGACTAAAGTGGGCATTACTCGGGCCAAATGTGGGCATTACTCCAGGTTATTACGGGTTTTGTTCGAAATGTGTACTCCTCAAGTATACTGGGTTTAATTGACAGTTTGCAAGGGGGCCGGTATGTTGTGTGTGAGGGATTATGTCGTTTTATAAGGTAATTTGTATGGATATTCGTTAGGGTTTTCGGGAATACGGTTCGAGGAGGGGCAGGCGATCATGAGTATTTCGGAATTGAGTCCGGTTCAGCAGCGAATTCTTAAAGTTGTCGGCAGTGACGCGCGGATCAATACGGTTAAAAGTATTGCGGAAGCGGCAGAATGTAAGGAAGCAACGGTTTATCGGCAGATGGAGGATCCGGTTTTTAGAGAAGCCTTTAATCATGCCAGTCGCGGACGTGTTCACGTACAGGTTCCGGCGATATTGGATCAAATGGCGATCGAAGCACGAAGCGGTGACGTCAAAGCAGCCAAAATGATTCTGGAAATTACGGGTACGTACGAACGACGGCAACGTATTACGGGTGATCTTAATACGGAAACCACACATATATTCCAAGATGACAGCGAAATAAAGGATGTGCTGAGCGCAACGTTTCCGGATCTTTTCGATGACGACGAGGAGGATCCCGACGATGGCTGATTTGGTGTTGGGGTTCTTTAGCGGTGTGATCGTAACGGTATTCGGGGTGATCGTCGCGGTGATGGTACTTGGTGCACAGAATCCGGCGACAAAAGAAACGATCAATCAAACGATGCCGGATGGTACAATGTTTCAACGTAAACCTCGGAAACCGGATAACGAGAAAGCGTATAAAAATTTAAACAGCAATTATCAAAAGGAAAAGAACGAGGAGCTGTTAGGAATTTATGACGACGGGATTAGCTGATCTGACGCCGAAACAGGCGGAACAGTTACGTCATTCGATGCGTGAACGCAGTCGTACGGATTTACATTATCTGGCACGACACGTTTTGCGGTATGATCGAGTGACGGGACATATTCATAAAAAGATGGCACGTCAGATTACGGTTCCGGGACATCGATTTAAACTTTTGTTATGGCCACGTGGTCATTTTAAATCAACGATCGCGACTGAGGCCGGGTCTATCCATGCGTTATTAAACGATCCCAACGAACGAATCCTGCTCACCAACGTTAAACTCGGGAACGCACGTAAATTTATGCGTGCGATTATGGAACATTTTCGTAGTAATTCGTTATTCCGTTGGATATGGCGTGAATGGTGGATCGAAAATTTTGCCGATCAATACGATCGGATGGAAATGGGTGACCGGTTGGATTGGGTTACCCGCGAAACACAAGACGAGTTTACCCTCCTCCGCCCCTATAGAGGCCGGGAAGCGTCCATCACCACCGGTGGTGTGGACGCTTCCATGGTCTCGCAGCACTATTCCCGTATTATTTGCGATGACTTGATCAACCGTGAATACGTACGTTCGGCGGAGATGGTTGAAAAAAGTATCCTATATTTTCGCGATCTGCTTGACCTTTTGGATCCGGACGGGACCCTGGTTGTGATTGGTACCCGGTGGTCCTATATGGATCTATATGAATGGATTATCGATAATTTTGGTCATCGGGCTACCTTGAACGTACCGGATGGGTATATTTCGCAAGAAATTAAAGAAGCCTCGGATCAAACACCGGATGATGAAAAGGAATGGATGTTCTCGATACAGCCTTGTTTCGACGAACAGGGTGACCCTATCTTTCCCGAAGAATATTCACGAAAAGTATTGGACGATCTTGAGACCGCGAAAGGGCCTTATGAGTTTGGTGCACAGTATTTATTGAACCCGACCCCGAAATCGGATCAAAGTTTCAAAGACGAATGGTTTAATAAACTCGATGTAATGCCGGATCCTTCTGCGTTATCGGTCTGTATTACAGTCGACCCGGCGAAATCATTACAGGATCGTGCGGATCGATCTGCGGTCCCCGTATTCGGGTACGATCTTCATAACAATATGTACCTATTGGACGGGCTGAACGAAAAATTATCCGAGGACGAACTATTGGAAGCCATCTTCGATCTGGCCTGTAAATGGCAGGATCGTGCGAAACGATTCTATCCGATCGGATGGGAAGCGGTCGGGTTCCAGGAAACGTATATCCATAATTTCGAACGGATGATGAAAGAACGAAACCGATTCTTTTCAGTCGAATCGATTAAACGTCGGGTGTCCAGTAAAGAAGAACGGATCCGTCGATTGATCCCACGTGTGAAACATGGATTTTATGTTCCGAACGTATTATTGATCCAACCACGTACCAAACGTGAAGACCCGTACGATCTGACCCGTCGGTTGATTTGGGAACTGACACGGTTCCCACGTGCACAATACGACGATCTGGCCGATGCGACCGCAGATCAATTGGATATTGTCCCGTCTAGTTATCTACCACGCGGTAAAAAAGGTGAACCCAAAGAACGTGAAGGTACGTTCAGTGAGCCAAAGATTACCAGTAGCCATCCCTCGATCGTCCAGGATCGAAGAACTCGAAAATATGCCCGTGCGCTTATGGATGATACCAGCGGCGCGGTTCGTTAAGGAGTGTACTAATGGCAGTTACGGCACCGTGGTTACGTAAAAAACGAGAACAATCCGAGGATTTTGATCCGAGGGAACATAATACAGAGGAAGAAAACGATTTATTGGCCCATGCCGAGGAACGGTTCGTATTGGCCGAAAACGGTAAGACGGATCCCAGCGGTCGGCCGTTACACGCCAAATGGCGCGATATGGATAAAATGTATCGTGGTAACCAATGGAAGAGTAGTACCCCGGCATATCGTTCACAGCCGGTTATTAATCTGACGTTTGCGTTCGTCGAAGCGGTGGTCCCAAGGATTACAGACAATAATCCAAGTATCCTGGTACTGCCACGACAGTCACGTAAAGATCAACGGTTGGCGGATTATTTACAAGATATCCAATCGTATCTATGGTACTCGAACGAATTCCAATACGAGTTAGGGATAGCCGCTCGGATGGTCCTAAAATACGGGACCGTTATTTTTAAAGCGGTATGGGATCCCGATCTATTTGATGAATTAGGTGATGTTCGTTATACCGTGCTTCACCCGATGAACTTTTTCCCGGACCCACGTGCTGAAACGATTGATCAGATGGAATATTGTTTCACACGGATCCCGAAACCGTTGGAATATTTTGCACGTCGTTGGCCCGATAAGGGACATCTTGTGCGACACGCACATGATCTTGATGCTACCGAGAATACCGAGGGTGCTAATACGTACGTTGGTGAAGAATCCGCGGCACTTCACGAATACTGGTTCCGGGATGAGAACGGCGATCAATGTGTTATGTATTATGCCAACGGTGTGGTACTGCAAATTATCGGTGGCGAGTACGATGATTCCAACGAACCCGTCTACCGGCATAATAAGTTTCCGTTTACACGTTGGATTAACTATCCGATCGATAAACATTTTTGGGGTATGGGCGAAATTGAAATCGTTGAAATTATTCAACGGCTTATTAATTCTTTCGAAGCACAGATCATTGATAATACACGACTTATGGGGAACGCGATGTGGGTTGTTTCGAAACGGATATCCGGACTGACCGAGGAAGATGCTTGGCTATTTGTCGATCGGCCCGGTCATATTATCTTTACCGATGAAGGCGGTGTGGAACGGGTACAAGGTGAATCGATCCCGCCGCATATTCCGCAACACGTCACGTTCCTGATCCAATTAATGGAACAGATTCTAGGTGTCCACGATGTGGTACAGGGACGTCGGCCTTCGGGTGTGCGTGCTGCGAGCGCTATCATTGCGTTACAAGAGACCGCTAATATTCGGATACGTCAGAAAGTGCGTCATATGCAACAGGCTTTAATACGGTTGGTCCAACAAGGTAACGCGTTGGTATTGGAACATTATAACGAACCACGTAACGTTCGTATGACAGGTCGACATGAGATCACAACGCTTGATGTTCGCGAGGCACTCGAAGAACGGTTACTTGACCAGGCGGCAGCGGCCCAATTATTGGAAGGCCGTGCCCCGGAAGAGATTACGGAAGACGATATGGAACAAATCATTCGCGAGATTAAGTTTCCTGCGTTCGATGTTGAAGTCAATATTGGTCCGAGCGTTCCTTATTCACAGGCGTTACTATACGAGCAGGCCAAAGAATATTTCGGGTTGGGTGCAATCGATCAGCAGGCACTCCTTGAGCATACAAATTTCCCGGGTGCTGAAGAAATTATTAACCGGATGCAAGGCGGAATGGCAGCGGAACAGGAAATGAAGGAACGGGTTGGCGAAGCAACCTATCGTCAGCAACAAGGCGGTATGCCGGCAGGTTCCGATATGTCGATGCCGAGGGGAGGTGGCAGGTAATGAGTCCAGTACGTGATATGGGTGAACAGAAACCGTCTGCTAACCCGCAAAGTATTGAAGAGTTTATGAAACAAGAAGGGTCCAAGAAATGGACCAACGAGGAATTGATGAATAAGGTACCGGAATCTCGATCCAAGCGAAAATAGCAGAACCCATACAGTGGTAGCCGACGGGCTTAAAACGGCAACACCAGAGCCGACGGGCTATAAACGGAATTTACGGGCGACGGCCCTAAAACGGAAGGCGGTACAGATAAATGGAGTTTCAGAACCGAGAACATCGAATCGAAGACGAAGGTCCTGTCGACGTCAACGAAGCCGAAGTAACCGAAGAAACAACATCGGAACCCGATAAAACATCGGAACCGGTTCAGGAAGAAACGTTCAGCGACCCCGAACCGGAACCGGAACAGGATACCGATCCCATGGTCACGGATTCGGACGGTAATCCATTAACACAGTCGCAGTACGATGCTCAGTTACGTCGTCGATTAGAACGTCAGGAACGTAAACTTGAGAGGGAGAGGAAGAAAAAAATGGAGAAAATGTTCGGTACTTCCGACGAGAACGAAATTGCTAACTATTATCAAGCAGGTCGGGCGGTATCTGAACGTGCAGGTGCTCCACCGCGGACTATCTTGGACCGGTTACGGCAGCAACAATCACAACAGAAACCCGGTCAGCAACAAGGTGTCCCGGCTCCTTCCTCGATGAGTGATAACGAAGTGCTTCGGGAAGTGCGAGAATTACGGGAAACGCTCGAAACGGAACGTGAACGTAACGTTCGACAGAAACAAGAACAAGAGGCACGTGATGAATTCGGTAATTTGTTCGAAGAGAATCGGATGGATATCGAAGAATATGCCGAAGATTACGGACTCTCGTTAACGGACGCGTCTGCTGTCGTATTACGTCCACATCTAAAGAACCATTATAAGAACCAGATTAAAAAACAACAGCAGACGAAACGTAACCGTGCTGTGGATACCGGATCGGGTTCACCAGGTAAATCGACACCAACCCCGAGTGAATCATTAACTGCTAGTCAGAAACGTGTGGCACAGAAGATGGGATTATCTCCCACCCAATACTATAACCAGCTCAAAGAGTTGGGTCAGATTGATGAAAGTTGAGGTGACGATAAATGGCTTTTGAATCTGTTCGAAACTTGATCAGTGGTAAACCTCCGGTAGCACCACCGCTATCGAATTATAAATTGCCGTTAACGGAGTCCGAAGATGCGGTTTCTGGTGCAGCGTATCGATTGAACCGTGTCGGTGCAGGTAACTTCCGACTAACGTTAGCACAAGATACCGATAAAGATGCTGCTGCTATTTGTCTGAACGATGTGGATGGTGAGGCCGACGACGGCAGTGATGCCCAGGTATTTGCCCGTGTGGCATGGATCACACCGGGTATGGTTTATAAAGTACCGATTACCGACAAGGACGGTACCGCTCTGACGACATTGCACACCGATGTTCAGATTGGTGCCACGTGTAATATTAACGATACCGGGGACGGCCTCGACGGAGAGACGGATACCAGCTCCGTTGACGGACCTCTGTCCGTTATAGATATCGACGAAGACGAAGAAGTGGCATGGGTTGTTTTCAACTCCTGTTATCTCAATACTGATCGCGACTTGAGTGCTTAATTTAAATACCTGTGGAGGTGACGAAGAATGGCTACAGCACGTCTAGAACATTTTGGATCCCTATTGTATCCAGGATTACGCGAAATATTTATCGATAAATATAACGAATATCCATCTTTGATCCCGGAGCTATTCAACGTACTATCAACCGATAAACACCAAGAAGAAGATCAATCGATCGGTTCCTTTGGTGATTTTGAGGAATTTTCGGGTACTGTTAATTATCAGCGTATGTACGAGCAGTATTCTGCAATTTATAAATTCCCTGAATATACCAATGGGTTCCAAATCGAACGGATCCTATACGACGATGATATGTACAGTATTATCAATAAACGTCCGCAAGGGCTTGCGATATCCGCGCAACGTACCCGAGAGAAGCATGGGACGGCGATCTTTAATAATGCGTTCGATAGTGATTATCCCGGACCGGATGGAAAAGCCCTATGTGCGACTGACCATCCGACGATGACGCCAGGTGGACCGACGGCGCGTAGTAATATGGATACATTGGAATTGAACCACGAGAACCTTATGACAGTTGTTAACCGGATGCGACAAACAAAAGATGACCGTGGTGAAATATTCCCGGTTATCCCGACAACACTTATGGTTTCGGTTAATAACCATGAGCTGGGCTGGAAATTGATCGCAGCTGAACATCAGATTCAGCAATCCGATGAAAATCCCAATATTCACCAAGGTCGCTATCGGTTGATTACCAACCCGTATCTAGAAGACGATGATGCATGGTTCGTTATGGATGACCAGTATCGTCAAATGTTCCTTAACTGGTTCGATCGTACGCCGCTCGAATTCAGTATGGAGGAAGATTTCGATACGTTCGTCTCCAAGTTCCGTGCGTATATGCGTTACGATGCTGGTTGGAGTGACTGGTTCTGGATTTATGGGTGCAACCCGAACGCGTAACGGATAGTTAATTAGGCGGGATACCCGTTAGGGTAGCTGTCCTCCGGCTGTCCCGCCTATTTTAAGGAGGCAAAAAGATGGCTAACGAATATGGTATGCATATTAATAAAGCACTTTCGGCAAACGGATTTGGGATCGGGACCGAAGGGAACGAGACCACAGTCGTTGATGATTCCGGTAATCTCTATCATAAAGGTGTCCAGCTTGATTTAGACCCTGCCGAAGTAAACGCGAAACGACTTGCCACGATCAGTATGTCCCCGTCCGATTTTAGTGATGATGATGAAGTCGAGACTGGTTTTACCCTGCCTGAGGGTGCAATCGTAACCAATGTATTCTTAAACGTTGGGACCGAAGAAACAACCCAATCAACCAAGACAGTAGATGTTGGTACCCTATCGACCGATGATGGTGATGCCGACGGGTTCTTAGCTGCGGTAAGCGTGGGGGCAACCGGGTTGGTTAAAGGTACATTGGATAATGACGGCCAAACACTCGGTGCGTTGCTATACGTAGACGAGGATGGAGCCGGTACTTTGGTACCTGAACCGGATATTGCTTCGGGTGAGAAAATGGTTACTGTTACCGCTGGTGATGCGTCCGGTCTTGATGAAGCTGAGTTCGATATTATTATCGAGTATATCGAGGTGACCTAAATGGCGCTTTATAAAGATTACGGATATACCCTGGTAGAACAGGGTATATCCGTTGAAGATGATACCGATGATTTTTATACACGAATAATACCGATCCAAGGGTATACGCGATTATTGGTCACCTACGATATTACGGTTGCTTTCACCGGTGGGTCTTCACCGGGTCTTGCATTTACTATCGAAGGGAACGTATCCGGTGATTCGGAAAATCCCGAGTGGGTTGAGCTAACAACACTTGTGACCACGGATAATGGATATGAATCCGCAGCACCTTCCGATCCCACAATCACCAGTACCGGTAAAGATTATAAATATTATTCCGGTCTGGTCGGAACCGATATCCGGATCAAGGTGTCGGTCAGTGGCTCACCTACAGGTGGAACAGCAACAATCGATAATATTCATCTGCTAGGTAAATAACGATCGGAGGTACTAATGCCGGATAAGTCGAATCATGTTGATAGTAATCAGGACAAAATGCCATCACTAGATACATCCGGTGATCTCGCTAGGGTCCGTGAGTTATATGATACCGAACGACGTTTAGCTCAAAGTATTAGTGAATTGACGATTACGCTAGGACGATTCGAACGCGAGATAAGCGAAGTCAGATCATATATGAAAAGTTATAACAACTTACGATCCGAAGTAAATAAAGCGCTCGAAGTATCACTGGAAGCCTGTCGTAAATTGGAATATATCGAGAAAAAAGATACTTGGTGGGATGACGTAAGAGAAAGTATTGGTTGGGTTATTGGTTTCGGCGCAACATTATTATTGATAATGGAACGGATGGGATA
>Ga0207421_10008081_pt1 | contig 11014 bp, 8 predicted proteins | sample SodLakKL_010_SED_4_FD_187542 | JGI IMG/M metagenome (GOLD analysis project Ga0207421, IMG submission 187542) | Alkaline sediment microbial communities from Lake Tanatar, Kulunda Steppe, Russia - 8KL_010_SED (SPAdes) (version 2) | ecosystem: Environmental > Aquatic > Non-marine Saline and...
TCTCGACGCGGCGGTGCGGGAGTGGCTCGCGGCGCGGACGGTGCCGGTTTCGGATTCGTTGGATAAGCTCGAGGAGGGGCGCTGATGAGCGGAGCGCGGCAGCTTCCCTTTGCACGAGTGGGCGTGGTCGGCGGCGGTCAGCTTGGCCGGATGATGGCGTGGGCGGCACGCCGGATCGGCGTGGAGCTGACGGTGCTCGATCCGGCCGCCGAGCCGCCGGCCGCGGGCATGGCGCACCATCACGTGCGGGCGCGGCTCGACGATCCGGAGGCGCTCCGCCGGCTCGCCGGCGAGCACGACGTGGTCACCTTCGAGATCGAGCACACCGATCCGGAAACGCTCGCCCGCTGCGAAGCGGACGGGGCAACGATCCACCCTTCGCCGCGTGTGCTGGGGGTGATTGCGGATAAGCTCGCGCAGAAAGAGGCGATGCTCCGTGCCGGGGTGCCGACGGCTCGGCACGCGGCGTGGGAGCCGGCGGCTCGGCCGGCGACGGCGGACGCGGCCGCTAACGGCGGGCCGGCTTCCGCCACGGAGAGGAACGTTGCCACGGGGCCGGCGGGCCGAAACCCGGAGGAGCGGGGTTCCCGGGCCGGTGGGGCTGCCGCAGCGGGGGCGCGTTCGTCCCCGAGCTCGGCGGACGTGGCAGGGGAAGCTGCTTCCGGGCATGGCCCGCTCCCGGAAGAGTTCTCCTATCCGGTCGTTCAGAAGCTTCGCTTCGGCGGGTACGACGGGCGCGGCGTCAAGGTGCTTGCGAGTCCGGAGACGGAACCTCTCCAGGGTCCGAGTCTCGTCGAAACCATGGTGGACGTGTGGTGCGAGCTCGCGGTGCTCGTCGTCCGGGGAAGGGACGGTGAGATCGCCTGTTATCCGCCGTTCGAGATGGCGTTCGACCCCGAGCTCAATATCTGCGACGCGGTGGTGGCTCCGGCTCGAGTTGCCGAGGGGACGACCGAGCGAGCCCGGACGTTTGCCACCAACGTGGTGGAGGAGCTCGGCGGAGTCGGGATCTTCGCGGTGGAGCTTCTCGTGGACCGGAGCGGGCGGGTTCTGGTGAACGAGACGGCGCCCCGTCCACACAACTCCGGGCACCTTACGATCGAGGCGGCCGCAACGTGCCAGTTCGAGCAGCACCTGCGCGCCGTGTGCGGGCTGCCGCTCGGATCGACCGAGCTTCTCACCCCGGCAGCCATGGTGAATGTTCTGGGGACGGGGGCTACGGGAGCCGCGCAGGTGGGCGGGTTTTCGGAGGCGCTTGCGGTCCCGGGAGCACGCCTCCATCTCTACGGCAAGGCTCAGTCACGCCCAGGGCGGAAAATGGGACACGTCACCGCGTGCGCATCGGAGCCGGCGACTGCGCTCGCCCGGGCGCGGGAGGCGCAGCAGGCGCTTCGGATTACGGGAGCAGGGTGAGGGGCCTGCGGCCGAGACGTGCGGGCGGCTATGCCTGGGGTGCGGGGTCGACAGGATGTATGGCGCCGCAGGGGCAGGCTCGGGCCGGCCTGGGCCGAAGACTGGTCAGTGCAGCGGGGCCGTCGGAACCTCGCCGGTGGGACCCCGGCGGATGTCCGGATCGCAACCAGTTATCCGACAGGAGTCAAGGAGGGATGTGCGATGAACAAGAGAACGTTGGGAAAGACAGGTTTCGCAGTATCCGAGGTATCGCTCGGTACGTGGCAGCTTGGCGGCGGTTGGGGAGAACCGTTCGACGACGCCAACGCGGATCGTGTGCTCAATGAAGCGATCGACAACGGGGTGAACTTCATCGACACCGCCGACGTCTATTCCGACCGCGCAAGCGAGCGCGCGGTAGGCCGGGTGGTGAAGCGCCGCTCGGAACGCGTGTACGTCGCCACCAAGTGCGGCCGGCGGATTCAGCCGCACACCGCCGACGGGTATACCCCTGAGGCAATGCGCCGGTTCGTCGAGGAAGCGCTCGAAAACACCGGCCTCGAGCGGATCGATCTCATGCAGCTCCACTGTCCGCCCACGGAGGTCTACTATCGCCCTGAGATCTTCGAAGAGTTCGATCGGATGCGGCAAGAGGGCAAGATTGGGTTTCTCGGCGTTTCAGTCGAGAAAGTCGAGGAGGGGATCAAGGCGATCCAGTACGACAACGTGGCGTCGGTCCAGATCATCTTCAACATGTTCCGCCAAAGGCCGGCGGATCTGTTCTTCGAGCTCGCACGCCGCTTCAACGCGGGGATTATCGTCCGCGTACCGCTCGCGAGCGGCCTTCTTTCGGGCAAGATGCGGCGCGATCGCACGTTCAACCGGGGCGACCATAGGAACTTCAACCGCGACGGGAAGGCGTTCGACCGTGGCGAGACCTTTTCCGGGCTCGATTTCGAGCAGGGGCTCGAGGCCGTAGAGGAGCTGAAGAAGGTCTTTGCCGGCGATGAGCCGCTTGCCGCGTGGGCGATTCGCTGGATCCTCATGTTCCCGGAGGTATCGTGCGTTATCCCGGGGACCGGCAAGACCGAGCAGCTTCACGAGAACTTGCGCGCCGCGAGCCTCCCGGAGATCGATTCGGAGCGGATGGCGCGTGTGCGGGAGATCTATGACCGCTCCATCAGGCCGTCGGTGCACCAACGGTGGTAGGGCCCACGAGGCTTGGTGGATGCTCCCAGGCTCGCTTTGGCGGCAACGGCGCATTCACGGGTGGCGGATGAGTTCCAACCCCGGGAGAAGAGGGCCGGTACGGCGCCTCCAGCCCCGGCGGGAAGCCGGGGGCCCGGGGCGGAGTCGGCAGGCCACCAAGCCCGGCGCCGCGCCGGCCGGGAGCCCCGGGGCCCCGCCGGTAGACCGGACCGGCGCCCTCAAGCCCGGCGGCGGCCCGGGGCCCGCGGCCCGGGTCGTACCCCGCCCGCGCCGGCCGGAATCCCGGAGCCCGGGTCGTACCCCCGCCTACGCCCGCAGGGCGCCTCCAGCCCCGGCGCCGTCCGCTTACCGGCGCCGCGGTCTGCCGTTTGGCCCCCGGACTCGGGGACTTACCTAGTGCTGCCGGGACGGCTCCCCATGGGCCAACGTCTGGCCCTCCGACCCGGCGCCTTACCCCACAAAACGTTCGTACAGCTCCTCGATCCTCCGCCGGATCTTTCGGAGCTCGGCGCCGAGCGACTTCCCACGCCGGTGGTCGCGGCGCTCGAAGGCGCGAGCCATCTCGGCTTCGAGCTTCTCCTTCTGCGCTTCCAGCTCGAGGATCCGGTCTTCGAGCGTGTCCTCGCTTTCCGGGCGAGGTGCCGGTGGCTTGCCGTAGGCTCCGGCCTTGCCGGTGGCGGGACGAGCCGAGCCGGTGCCGGTACCGCCGGTGGCGCCGCTACGGGTGCCGGCATCGCCGCGCGCGCCGCCGCCGGGAGCGCCCCGGGTGCTGCTCTCGCCGCCGCGGGGAGCCCCGGTGGCGGCGCCTCCGTGCGGCTTGCGGCGGGAGCTCCCCTCGGCGCCGCCTCGGCGGTCGCCGAATTTGCCGCGCAGGGAGCGCCCCCGCTTGGCCCAGAACTCGGTGAAGCCGCCGGGGTAGGTCTGCAGGCCCAGGTCACGCAGCTCGACTACGCGATCCACCACGGCGTCCAGCAGGTACCGATCGTGGGAGACGACTAAGATGGTGCCGGCGAACTCGCAGAGTGCGTCCTCGACCGCTTCCCGCGCCGGGATGTCGAGATGGTTGGTGGGCTCGTCGAGCACCAGGAAGTCGGCGCCGAGCAGAGAAGCGCGTGCCAGCTGGAGCCGGTTCCGTTCGCCGCCGGACAGATCCCGGATCCGGGTGTCCAAATCGCGGTCGCGAAAGAGATAGCGCTCCAGGATTCTGGCGGCCTCGCCGCGCGGCATGGGACGGAGGCGCTCCATCTCTTCGAGCACGGTGGCGTCGGGGCGGAACATTTCCTGGTGCTGCGCGCAGTACGCGACCGTTTGACTGGGCCCGACGCGGAGCGTCGGATGGTCCCAGCACCCGTCCCCGACGATGTCGGAAAGAAGGCTCGTTTTGCCGCTCCCGTTGGGTCCTACCAGGCCGACCCGCTCGCCCACCTCCATAAAGAGGGAAGCGCGCCGGAGAAGCGTCACTCCGCCGCGCCGCACCGTGTGCTCTCGTATGTCGAGCGCGATCCGGGCGCGTCCCGCGCGTGCGTTGAAAGAGATCTCCGGTGCTTTGCGCTCCAGCGCCGGAGCGGGCTCGGCGGAAGCCTTCGCTTTCTCGAGTTGCGTTCGCCTGGCGCGGAGTCTGCGTCCCCACGACGGGTCGGGATGCGCCTTTGCGATCTGGGCAAATCGCTCCACGAGCGCTTCGAGGCGCGCCAGCTTCTTCTGCGCCGCCTGGTGGCGAGCGCCTGCGGCAACCGCCTTCTGAAGTTTCTCCGCTTGGTACTCCGAGTATCCCCCGGCGTACCGAGTCGTCTGTCCGTGCTCGATCTCGATTACACCGTCGACGACCCGATCGAGCAGATAGCGGTTGTGCGAGACGATGAGAACCGCGCCGCGAAACGACCGCAGGAACTCCTCCAGCCAGGCAAGGCCTGCGAAATCGAGGTGATTTCCCGGTTCGTCCAGGACAAGGAGGTCAGGGCGCTGCATCAGGGCGCGTCCCAAGTCCAGGATGTTCCGCTCGCCGCCTGAAATCCGGGTCAGTGGGGTGTCCGCTGCGTACGTCAGGCCGAACGTAGACAGAAGGCGGTCCGCGGAGATCTCCGCGTCGTCTCCGTTGACGGCGTCATACTCGTCCCGGATCCTTTGGTAGGAGGCAAGGGCTGCTTGGAGCTCATCCGGCTCGACCGAGGCGAGCGCCTCCTCGGCGCCCCGGAGCTGACTCCGGAGCGCAAGGACGTCCGCCATGAGGTAGCTGCGAAGATCGTGGTCCGCTACGTCGAGCGAGAGGTCGCTCTGCCGGTCCGGGGTGCAGATTCCGGTCTCATGCGCAGACTCCGCATGGTTACCGCTTCGATCCCGCTCTTGAGCCACGTATGCCGTCCGAAGCACGCGCGCCCGCACGATTCTGCCGCCGGTCGGCTCTTCTTCCCCGAGCAGGAGGCGGCAAAGCGTAGACTTGCCGGCTCCGTTCGGTCCCACCACGCCGAGCTTCTCCCCCTCGGCAATCGCGAACGATGCTCTCCGCAGGACGGCTTCTCCTGCGTAATCCATGGCCACGTCGTGACACTCCATAAGCGTCATACTGTTACCCTCCCTGTGCCGCGGCAGCGATTGCGTCTCTCGAGCGCTTATGGAGAGGGAGGGCACCACCGCGGAGCTCCGCCTGCTCGGAGCAGGCCCGCTGTGGCGGCGGCGCAAAAAAAGGCCGCGGCGCCTCTCTCCGACTCGAGAGAGGCGCCGCGGCCTGCATAGTTCATGCACACCGGCCGAATGCGGATCAGCCGGTGTCCGTGCAAACCTCCGGACACACCTCTCCCGTCGACCCGGTGTACCCGGAAATCCGGCGAGGAATAAGGTGTGCGTTGATTTGCACGCTCATCATGGGCCTACTATAGCTTGGATTCTCGAAGCGGACAAGTCCCCGCGGCCGGCTGCGGCTAGCTCCTAAGCATTTACTTCTTTTCGATTCCATCTAGTCCTCAAGAGGAAGGAGAAGACGGGTCGGTCGAGATCTCCTGGCGGACGAATCAGCACAAGGCACTCAAGTACTGGGGGCTGCAGTGGGGTGAGCACGTTGTCGTCGAAGAGCCGGAATCGCTGAGAGCGGAGCTTCTGCGGATCGGGCGGCTTTTCAGGAGGAGTATGGGAGTGAGGCGTGAGAGTGGGCAGGGCGTAAACTTGACGATCAGATGCCAAGAACGACCTGTAGCTATTTCACTCAATCGGAAGACTGCGGATACGGATGCGTTCTTCCGATATCGTCACCACGCAGCCACGCTGCAACTCGCGCTCATAATTGCGACAGATTCTATCGATTTGACGGGCGATCTCTTTCGGCCGAACTCCCTGGCTTTTACGGAATAGAATAAAGGAGGGTCTTGCTTCCTATCGGACAGCCAACAGTGCCCCAAAATCGGTATCAGCTGAGACGAGCACTCGATCCTCTCGCAGAGCCACTGCAAACACATCCGAATCAACCGAAGCCTGCATCTCGAGCTCTCGTATATGCAACGCGTCGCGCCCGCGTTCATGCAGCAAATGCGACAGTGACGGTGATAATGCGTTGTCAATGAGTAGTTTCATGCTTCGCGACTAAGCTCGATTTCTCGATCTTTACTCAGAGCCGCGGCATAGTGAAGCGCTTGCGAGACGTCCTCGGCTTCAAGATCCGGATACGCCTCCAGAATCTCTTCTCTCGACATTCCATCCGCAACCATCGAAACGACGGTCGCAACAGGAATTCGGAGGTGACGAATACATGGAACCCCGCCCATCTTATTCCCTTCAGCTGTTATTCGGTCGAACATATCTCGCCTCACGCGTTCAGTATACGTCACAAACAGCTCCGCGTAAGTCGCGACTGATGAGCTCCGGCGGCGAGCGGACGGATAGGCGCGGTTCACCGCTCGGCGACCAGGCTACGCCGCCGCGACGGTGAGCTGACAGCCTGGGGCTACGCGCTCGCCGCGAGCCGGGGAGGGCGGGCCGGTCCCATACCAGCACGTGGCCCTTCTCGGGCCCGGGCCGTCCCCGCTGGCCGTCCCCGCTGGGCGCCGCCCTGGCGGGGGCTCGATCGCCCGCTACCCGCCGGCCTGCTCGAGCGTCTTCTGTTTCCAGTCCAGCGCCCCCACGGGGCACGCTTCGACGCACTCGCCGCACTCGGTGCACGAGTGTGGGAGAGGGCGGTCGAACGCGGTACCGATTCTCGTCTCGAACCCGCGATTCTTGAAGCCCAAGAGGTTCTCGTTGATGACCTCGCCGCAGAGCTTCACGCACAGTCCGCACTTAATGCATTTGCCGTTATCCAGAATGATATGCGGATGTGAGGCGTCGTAGCCGCTCTCTCCTTTGGCCCCGCGGTACAGCTCGGGATCCGCGCGATGGCTTCGCGCAAGCTCCCGGAGGCTGCAGTCGCGCTGAGCGGTGCATCCGCACTCCAGACACCTGGCGCCTTCTTCGGCGAGCTCTTCCGCCGAGAACGTATGGCTCACCTCGCCGAACGTACTCGTCCGTTGATCGAGAGGGATGAGACGTTGCCGTGTTCGGGGCCGCTCCGCGGGCTGCGACAGGAGCGTGAGATCGTCGGGCGAGAGGCTCTGCCAGTGGCCGCGGGAGACGTTCACCTGCGGAGGGAGGGAGCGATCTTCTCCCCGTACATATGCCTCGACGCTTGCCGCGACTCTTCGGGCGCCGGCAACCGCCTCCACGACTGTTGCGGGGCCGGTGGTGCAGTCGCCGGTACCAAAGACGTTTTCGTCCGCGCGGCAGTCGTCCTCTGACACGGCCACGTCTCCCCACTTGTTGGTCGGTAGCTCCTCGGGGGCCACTGTCTTCTGGCCGATCGCGGCGATTACGGTATCCGCGGTCACCTCGAACTCGCTTCCTTCGATGGGGACGGGCCGCCGCCGTCCGGAGGCGTCCGGCTCTCCGAGCTCCATCTCTCGGCACTCGAGGACGAGCCGGTTTCCGGAACGCCGCAGGCTGATGGGCTGGGTGAGGAAGCGGAACTGAGCGCCTTCCTCCCGCGCCTCGTCGATCTCTATCTGCTCGGCCGGCATCTCCTTCTCGGTGCGCCGGTACAAGCAGTGTACCGGGCTTTCAGTCAGCCGGATGGCACTCCTGACGCAGTCCATCGCGGTGTTTCCACCGCCAACCACAACGGTTTCACCGGGGTTATCTCCCTGCCATCCGCCGGCGGCAAGCTCCTGCAGCCACTCGATACCGCCTCGCGCAAGTTCCTCCCCTTCGGTACGCATACCGCTCGAACGCCATGAGCCGACGGCAACGATCACGGCCGAATAGCGCTCCTTGAGCTCCGCCATCTGCACGTCCCGACCGAGCTCATGGTTGCACAGGATTCGGATTCCGCCCATGCGCTTGAAGTGGGCCAGCTCACGGTCCAGCACCTCTTTCGGCAGGCGATACTCGGGGATGCCGTAGCGGAGCATCCCTCCCGCTTCCGGTAGCCGTTCATAGATGTCTACGCTCATCCCTGCGTCGCGCCGCAGAAAGTAGGCGGTCGCGAGTCCCGCCGGCCCAGCACCGACAATCGCCACCCGCTCACCGGACAGCGGCGGGAGCTCTTCCATGTAGTCGTCGTAGTGGAGATCGGCGGCGAAGCGCTTGAAGTCGTTTATGGCGACCGCCTCACGGTCCAGAACGTGACGCCGGCAGTCCTTCTCGCAGAACCGGGGACAGACCCGTCCGATCGAAAGTGGAAGCGGAATTCGCTCTTTGATAATCTCGAGCGCTTTGCGGTGCTCTCCGTGTCGCCCGGCCCGCACATAGCCTTCCACATCGGCGCCTGCCGGACATGCGAGCGTACACGGCCCTTCGCAGTCCCCGGTGTGCTCTGAGAGGAGAAGCTCCAGTGCGGTGCGTCGCATCTCGAGGACCGCCGGGCTTGATGATTCGATCTCCATGCCGTCCATCACTGAGGCGGAACACGACGGCATCCACTTGCCGCTCTTGGCGTCCCGTACGATACATACGAAGCAGGAGGTCGTTCGGCTGACGCGCTCGCTGTGGCACATGGTCGGGATCTCGATGCCGTTTTCCGCGGCGATGTCCAGGATCGTCCGGTCCGGCGGTGCTGATACGGGTTTCCCGTCTATGGTGAAGGTGACTTGGTTGTTCTTAGCTTGCGACACGGACAGCTCCTCCTTTCGCGACGCGGCTGATGGCGTTTTGCCGGCAGACTTCAATGCAGCTGTTGCAGCGCGTGCACACTGCGTTGTCCACGACGAAGTCCTCGCTGATGCAGTTCACGGGGCACGCTTTGATGCAGAGCTTGCAGCCGTTGCACTGATCGGGATCGATGAATATATCCACAAGCGCCTTACACTCGAGCGCGGGGCAGAAACCTTCCTCTACGTGGCTCTGGTACTCATCGTTGAAGTAGCGGAGAGTCGAGAGGACCGGGTTGGGGGCTGTCTGGCCCAAGCCGCACAGCGACCCTTGCTTGATCTTGGTTCCCAAGTCCCCGAGACGCTCGATGTCGGCGGCACTCCCTTCCCCGCCGGTGATCCGCTCGAGCGTCTCCAGCATGCGCTTCGTTCCTACCCGGCAGAACGTGCACTTGCCGCAGCTCTCTCTCGTGGTGAACTCCAGGAAGTACCGGGCAGTCTCCACCATGCATCGATTCGTGCCGATGACGATCAGACCGCCGGAGCCCATGATCGCCCCGAGCGAGCTGAGGGAGTCATAGTCGATCGGCGTGTCGAAATGCTCCGCAGGGATGCAGCCTCCGCTCGGTCCGCCGATCTGCACGGCCTTGACGCCCCCGCGCTCGGCGCCGCCGATGTCGAAGACCACTTCGCCGATTGACAGCCCCATCGGCACCTCGACGAGGCCCGAGTATTGGAGGTCACCCGCGAGCGCGAAGAGCTTGGTGCCGGTGCTGTTCTCCGTGCCGGTCTTGGTGAACGCCGAGGCTCCGTAGCGTACGATTTGCGGTATATTCGCGAACGTTTCCACGTTGTTGATCGCGGTCGGAGCGCCATGGAAACCGTAATCCGTCGGATATGGCGGGCGGTACCGCGGGGTTCCCCGGCGTCCTTCGAGCGAGTGGATGAGCCCGGTCTCTTCGCCGCACACAAAAGCTCCGGCGCCTTCCTTGACGCGGATATCTACTGCGTGGCCGTCGATCACGTTGAGCTCCGCGGCCCGGATCTGTTCGATCGCGGTGTTGAGGTTCTTGACTGCGCGGGGGTATTCGGCGCGACAGTAGATGAACAGCCGGCGGGCCCCGGTCGCCTTGGCCCCAATGAGCATTCCCTCTAAGACGAGGTGCGGGAGTGACTCCATGAGGGTACGGTCCATAAAGGCACCCGGGTCACCTTCGTCGGCGTTGCAGATGAGGACCTTGTTGTCCGACTCCTTGCCTGCGAGAAAACGCCATTTCAATCCGGTCGGGAAGCCGCCGCCGCCGCGGCCTCGCAGCCGTGACTCTTTCACTTCCTCGACCAGCTTCTCGGGAGCCATCTCGTGCGCGGCGGCCAGCGCCTCGTATCCCCCATGCCCCCGGTATTCCTCAAGCGACGTGGGCTCGATCCGTCCGGCGAGTGCCATGATGGACGTTCTTTCCTTCTGCGCTCGCGCCTCGTTCGGCCGGAATCGTCCCTGCTCTTCCAGATTCAGAATTCGCCGGAGTTGATCCTGTTTGGGCTCTACTTTCTCGTAGAAATACCTCCCCGAGTCGGTCTCGACTTCCACCAGCGGTTCGGCGTAGCAGTGGCCGATACATCCCACCTCGACGATGGGGACGTCAGATAGTGTTCCGTGCTGTTCGGCCGTTTTCCGGAGGAGTTGCAACACCTCTCCGGCGCCGGCCGCAATGCCGCAGCTTGCTGTTCCTACTTTGATCCGTGTAACCATCACTCCGCAGCTCCCGTGTTCTCGGCCGTGCTCTTCGATTGAGTCTGATTCGACCGACCGTTCGAATCTTCCGCTTTCTTGTACTCACGAATCGTCTTCAGCAGCTTCTTCCGGTCGAGCTTGCCGTAGACTTTGCCGTTGATGCTGATGACCGGCGCTAAGCTGCAGCATCCGAGGCAGGCCACGCTCTCCATCGAGAAAAGTCCGTTTTCATCGGTCTCTCCGTCGCGAATGCCGAGCGCGTCGGCGAGCCAGGTGAGGATCAGCGGAGCGCCGATAATGTGGCAAGCCGTCCCGTCGCACACCATGATGTGGTACTTCCCCGGAGGAATTCGTTTGAACTGCGTATAGAAGCTCACCACGCCTTCTACCTCGACCGGCGGAACGTCGAACTCCGTAGCAATCCGTTCGATTGCCTCGTCCGAGATGTATCCTTCCGTTTCTTGCTCCTTCTGCAAGGTCTTGATCAGATCGGAGCGCTCAACCGCGGCAGTCTGTTCCATTCGATGTTGCCCCTCCAGTCACGGGTGTTGTGTCTATGGCGGCCGTCGTATCC
>Ga0207421_10008082_pt1 | contig 11014 bp, 9 predicted proteins | sample SodLakKL_010_SED_4_FD_187542 | JGI IMG/M metagenome (GOLD analysis project Ga0207421, IMG submission 187542) | Alkaline sediment microbial communities from Lake Tanatar, Kulunda Steppe, Russia - 8KL_010_SED (SPAdes) (version 2) | ecosystem: Environmental > Aquatic > Non-marine Saline and...
GTAAAAACTAGCACCACGGAAAAATTTCCTCAACAAAAGTCCTCCTCTCATTCTCCTGTTCATTTAAACACTTTAAATATTTTAACACAAGGATTTTTAAAAAACAACTGGAACCCTTGCTTTACTCCAAAATTCTATCATTTCACAAGCCGAATGGAAAGTATTCGTTGAGTTTCCTCCGTGACTTTATATTTATCACTTATTCGATACCCCACTACCCATAAAATATCTTTTTCATGACAGATCAGGGGGATTAAATCCCTCTCCCGCCGATCCACTTTGCAGTCAATCAAAAAGTCCTTCAGCTTTTTTTTCCCGGAAAGACCCAGGGGCCAAAACCGGTCTCCCTCTCTTCGGTTTCTGACAAGGATCTTTCCCTTAATTTTGTCATAATCGAAGTATTTCACAAACTTATCCCTGCTGACTTTAGACACCTCATCCTTGGAAAACACCTTCAGTTCAAAACTTGCCTTCAAGGGATGGACATAGGTGATCTCTCCCACTGCCAGTTCTTCCTTAAAAGACTCCACGTCTTCTTTGCTTCCCCGGGTGAAAATCAGTTTGTCATAACTGATGAAGGCTTCAAGGTTCATCGGTAAGTGGAGGGCTTTTCCCGTCGCTTTTTTTGCCAGCAGCCCCAAGAGGTTTTGCACCTGCTGATAACTTAACAGCTCTCCCCTTCCCAAGAGCTCTTCCCCGGCCCGTCGAAGGATCCGGGCTTTGATTGCCGGGTGCTGCTTTTCTAAGGCGGGAATCGAAAAAGATACCTGATCTTTTTTCTCAAAACACACCAGCTCTTTATACCTACCTTCCCCTTCTTGTTCAAGGTAATCATAATCCTCTTTTAAAATGTTCGCGGTTTTCACCAGGCTTTGTAAGACGGAAGGGTTGTAGTTTTCCTCCAGGTAGGGAATCAGTTCTCGGCGGATTTTGTTGCGGTGATAAATACTGGTTAAGTTTGTTTGATCGGTCCGGGGAGCTAAATTATGATCGTTGCAGTAAGCCTCGATTTCCCCGCGGGACACATCAAGCAGAGGACGAATAACCTGATCCCTTTTATACTGGATCGCCGTAAGGCCCTGCATTCCTGTGCCTCGCAAAAGACGCATCAATACGGTCTCCGCCTGATCGTTTTTGTTGTGCCCCACCGCAATTTTGGAGGCCCCCACTTTTTTCAGGACTTCCTCAAAGAACTCATACCGAAGGATTCGCCCCGCCTGTTCCGAGGTTAGCTGCTGCTCTTTGGCATAGGTCTGCACATCCATGCTTTTGACAAAACAGATAATGTCCAGTTCCTCACATAGGTTCAGGACGTACTGGGCATCCATCTGGGCGTCGATTCCCCGGATATTATGATTTAAATGAGCCCCGTATACTTCAATCCCCAAACGGGATTTCAATCGATGGAGTAAATGCAGCAAGGTTACGGAATCCGGTCCTCCGGAAACCGCCACTACAATTTTATCTTCGGCTTTTAGCAATCGGTGCTCATCAATGGTATTCAATAGTTGTTTTACGATGCTTTCTTCGGTTGTTTCGTCACTCTTCATAGAATCTCCTCACTTTATAGAGTACCTATTCATTATGATAACATAAGATGCCCCTATAGCCTATGGCATATTTGTGCTCTATGAGGTTTTTTTTACCCTTCCAGGAAATCCATGGCAGTTTTAGCATACAGGGCGGCCACCATACCCAGTCGATTTTCATCAATGTCAAAATGAGGGTTGTGAAGATTGTACACCAAATTCTTTTCCTCATCATAATTTCCGATTCTCAAAAAGGTTCCCGGAATTCTTTCCAGATAAAAGGCAAAATCCTCTCCGGCCATGGAGGGCTTCTTTCCCTCCAACACCCGTTCTTTGCCCAGAAGTTCCTCTGCAACCCCTTGGGCAAATTCCGTAAACTCTTCATTATTAATGGTTGCCGGGTATAAATGGGTGATTTTCAGGGAGTAATCCGCTCCGTAATAGTCTGTAACATTTTTTACGATGTTTTCAATTTTCTCCGGGAGGGCCAGCCTCAGTTCATTGTTTAAGGTTCGAAAGGTTCCCTTTAACAGGGCTTTATCCGGCATAACATTATAGGTTTCTCCCGCCTGAAAGGAGCAGATGGATATCACCAGATTTTCCAAAGGGTCCATCCCTCGGCTGGTTAAACTTTGTAACCGCTGAAGAATTTCCTGGCCGATCAGAATCGGATCAATATTTTCATGGGGCCTGGCCGCATGTCCGCCTTTTCCGTGAATTTCCAGGTACAATTGTCCCGTGGAAGCCATCACCGGTCCCTTGACCACCTCAACGCTTCCCCCCGGGGTGTCCGGCCAAACATGGCCTCCGAGGATTGCCTCTACCTTGGGATTATCCAATACCCCTTCTTCAATCATGGGTTTTGCTCCCCCGGTGCTCTCCTCCGCCGGTTGAAAGATGAATTTCACATTTCCCTTTAATCGGGACTGATATTTTTTCAGCAATTTAGCCGCGCCGATCACATAGGTCATATGGGCGTCATGGCCGCAGGCATGCATTTTCCCCGACACCTTCGATCGGTAGGATGCGGTGCTCTCCTCCTGTAAGGGGAGGGCATCCATATCTGCCCGAAGAGCAATGGTTTTCCCCGGTGCTTTTCCTCTCAACAATGCCACCACTCCGGTTTTCGCCACTCCCGTTGTCACTTCCAGTCCTATATCCTTTAAAATCTTTGCAATCATGGCCCCGGTTCTTTCTTCTTCATATCCAAGTTCCGGATACTGATGCAACTGTCTTCGGATTTCGATCAGCTCTTCTTTTAATGCCTCGCCGCTTTTTAGCCAGGGTATATTCATGGTTTGCCTCCTCTACAACACTTTTTTTACGACCATGGTTTTCCTTTCCTTGAATTCCATAGCTCTCCCTAAACTTCAGAAAGTTTTGCATCCCGGATCTGCAAGGTTTTGCATCAGTCCTTGGGATTGTTCAGCTTTAAACTGAAATAAAAGGTGCTTCCTCTTCCCAACTCGCTCTCCATCCATATTTTCCCTTTCATTAAGTCCACCATGCTCTTGGCGATGGTAAGGCCCAGTCCGGTGCCTCCATATCTTCGGTTAAAGGCCCCTTCGCTTTGGGTAAAGGGCTTGAAAATCCTCTGGCCCATTTCTCTGGAAATCCCTATTCCCGTATCCTGAATCGCGAACTGAATTTCCGAATAATATTTGGTCTTTTTCCTTGCACCGGCCCTCACATGGATTTCTCCCTGTTCCGTAAACTTCAGTGCATTGTTTAAAAGGTTTTCCAAAACCTGCATCACCTTTTCCCGGTCCCCGGATACCATCTTGGGGAGGGTTTCCTCCATATCCAGAAATAAAGAGACCCCCTTTTCCACCCCCTGGGGCTTATACTTAACCAGGAGTTCTTCCAGGAGCTCATGGGTATTAAACTTACGGTTTGCCAATTTCACATTATTGGTTTCGATTTTCGAAAGGTCCAGTACGTCCTGGATGACTTTGGAAAGATTTTTGGAGGATTGTTCAATTTCACCGATATATTCTCTTTGCTCTTCGTTTAATTCCGTATCCTTTAACAGATAAACAAAACCCAGAATCCCGTTCATGGGCGTATTGATCTCATGATTCATATTGGCTAAAAACTGATTTTTCATGTCGTTGGCCAGATGGGCCTGGTTTGCCAATCGATTGGAAGCCTTAATGGCTTTTTCAAGTTTTTTGTTGATGTATTCCAACTCCACCTGTGTTCTTAAGAGCTCATCTTCCTTTTTTCTTTTCTCCGTAATATTATTGCCGATGCCCCGATATTCCAGAATCTCTTTCCCCTCTCCAATTTCCGGATACTCGGTGAGCTGCAGGGTTTTGATATTATGGTTTTTATCAAAAACCTCGATAGGATAGGTTCTTTTTCCTTTACCGGGACTTTCACTGGTATTGGATTTAAGCCGGCACATATCCATTTTCTTATTGATGGGATTATTGGTAAGAAAATTTCTGAATTGGCTGATAAACTCCTCACTGGTAAATCCTAATATATTTTTAATCGATGCACTCATATAGGTAAAGTCTCCGTCGGGATTTCGAGAATAAAAAAAATATTCATCCCCGAAAGTCTCCAGGATCTGTTGTATTTTTTTGTCACTTCCCCAGCTTTCTTCCGTAATCATGCTAATTCCTCCATGGTCAAGATATACTGTCTAGGTTTCTACCCGATTTATCACTTTTAAAACTTCCCTAACAGAAAAAACTGCAGAGATTTTTCTCTCCACAGTCTAGCGTTGCCTGTTGCTTTATTTCCTTTGGAAAGACCCTGTCCTACAGCGGTTCTATAAAGCGCCCTAGCCAAGAGCCTTTAGAACTCCCTTGTTATTGGTTTCTTTTGAACAGTCGTTTCGGAATCTTTTTCGCCATCATGCCATTGTACTTCAGCACCGGGCGAAGATCCTTCCAATCGAAAATCGCCGGCGCTTTGGGTCGCATCAGGGAGCCCAGCACCTCTTTAAGGGACCATTCCCCGGATTTCAAGTAGCCCCTTACGGCCCACAAATCCTCGTAAAGATACCAAAAAACCCGGTTTTTTGTTTCCCGAACCTCTTGGGGGGGCAAGGGGTTTCCCGTGAGATCCCGGTAAAGAATATAGGGCATGTTCAGTCCGATTTTTTCCAGCAAGGTGTTAAAGTTCACAATCCGCACATTGATTTCCATCAAATAGTACCTACCATTGTTTTCATCTTTTTTGAACTCCAACTCGGCGAAGCCTTTAAATCCGATATCCTCTAAAATCTTCTTTCCGTAATCGAAAATATCTTCATTGTAATAATGTTCCGTGTACACCGAGGCTCCGTAATCATTAGGATATAACCTTAATAAGTGGAAGCTGCTGCAATGACTTACCCTTCCCGAGGCATTCACATAGGCATCAAAGGTATATTTGTTGGTATCGGGACCTTCAATGATCCTCTGCACCACCACCTTTAGATCCCTGCTTTCAGCTTTTTCAATGGCTTCGGTCAGCTCCTGTTCATTTTGAACCTTGAAAAGCTTTTTGCGAAAGGTCTTCACAAAACTATGGGAGTCCACCGGCTTGACCACACAGGGATAGCCCAACTCTTCCCGGACCTTTTTATAGAGATTGTCCTCGCTAATTTCCAAGGTTTCGGGAACCAGGATTCCCCCTTCCTTCATCATGGCATAAAGCCGGTCCTTGTCCACAATGGTGCTTAAATAGCCCTGGGGAATATCCGGCAGCAAATAGACGGTTTTCAACCGGTCCCAGTAACGGTCCACCATTTCCACGTAGGGATCCGCCGTGGGAATAAGCACCGGGGGGCGCTCCTGCTTTTTCCCATAGGCCATTAGATAATCGATAAACCCCTCGGGATCCTCTTTGTAGTAGGGGCCGATCAGGGAGCTTGTTACGTATTTGGAATAGGATCCGTAGGCTTCCTCTTGATTGTAATCCACGGTTGTCACCGGTACCCCCATTTTTCCCAGACACCGAACCGTACTCAGTCCGATGTAATAATTGGATCCCAATACCACAGCTTGATGTTTTTCCATTTTATTTCTCAATCCCCGTTCTGGACTTGACCCCTTGTTTATAATAATGTTTGACTTCTTTCATCTCCGTAACCAGGTCCGCGGCCTCAATAATTTCTTCCTTTGCATAACGGCCGGTAATAATCAGTTCGATTTTTTCATTTTTATTCTTGATAATATCCAGTACCTCTTCCAGGGCAAAAAGATCGTAGTGCAGGGCGATATTCACTTCATCCATAATCACCACATCGTATTTTCCGCTCTTGATGATCCCCGCCATTTTCCGAAGCCCCCGCTTGGCAATCTCCACATCCTCTTTTTTAGGGCTGTTACAAATAAAACAATCCCGTCCATACTGCTCGATGCGAAAACCGGGGAGATAATCCATGGCTTTTAACTCGCTGTAATCCATTCCTTTAACGAATTGTCCCATAAACACTTTTTTTCCGGCGCAAACCGCGCGCAGGGCAAGACCCAGTGCGGCGGTGGTCTTTCCTTTTCCGTCCCCGGTGTAAACCTGTACGTATCCTTTACTGTCCATTGTAAAACTCCTCTCTGTTTTTTCTTTACTATATCATATTTTTTTCTTCCTTTGAATAACTTTCAACCTTATTCCAAAATCCCGAAAGTTTTTTAAGGTTTTTCGCGTCGCAAAATTTTTATTGGGTATACATATAAAAATCACATAAAAGTTTGAAACAAAAGTCTTTATAAGGAAAGGAGCATGACTATGACAAGCCCTAAAGATCTTAAAAATGATCAGAAAAAAAAGAAGACCTTGGTAAAATGCGAAGCCAAGGGGGGAAAGGAAGTTACCCCGGAAGAATGCGAATACCAGAACCAAAAAGATAAGGCAAGAGAAAAGGGCCGGGAAAAACCTCCGGAAAAATCCGCAGGTAGAGATGCCGGCAATCGGCTGTGTATCAACTGCGATAATTACCCTCCCTTTAATAAAATGTAAGCCTAACTACATTCACTCCTCCCTAAAAAAGCGTGCCCCGAAGTATGGGGGCACGCTTTTTGCTTTCCTGGTGCACCGGTTCTCCCTCGATTACACCAGTTTTCGTTGAACCATTTCATCCACCACAAAGGAGGCCACGTCCTCGGCATAGGACCCAATGCCAAACCCGGCGTCATAACCCAGTTCCTTGGCCAGTTCGTGATTGAGTCTCGGTCCGCCGCAGACCACCACCATTTTTTCCCGAAGGCCTTCCGCCTCCAAGAGTTCGATCAACTCCGTTAAATTGGGAATGTGCACATCCTTTTGGGTAACCACCTGGGATACCAGGATGGCATCGGCCTTCAGCTCAATGGCTTTGGCCACCAGTTCTTCATTGGGCACCTGGGAACCCATATTCACCGCTTCGATGCCATTGTACCGTTCCAGCCCGTAATGTCCGTCATACCCTTTCATGTTCATTATCGCATCAATGCCCACGGTATGGGCGTCGGAACCGGTACAGGCCCCGATAATGGTGATGTCCCGTTTGATTTTTTCTTCAATGAAGGCTTCCACCTCTTTTTTCGACAGGGTTTCCACTTCTACCTTGGGTACTTCTATACCGGTGTAGTCAATGGAAGCGGCACATCGGCCGTAGACCACGAAAAATGAAAATCCCGGCCCCATATTCTTCATGCTTACCACACTGGGATCCTCGAGCCCCATTTTCAGTGCCAGACGCCGGGCCGCCTCCTTGGCCTCCTCATCCGCCGACACCGGCAGGGTAAAACTCATTTGCACCATTCCGTCATTTAACGTGTCCCCGTAGGGTTTCACTTTGGTTAAATCCACCTTCTCCAATGCCATTTTACGCACCCCCCTCTAACATTAAATCCACAAAGGGATTATAATAACCGGGATCTTTTTTCGTCACGCCGTCCAATCCTTTTCCGCCGGTTCGCATTCTTTTCACTCCGCCGAATTTCCCTTCTTCAATGGTTTTAAAAATGCCGTTCCGCTGGATTTCAATTAACAGATCGTGGGCATTACTTAGTACGTCCTTGGCCCGGCTTTGAATGATCCCGTCTTCCTTAAAGGTAATTTCCGAGCCCAGGTCCCGGCAGTTATTGAAAATGTACTTGGCATTTTCGATGGCCAGGGCCCGGTCCTGAATATGGGGGGTGTGGATGGCTTCCGTCATCATCCCCAACAGCTGCACCTCCTGATTGGTCCAGATGGAAATCATATTAAACATGGCATCCTGGATATGCCCTTTGAAAATGTCTCCGGTTTTGAATTTCGTGGGCGGCATGTATTTCAGCGGAGCCTTGGGGAAAATTTCCCTTGCCATTTGGGCCTGGGCAAGCTCCCATAGGAATCCGTTTTTCAGATCGGGATGCATTTCGAAGGCATGGCCCAGACCCATTTGTTCTTCCGGAAGTCCGGCTTTTTTGGCAAACTGCTCATTAATAAACTGAGAGGCCAGTACCGTATGGGCTTCCTCCACGGCGTCGGCGGTGGTTAAGTAATTGTCCTCCCCGGTATTGATCATGATACCCGCAAATCCGTTGATGATTCTGGAAAAGTATTGATCCACCAAGGTTCGCTGCATATTGATATCCCGAAACAAAATGCCGTACAGGGCGTCGTTCAGCATCACATCCAGGCGCTCTAAAGCGCCCATGGCCGCAATCTCCGGCATACACAGTCCGGAACAGTAGTTGCAAAGATGGATGTATTTCCCCACTTCCTTGCCTACCTCGTCCAGGGCTTCCCGCATGATCCTAAAATTCTCCTGGGTGGCGAAGGTTCCTCCAAACCCTTCCGTAGTAGGGCCGTAGGGTACATAGTCCAGCAGGCTTTGAGCCGTACTTCGAATCACTGCGATGATATCCGCCCCCTGTAGTGCTGCGGATTTTGCTTGCATGGCATCCTCATAAATATTTCCCGTGGCTACAATCACATACAGGTAGGGCTTTTCTCCATCCCCGATGTTTTTCATATCATGGTCCCGTCGATCCCGATTTTTTTGAATTTTTCCCACGGTCTCCTTGGCCACTTCATCAATAACCCCTTGAATATCCTTTTCATCCTTGATTTCGATTTTTGTAAGGTCCAGCTCTCCCCGGGATACGGCTTCGCCAATTTCCTGGGGACTTTTGTTTAGGGTTGCCATGGCATTGCCGATCCAAAAAGCGGCGCCTTTTCCCAGGCCTCCCCCCTGCTGGATGTTTTCCACCACCACATTGGGCAGTGGGGTGTCCAGTTCGTCCACGCCGTCAATGCCTAAGAGTCTTACCACCGTTCTTTCCACCGTAACCGTGGTATGCTCATCAATAAAATACTGCACGTCATCGGCAATGGTTCCTGCGGCCTGTCGGGCCTCCTGAATCATCTTTTGGTCCAGATTCAACTTGCTCTCCATCATTCACCCTCCTTGTTTTCTTCTTCTTTTGCTTCTCTGATCCCTTGTTCTTGACGTTCTCTTTCCAGCACTTCCTCCGCCCTTGTTAAAATATCCTCCCTAAGGCCCATCAGCCGGGCGATCATAATGGCCTCCTTGGGAACTTCTTCCCGGGGATCCCGCTCTTCCAGTCGATAATCCATGTATTTTTCCAGTACGCCGATGCCTTCCTCGCCGTGCTGCAGTTCATTTTTCAGTTTTTCCGGTTGTACCCTTCGAAGACCCACCACCTGTAAATGGCGTAGATCTTTGATCCGGCTTAATCCATCGAAATGGGTGGTCACCACGGAGATCCCCTTTAGGGTTTTAAAGTGTTCAATAACCCCCCGGGAAATTCCATAGCCCTCCTTGGGATTGGTTCCCCGGGCCAGTTCGTCGATTAACACCAGTCCCTTTTCTTTTTTTTCATCGGTAATCTTCTTAAGATGGTAGATTTCCGCACCGAAGGTGGACAGTCCCCGCTCCTGAGACTGTTCATCCCCGGAGGAAAAATAAATAAAGGATACCGGTCCGATGGTGGCCTCCTTCGCCGGAACATAAAGACCCAACTGGGCCATGGCCGTAATTAAAGCGATCAGCTTTAAGGTGATGGTTTTCCCCCCCATATTGGCCCCGGTAATTAAGGTCACCCCGTTTTCCAGGGTCACATCAATGGGCATATAGGACTTGCCTTCCTTTCGAAGCCGTTGTTCCACCAAACTGTGGCGACCTTCAACAATTTTTATATAGGGGTCCCCTACGATTCGAGGTTCCACCCCATGGATCTCATCCCCTAAGAGGATTTTCCCGATGCTGAAATCCAGCTCCCCCAGGATATGAATATTCTTTTGAATTTCATCGTGGAAATTTCGAACGTCCTGGGACAGTCTCCTGCGAATTTGAAACTCCTCTTCCTCTTCCCGGATTTTCAGGTTCTGATATTTTTCCCGAAGATCCTTCAATTCCTCCGTGGGACTTATTTTAAACACATAACTTTTAAAAGTTTCCGATAAAAAGAAGACCAAGTCGCTGTTTTTTAAGATTCCCAGGGCTTGTTTCTTCTCCTTGGGCACCAGGATTTCATTATTGGGTTTCGGTCTCAGACCGGTGAGCTCATATACTTCCTGGCGTAATTTTTTATCGGTTTCCATGATTTTTCCGTCAATGTTTCGTTTTTCCTCCCGGATATTCCATAGTTCTTCGGAGTAACTGTCATAGATGTAGAAGGTTTTTACCCGACTGTTTTCCGGGTCCAGGGCTTTGATCAGGGGGGCCACGGAGTCCATCTCGAATTTTTCCAGGGCAACCTCCGGGTGCTCCATGAAAAACCCTCGTAATTCTTCCATCACCATGATTTGATTTTTAATTTCGAAAAACTCCACTTCATTCAGCACTTCGTTTTTCATCACCCGCTGCAGGGAGCCTTTGATATCCTTAATCTCTGATAGATAGCCCTTTAAATTCCAAAGAAAGTAATCGCTGCTTTTCAAGCCTTTGCGAAACCTGCGCAGCTCTTCAAAGGCACGTCTCAGCTCCCGAACCTGGGAGGTGCCGTAGGGAACCAGCTTGGACTTCAGTTCCTTGCCGTACTCGGTTTCTGTGGGCACCCAGTCCAGGACTTCCCGGAGGCCGGTTTCCTGAAACGTTTTTTTATCCATAAAGCGCATCATGAACATCTTCTCCTTCCAGCATTACATCAATCACCGGCAGTCCCAGGGAGCTTTTCATCTTTCTTAAAAATTCCAGGGGAGGGAATTCGTAGCCCTGAGGGGCATAGGGATTGATGGAGACCGCCACAACCTTTAAGGGCTCCATCACCTGAATCCGAACCCCCCGTTTCTTAAAGCGCACCCAGTCTTCCCGGGGAATAAAAATCTTCGTTCCGTCCTGGACCACAAATACCACCTGTTTGTAATAGGGGGTCACCGCAATTAAATCCTCGATGGTTTTCTTTACCAGGGAACCGGGGAAAATAATATATCGGCTGTTTTTACTTAAGGCACTGCCGATAATTCGCCCTCCGTTCAGAGAGGTTTTAAGGGGAAGCTTTTCTTGATTCCCCTCTTCATCGGCGATCCCGATACAGCCCTCCCGGATAACTTCCTTCCCG
>Ga0207421_10008083_pt1 | contig 11014 bp, 9 predicted proteins | sample SodLakKL_010_SED_4_FD_187542 | JGI IMG/M metagenome (GOLD analysis project Ga0207421, IMG submission 187542) | Alkaline sediment microbial communities from Lake Tanatar, Kulunda Steppe, Russia - 8KL_010_SED (SPAdes) (version 2) | ecosystem: Environmental > Aquatic > Non-marine Saline and...
AAGGCGGGCGAACTGAGATGGAACCAGCATAGAGCTCTCAATATGAATGTGAGCATCTACAAAACCGGGCATTATATATTGTTCAGGCACATTTTCATCTTCTGTTATTTCAGAGATAACGCCGTTCTTTATAGAGATTATTCCTTTATAGAATCGTCGGTTTTTAACGTCTGTAATTATACCTGATACTGTATGCATGTGCCTTTATTTTGCCAGTTAAGTGAATGCCCTTGATGGGAGGCAAAATATAGCACCTTCAGATAAGAATGCCTTAAGTAAATATGAATCAGGGAGCCAGTTCAGATTCAAGATAGGCTTTTTCCGCACGGTTTAAGGCATCTTCGAGTTGATCCGGGTTAGTTGTGAAGGCATCGTAGAACCCTGCCCCCGAATTAAGAGCATATCTGGACTCTTTTTCCATTATTTGGGAACAATCAGAAAGTTGTTCAAAACTAAGCATTTGGGCAAGCCCCTTGATACTATGCGCTGTATCGTGTATAGTGCTCAATTCACGTTTGTACCACGCTTCATTAAGAACTTTCAGTCGTTCTCTGAGGGTAGGTATCGATTTTTTGAGAACTTCACGAATAAACACAATATCATTATCTATTCTCTTCTTGAGTGATTGTGCGTCAAAATCCATTGATGTACTTTTTCCGGAGGTCATTTTAGTGCTTTGTCAAAATACTCACTGTTCAATAAAGTGAAAAGTACTAAAGCCAGAGGACAGAATTAATAAAATAGTTGGCCTTACGCTTTTTGATTCGCCTGAAGTTCCGAGCGGAGTAGCAATACATTCATCGCAAATAACGGAAGTTTCATCATTCGGCGCCACCTTGACGGTTGAAGCCACAGTCTGTAAAGCCATTCCAGACCGGTTTTCCGAAATGCCAGTGGTGCTCTTTTAACAGTACCTGCTATAAAATCGAAACTACCGCCAATGCCGATAATTACCCTGCAACTTGAAAACTGAGAAAGGTTTCTATAAATCCACTTTTCCTGAGCCGGAGCACCCAGCGCAACAAATATTACGGCTGCGGACTTAAGCTGTGCCTGAGTTTCTTCAGGCAGGTCCTGGAAAGCCATTCCTCGTTCTTCGGGAGAAAACGTGCCTGAAATATGGAGGTTATTAATTCGCTGCTTAAGTAGATTAGCAGCTTTCGATGCAACCCCGGGCGCGGCTCCGTAAAAAAAGACACTTTTGTTATTAACTGCACTCAGTTTGCAAATCTGTTCCAGGGAATCCGAGCCCGTTATACGGTCGACCTGTTTTTTATAGATATGTTTAACGGCCCAGCTTATTCCCACTCCGTCGGCAGTATTAATGTGTGAGTGATTTAAAATATGCCTGAATTCATCATCATAGATAGAATGAGTGGCAATTTCCGGATTTACAGTTATTACAAAAAGCGGTTCAGTAACCTTGCCAGAATCTTTCAGTTTTTCATTAATCGCAAAGTAGAAATCATCTTTTGAATGAGATGAAATTGGTACCCCTAATATATTGTAGCTGTAGTGCTTTGGCATAATATAAGTAATGCAGGAAAAGTGCAGTCGAGCAAGAGCACTGCAAAACGTGTGCCATAAGCATGTATAATATTCAAAACAGGTTCCCTGTTCGAATAAGAATCATTAATTGAGTTAAAACGAAAACCGGATACTATGTACCTGTAACAATTCTACCTACTCCTGGCATGCCCCTGAATCAAAGCGTTTGCCATTAAGTTTCGAAATCTCTTCTTCTGAAAGCTTTCTGGAATTACTGCGCATATCTGTGAGTATGAGGTCGTGGTCTCCTGTTGCTACGAGAACTCTGCCTTCACTTATTCTAATACTTCCAGGTAAACCTGTTGAGGATTCCGATGTCATTACGCTCTTAGATACAGCATATCTTTCTCCACCAATATAACTGTAAGGTGTTCCCCATGGAGAAGCAAAGGGCGCATAGTTAGAAGCCCGGATTAACGCATCGGTCTCCGCTGCCGATGCTGTCCAGTTAATTTCACCGTTTAATGGCACACTATGCTTTTTGTAGTAACTTCTGTTTTCTAAATTCTGAATCCGCCCTTCAGGAATTTGATTCTTAAGCGCATCATCAAGAAGGTTGGAAATCATCTCTATACCAGTTTTAGCACATTTTAAACTCACCGATAAACCTGTATCAGTTGCTTCTGCAGGGATACTTCTTTCATAAATCACATTGCCCGTATCAACTCCAGCTTCAATCCGGTGTAAAGATACACCGTGTGCTTGTTCGCGGTTGTAGATTGACCAGCTAGGAGTATTTAAACCTGCATATTCGGGTAAGAGACCCGGGTGCAAATTATAGGCACCCATTTTGGGGGCAGTTACTACTTCTGGATGGATAAGATATAATGAATGAACATTAAGCAGGATGTCGATTTTTTGCTTAAGCATCCACTTGGCAAATTCCGGCTTTTTAACATTTTCAGCTGGGAATACAATACATCCAAAACGTTTTGCCAGGGTATGAACCGGCCCCGCTGTATGTTCGTCGCCCGTTCCGGTAAGTACCGCCTTGAGTTTAAACTCTTCTTTTCGACTTTGGATTAGCTTTAGTGTTTGAAGACCGGCAGACTCTTCTGCTGCAAGCAGGACATTCAAGGCCATACAGTTATAAAGTATTTATTGATATTTGATTGAAAACTGATGTAATTTACAGTGTGAAAAATTGATACACTGTGTCAGCAGTGTACGGTGTACATACTGCAGAAAATTAATGCATACAAACAGATTAAGAATATGCAGGATAAATACTAAAAATAATACTGCTTGTTATCCTTTTCAGCCAGAGTTGGTTTTTTTAATGTAAAAGTTTCATGATTGGCATATCTCTTGCACTCTCGTTAATATCGTTACATCTTTAGGAAGACGCCGTTACATATTTTACAGATTCTACACACTGAACTTTCAATTAAAAGTTGGGTGACATTAAAGTTCGCACTCATTTAATATGATGAACATAAACCTATTTACCACTACCCCGCAATCAGTTGACTTTGAAGGACCTGACTTTCTGAACGAATTAAAGAAGATTGCCAGGTTAAGTGAAAAGCATGGTTTCAGAGGTACACTAATCTACAGTGATAACAGACTGGCTGATCCCTGGACACAGGCTGCACTAATAATGAATGAAACCAAAACACTGCTGCCCATGGTTGCGCTTCAGCCGGTGTACATGCATCCTTATACCGTCGCTAAGAAAATTGCAACTCTTGCCTTATTGTATAACCGTCCGGTAGCTATGAACCTGATTGCCGGGGGCTTTATTAATGACCTTAAAGCTCTTAATGATAACACTCCACACGATAAGCGATACGACCGCCTTTGTGAGTACACGGAAATTATTCAAAAGCTTCTCACCTCCTCTCGCCCTGTTTCTTATGATGGGGAGTTCTATACAATTAAAAACCTGAAGCTTCAACCTGAATTGCCTTCAAATCTTCTTCCTGAATATTATCTTTCGGGCTCATCTGAAGCAGCTAAGGATACTGCAGCAAGATTAAATGCAACACTTATTGAATACCCCCAGCCTCCACAGGCTTATGCAGGCGAGAATGGTGAAAACGCGCGCAAGTTGGTAGGTATTCGTGTCGGCGTGTTGGCTCGAAAGAACCACAAAGAAGCCTGGGACCTTGCCCGCGAACGTTTTCCTAATACACGTGAAGGTCAGCTATCTCATATACTGGCTACAAAGGTTTCAGATTCAGAGTGGCATAAGACTCTCTCCACGCAGGAGGCCGGAGAAGAGCAGGAGGAACGCGAACCTGTTTACTGGATGGGACCGTTCAAACACTATCAAACATTTTGTCCCTATTTAGTTGGCGATTTAGATGAGGTTGCATCAGAGATTCGCAATTACATAGAAAAAGGTTGTTCACTATGTGTACTGGATATACCAGTTAGTGAAGATGAGCTGAAATTTACTGCCGAGGCATTTAAAAGAGCTAATGAAATGGCTTTTGCAAAATGATGATTTACGATTATTCGCGTCTTCAAGCTGAGAAAAGGCCCGATGCGCCTGCTATTACAATGGGTAACAAATCTGTTACTTACAGAGAACTTGAAAAAAAGAGCAACCAGTTCGCTGAATTACTCATACAAAATGGTCTTAAACCGGGAGACCGTGTTTGTCTTTATGCTGAAAAACGTCCTGCCACCATTATAGCAATGCTTGGGGTTATGAAAGCAGGTGGAGCTTATGTGCCCCTGGACATTAACAGCCCGGCCGAACGAATTGTGCGAATGATTCTTTCAGCATATCCTGCGTTTTTACTTATAGATGATGCTTCTATAGCAACATACCCTGATTTAGTATCCACAGACAGCTCTGTCTCCAGGATACCGTTGATCTGGTGGTCAGAAAGTGTTTCACGGCAAAACCTATCCAATGTATCATTTTCACTTAGTGATTTAGCAGAAGTAAAGAATATACCCCACGCAGTTGTAAGGGATGCTGAATCAACTGCCCACATATTGTTTACCTCCGGATCAACAGGTTTACCTAAAGGAGTGGTAATTAAGCATAGCAATGTAACAGCTTTTGTTAACTGGGCCGTATCCTATTTTAACATGAAGCCTGGTGAGCGGAATTCCGGCCACTCTCCCCTGCACTTCGATTTGTCTACCTACGATATTTATGGAACATTCGCTGCAGGCGGTGAGCTGTTCCCTGTTCCGGTAGATATGAGCGTCCATCCGGCCAAGCTCGTTTCATTTATAAAGGATAATAATCTTGATCAGTGGTTTTCTGTACCATCAGCGCTTAACTATCTGGCACGTTTCAAAGCCATACCAAAAGAAGGCTTTCCGCAGCTAAAACGGCTAATCTGGTGTGGTGAAGTGTTCCCGTTGCCAGGGTTACAGTATTGGATGGAAAACCTGCCGAAGGTGCAGTTCACAAACCTTTACGGGCCCACTGAAGCCACAATTGCAAGCAGTTACCACACGCTTTCAGAAATTCCTGAAAAAGACATTCCTATTGGTATGGCTTGCGATAAAGAGGCATTACTTGTACTTGACGAAAATCTGAAACCCGTTCTTGATGGCGTAAAGGGGCATCTGTATATATCAGGAGCTGGATTAAGCCCCGGTTACTGGGTTAGTCCGAATCCTGAGGTAAATCACACCTTACCGACATCTCCTTTCAGGAGTTTTATACATGAAAATGGAGATACAGAACGTATATATAAAACCGGAGATCTTGCATCAGTTGGTAAAAACAGCCTTGTATACTTTCATGGCAGAGCTGATTACCAAATAAAAAGCAGAGGATATCGTATTGAATTAGGTGAAATTGAAGCAGCACTTGGCACAAGCCAAATCTTGCGTGAATTTGCCGTAGTACCCGTTGAAAAAGGTGGATTTGAGGGTACATCAATTGGTTGTGCTTTTGTGTTATCTGATACTGCTGATACGAATACTCGACCGGAACCTAAGCTAAAAAAAACACTACAACAGCTTGTTCCTCCGTATATGATTCCTCATTTTTGGAGAGCGTATGATAAGCTTCCAAGAAACGCCAATGGTAAAATTGACCGAAGAAAGATTTCTGATCATTTCGAAAATTAGCATCAAAAAGAATAATCTAAAATGAAACTGTTCTGATAAATGGCAAACGCTACAGCTAAACAAGATTCAGTCGAAACACGTGTGCATATGGTTCTTTGCGACTTGTTGTTAATGGATGCCCTGGATCCCGATGTTGATCTTTTCGAAGAGGGGTATCTGGATTCTATGGCTCTTGTAAACCTGATGATGGCACTCGAACAAGAATTCGGAATTGTAATCGCACCTGAAGATCTTGATATGGAAGACTACCGAAACCCTGAACGCATTAAGGCAATGATAAGCCGTATGCAGGCGGTTTAAGGTTAATACTTTATTCTCTTATGAAAATAACTGATACTGAAAAAGATAACGCAGTTAAGCGAAAATTCTCAATACGGGCTTTTACTCCTGATGATATTGAGGCAGTCGTTGATATGTCGCGCATCCATTTTCCTCAGTGCTCCCTGGTTTCTCCCGGCTATTTGTATGAAACAATTGATGAACTGTATTTCAAGGAGACGTTAAAGATAGAGGGCATCAACAGCCTTGTTTCTGTTGATGAAAACGAGGTTATAAATGGGTTTCTAGGAGTAACACCAAAACCCTATTTATATCAGGGTGAGAAGGTGCTTGGTGCTTTATGCAATCACCTTATGGCATCTGATGAAGCGCGTGCTGCGCTTGTGCCGATGAGACTGCTGCAGGAGTTTTTATCAGGACCTCAGGTGTTTTCTTTTGCGGACGGGTCAGTAGAATCTACAAGGCTTTTATGGAAGCGACTAGGAGGTGAGCCATCTTACAGTAACAGCGTTTATTATAAAGTGCCACTCCGCCCTATGTCTTTTGGTACCCGACCTTTCCAGAGTCACTTGCCATCATCACTTAGGAGTTCAATTAAAAAAATCAGCTACGGTGCAGACTTTCTTTTTGGTGTTGCGCGCCTGCCCTTATCCTACAGGATCCGACCGGATTTAACGCTTAAACCGATTGAAACGGACGGAATTTTAACAGGTTTAGCCAGAGTGTGGAAATATTTTAAACTCATTCCGGATATTTCGAAAAAAGAGCTAAGTAAACTGTTCGAGCTCTTAGACAAAGACCCAAGAAACGGAAATCTTCATAAAATTGGCATCTGGAATAAGCGGGAAGTACTCATTGGCTGGTTTATCTACTACTCGTCTAAGGGCGGCGTTTGTGAGGTTATGCAGGCTGTTTCTCTTCCTGGCAAAGAAGCAGAGTTGTTTGAATCAATAACATGGCATGCCTTTTCCCAAGGCGGAACAGAGCTTTCCGGTCGGGCGCTTCCATCGCAAATAGGCACGCCATTTACTACGAAATCATTCAGTATGCCTGGCCGGATGTGGACACTTTTTCATAGTAAGAACGATGAAATCTGTAGAGCATTACAATCCGACGGAGCTTTCTTAACCCGTATTGAAGGTGATTTGTGGCTCATATAGTAAGCCTTTATGCTTATATAAACGAAAAAGCCTGATTAATTAAATCAGGCTTTTTTTATAAATAGTATTTTTAATAACTGATTACTTAGAGTCTCGCTCTGTCCGAACCCAGTCTACTTCCCGCCCCTTACGCCAGGTATTCAAATAGAGCCGCAGTTTCCAAAATACGTACTTAGGTAAATGCAGTAACGACTTATACAACTCTTTGTCTGCTCCTCCGATGTACAGGCAAAGAAAGACGTAGAAGAATCCTATGAACCCGAGCATCAACCACAGAAAGGCAAGGATGGGAGAAAGGAATCCCAGTAATGCCAGAACTGCAGAAAGTATAATCATCACAAGCGTAATGGCCATCATATTAACAAAAGGTGGTGTTATCAGATCCAGGAATGTATCAAGTCTGGACAGTGATCTTTTTACGAGGGCATCCTTCAAAAAAGAACCTGCGTAAGTTCGTATGATTTGGAAACGGCCAATTTCCCATCTCGAACGCTGTGACTCTGCATTACTGGCTTTTACTGGCATTTGGGCCCATACGGTAGCCTCAGGAGCAAAATCAATACTTTCTCCGGCTTGTATTAGAATAAGACCATACTCAACGTCTTCAGTTAAAGACCAGGCCTTCCACGGGGTCTTTCTCAAAACATCCGCGTGAAAACACATGCCGTTACCACGAAGCCCCATATTAAACCCCAGTGCTTTTCGGCCAAGCGGCTTCACGTAATTATACATCATAAATCCGATTCGGGTGGCCTCAATACTCCAGTTACCAGGTTGTCGCAACACCAGGTCCGAGCTTTGTATTACACGGCTTCCATTATCCAGATAATGATTAAGCACCTCCAGATAATTGCCTGACGCAAGACTGTCGGAATCGATTACAATAAAAGCATCATAGTCAGATTGATTATTTATGATGCTTTCAGCCATAATGGTGTCGAAAGCCCATCTAAGAGCATGGCCTTTACCCTTCTTTGTTTCATGGGTACGTTCCAGAACCCTGGCCCCCAGTCTTGATGCAATCTCGGCAGTCTTATCGGTACAGTTATCGGCAATTACAAAAACATCATACAACTTCCTGGGATATACCAAGCCTGAAAGACTGTAAATAGTCTTTGCGATCATCTTCTCCTCGTTGTGCGCAGGCACAACTATGGCAAACCTACGCTTTGTGCTGCTATTAAATTCTGTTTTTTTCTTAGCACCTAACGCGATTACCGCAAGAATAAACTGGTAGCCTAAAAGCAAAAAGAAAACGCTGAAAAGCAGAGCAAAAATGGTGTTGGCGAAGATCATAAGTTTTCTTGTACGCTGTATGGTTGTGTATAATCTGATAGTGAACTTAATACCCAGGCCAGCATGGCAGTAAAATTTATGGCTGGTTCGCTCACAAAATAGTTTCTGAAAGCATCTTCAAAGTTTTTCGCAGGGTACTTGGATAACTCTTTATTATTAAGAAAAACGTAATTGTTTGGACCGCCCACAAGCATGCCCGGTACAGGATTATCGAAATTCCCTACTTTTGATAATTGGTGATATGGATGTTGTACAGCCAGATGCCCCACCCCTGTTATTTGAGATAGATTTAGAGGATTTCTGCCCATTACGAAATGAAGCTGATCTAGTGCTGCTTCTCTGTACTCTGCATTACCTGTAATCTTCCATGCCTGTACCAGATCGTGAGCATAAGCCAACCCCACACTATTCGAGCCCCAGTAATATTCTGTATGCTTTAGCAGGTTATCGTAGTTATTGCGATCACGTGTATCAAGTAAACCATCGGCATGGCGTATCAGTGCATTTTTAATGTCTTCTTTGCTTTGGGTAAACAGACTGCCCGTATCGCTGAAGTAAAAAGCATGGAGCGCAAGACTGTGTGCATTTCTCCAGCTGATTGGCTGTAAGGGGCGTATTTGGATCTTGTTATAATTGCCTATAAAATAATCCATAAACGAACGGTCAGAAGTGAGGTTGTACAGCTCTACTGCTGCCCACAATCGCTCGTCGTTGTCGTTTGTATCTCCATATTCACCTCCGGATACGTCAGGCGGGTTTTTAAATCCGCCAAGAGGAAGGTTCATAGGGTTAAGGATAAGGTAGTTCCATGCAAGAAGTGCGGCATTTTCGAGCTCGCCGGCAAAAACCGGATTATACGGATACATAATTCGGGCACCAATGGCAGCTGTAGCGGCAAAGGAGGCTGTAGCTGCGGTGCTCGGTTCAAACAGATACCGTACAGAAGGATCCGTATGAGGCAAATATTCTCCTATCCATCGCTTTTGGGATACTTTGTGGAATAGTGCACCATCGCTGCGCTGCATACTTAACAGCCAGCGCAAGGCCCAGCTTATTTCGTCCAGTACATCCGGAATACCATTGCCTGATTCCGGTATACCAAGCTGCCCGTCTGTAAATCTATCTGGATTTTCATCATACATATAAAGCAAGAGCGAGGCGCTCAAAGTGGTGTTAACCGTGAACTTATTGTAATCTCCAGCATCGTGCCAACCGCCGGTAACATTAATATTAACTGAGGGATTATGATAAAACGGAGCGTCGTCGAGATGGCAGATTTCATAACTCCACTCTTCACCTAAATCCACACTTACCCCGCACCGATGGTAATAATAGCTGCGGATAACTGTATCAAGAGCCTCTGAATATATATTTTCGCCAATAGTAAACGGAGATGACTTCACCTGATGGTTATCCTGCATTCTTAGAAAAAATGTCCCTGTCAGACCTGCATCAGAGAAGTTTATAAGGCCTATCAAATCGCCACTTGCAGGATCTGGTTCCCGAAATGCGCGTATGGTATCGGCAAAGACTACTTCACCCTGGTCTGCACTAACTAGCTGGAAGACAGAGCCGGTCTCAGGACTATTTACGAGATAGGCTTTTTTAGGGGCACCGGTTTCATAACCGGTTTGGTTAACGGCTATAAAGGTCTTGTACTCATCCTTTGAGCAGGAAAAAAGTACAAACAGGAGCGAAACGAGTATGAGTAAGTGATGTTTCATTACAACTAATTGTGCTTTTGATTAGCACAGTGCAGGCCTCAGACAGCTTTTGCAGTTTTTATTTTACGAGAAGAAACCGATACATCAGATTTACCATTGTTTTCATTGATGGAAGCTTCAACCTCTTTACGGATACTTTCAGCAAATTGCTCCATATTATGATAAGTGTCGATATACTCCTGGGCTTTTCGCCCCATTTTCAAACAACGTTCAGGGTCGTTCCATAAGTCGGTAATTGCTTTTCTCATCGCTTCAGGATCTCCCTGAGGGATCATAATTCCAGTAACTCCATCCTGTATTACATCAATCTGACCTTCAACCCGGGTACAAATGACCGGTTTTCCCATCGACATGGATTCAAGTATCGCGGTAAGACCGTTATCAGAGTCGGTCGGAATCAAAGAAACCACGGTAAAGCGGCTTCGTGCGTACAATTCACGAAGTTCGAAAAGCGACTTTTTGCCAACGTCTACATTATCCGGAAGATCGCTTATTGTATACAGGCTTTTTACCGTATCAAAAAGTTCACCCCTGGAATGGCCGGTGGCTATATGCAGAGGAATATCAAGTGGCCGCATAGCCTCAACCAGAGTCGGGTAATCCCTGGCTTCCATACCGACTGCGCAAATCATATCACTTTTGTCTGAATCCAGTTTCCAGAATTTCTGATCCGTGCCTCTTTTAATAAGAATAATTCGGTTTGGGTCGATACCAAGCTCGTTAATTGCGATCTCCCGCTGCTTGGAAGACCAGATTAGAAATCTGCTTATGGTATCCTTCGTCTTTCTGAGAAACCACATTTTCTGTCGCGTTTTTTTCGCATCAACTGAAGTTATCCTCGATATTATTAGGCTATGTGGTTTATTAATGCGAAGCATTTTCATTAAATAAGCCAAAGGCAGTCCTACTTTTTCCGATTGAGAAAGAATTGCATCATAACGGCTTTGAATAAACAGTGCCTCA
>Ga0207421_10008084_pt1 | contig 11013 bp, 14 predicted proteins | sample SodLakKL_010_SED_4_FD_187542 | JGI IMG/M metagenome (GOLD analysis project Ga0207421, IMG submission 187542) | Alkaline sediment microbial communities from Lake Tanatar, Kulunda Steppe, Russia - 8KL_010_SED (SPAdes) (version 2) | ecosystem: Environmental > Aquatic > Non-marine Saline and...
AAGTAGCGAATTCTTTAGCTAATTTGTCGAATTTGTTAGATAGGTTATTAAGATCTACTACTAGGGTCTCTGGCCCCAGTCCATGTTCCAAGCTTCTTGCTCTCTCTAGCTTAATTTCCATATTACCTCCTTATTTCCCAACCATTTTAAATAAACCCCACATAACACTGCCTGGTTGGGTGTGACAGTGTAGGGGATAGTTCCTTTCAGCTACTATCTTATACCAAAAACCACCCCTTGATTTCGAACCCAAACCACGGTAAACTCTGTCCTATTATGAGTAAAGACATATTAGACCAGATACTACTATCCCCCAAAGCATTTGAGGAATGGCATAGGCGATGTGATGCCTTTACACGCAGAGTACATATACCCGACCCACAGCTAATACCTGATGAGCAGGCTATACTGCTGGAGGACGGGGAGAGGGTTATGTTGTTTGTGGAAGTTGCAGGGTATGGACGGTGTGAGTTGGTTTTAGGGAAAGAGGATTGGGGTTGGTTTAGCTGAAAAAAGAAACCCCCGGAGATTTGTGGTCTCTCCAGGGGGCTTCTTTTAGAGGTAATCATCCAGCCTTAACAGGCTGGAGTGGTCCCCCTGATGGATTCTTACTTCCTCCCCGGCCTCGCCGGGGATTAGTGGGAAGTATTTTATCCGATCACAACGGTTTTGGTCCGGCAGGCTTCTCAGGCCGGCGTATATCGCCAGCCTGAGAAGCTCTGGGAGGTCCTTTAGTTCTGCGGAGCCCTCTATCAAGGCCCGCATTACATTCATGTAATCTCCTAGGGACTTGAGGGAGTCTATTAATGTTATGGTCGAGGGCTGTGGGCAGCCCTCATGAACTATACACACGGAGACCTTGGTGTGGCCTCCGTATCCTACTACGGATACTTAGTAACTCTGTGTTAGGGGGAACTCCAAGCTCCCCCCCCCCCGAAATGATTAAAATGCATAATAACCTCCTCTCGGTTAAATTCCTTTTATACAATATCTCACACCAAAACCCACCACCCATTTTTGAATCTCATGGGTAAGTTAAAAAAAAATTAATGCAGGTTTGCCCAAGCCCCCGGATGGGGGCTGGGCTTGGGGGGCTACTCGAAGTGCCCCCTGGAAGTTTCTATTAAGTATGAAGGCTTATGTTTCTTTGCTCCGACTTTTTCCACCGTAGCCGCATATCTCAATGCTATCCTGTATAAGGACAGTATATCCTTAAACATCTCCGTGTTATTGCTGTCCTCAGGGACAGCAAGGGAAATTTCTACGTCTTTGGATGGGAGTACTTGGAGCACTACCCGGTCTACCTCTGAGAGTAGACCGCGTAACTCTGACTGGATCTCATGAAACACCTGAGCCGACACTCGTACTCTTACTTCAACTAAATTCTGCATACAACCTCCTATTTCCCCACAAGCAATAAAAGCCTCCAAGATCCGTGGGGTGGATCGAGGAGGATACATTTTCCTTTACTATACATCATCAAGTAGTGTTTTAGGAGGCTCCGGCATAGTCCTAATCCGCTACCCACTCGAAGAAATTTCTTAAAAAATCCCCAAACACACATTATACTTTAAATATAAACAAGCTAGAATTCCCGGTTATTCATATCCGGGATGAATGGCTCTCTTGGAAAAGGAAATGATTATCAGAGAATGGCTGCTTGTTCTCGAAGAAACAGAAGATAAGTTGAAGTGCCGTACAAAGGATTTTCAAATCATTGAGTTCAACAAGTTTGAGCTTAGAGAGAAAAAGAAAAATGATATGTGAAAAATGCGCAGCAGAACAAGAATATGGCACTACATGTGATAGCTGCCAAGGCCACCTTATTCTTTGGGAATACCCGATCAATCTGAATAAAGATGATTGGGCTATACTCCAGATTCTTAACGGTGTTGGGCCGCAGCTGGCAGAAGATATTGTAAGTTCTCGTCCTATAAAAAGGTTTGAAGATATACCAGAAATTTCTGGTATATCTTCAAACATGATAAACGAATGGAAACCTTATGTTAAGCTATAAACTCTGGTTACCAGTATCTATAATCACTTTACTCATAGGATTAGCCTGGTGGCTCTATATCTATACTCAAGGCCTGCCTGTATACTTCTTTGAAGTCCCAGAAGAAGTGCAGCTTATCAATGCCCTACACTTCATTACGGCGTTCTTTCTAAACATAGCCGTAAATTTTCTGGTAGGCATTATATTAATTATGGCTAGTATAGCTTTTTTCCTGAAATACAAATACTTTAACCTATCTAATTTACTTAAAAGAGGAGATAAAAAATGAAATATATAATCGCCCTATTTACCCTGGCCCTGGTTCTGGGGTGCACTACCCCGGATGAAGTAGAAAAGACTCAAAACGAGCCCTACGAAGACACGACCTTCAAGGAACTTCTGAGTGACTATGAGTTCGCCAAGGAAACCGAGTGGTTCAGTGATGACCAAGCTGTATACGCTGAGTCTGTTATTCAGATTACCGAGGATGTAAACATGAATCAGACTCTGGTTTTCGATGATAACCAAAACCTCCAAGAGATTGTCTGGGAAAAAGATGGCGAAACAATGACCATCGATGTTCGTTCTCAAATAGAAGAGGTTCTGGGACTGATCCACGAACAGGAGCCTGTCGTATCCAGTAATATGGATCAGCTTCTGGATAATGCTGAGAATCTTCTGGATGAACACGTAGATAATTTCATGGATGAAGTTAAGGATAATATCCGGGATCTGTTCTAGTGAGCGTCAAGCTGTACATAACAAAGAAACTCCTCCTACTTACGTTATGTCTCATGGTATTGGGTGGATCTATTGGTTTCACCTACTACCATGTCAACGAAAAGTTTGAATCGTACGACGAAAAAATAGTTCAGATGCAGCATGAGATACGCCGTACAGAACATCGAGTAGAAATACTCGAAGAAGAAAACACCAAGCTTAAAAAAGCTACAGAAGAGTTTTATGAGTTAGTGACAGCAGAAGATAGTTCTAGGGCCGAGGAAATCGCTGACAGCCTGGGAAACATACTTAGAGGCTTTATTTTTTAAAAGACACTATGGAACAAATAACTTTTAACTTACTCAGTGAACATTTGAATTTTGAAAATGTTATTCTGATAGTTCAGCTTCTATTTCTGGTCTATATAGTTCATGGCTTTATTCTTATTCTGTTCCATAATTGGGTGGAGAAGTATAATGCTTTAAGAGCTTTCAGAAATAACATGATTTTAGGAATTGGATCTAAGGTATCCCTGGAAGCTGCAGATCAGCCTTTTACTGGGTATATATCTAGCATAGATAAGAATAACGTGGTTATAACCAATGATACTTCAAGTGTAATTATCGATACACGGAAGTTTATGAAAGAAACAATAGTTATACATAACAAGGAGTTATAAAATGGAAATAATGGTAGAATACATAATTGAAATGGTAGCTATAGCTATCACTGTACTTGGTGGAATAGCCGTGCAGCAGGTTCGCCAATACTTTAAGAAACGCTGGCAGATAGATTTAGGTGATTTCCTGAATAACGGGGAAATTCTTGAAGCTTTGGAGTCAGCCAAGCGTAGGGCCAAGAAAGATCTAGGTGAAAAAGCTAATGAGATTGAGTTCAAGAATGCCACGGTTAATTGGGCTATGGACTTTATCAACAAGCAGTTCCCAAATTGGCTGGAAGAATACGGATACAGCCCTGAAACTCTGAAAGAATACCTGGAAGAGAAGTTCGAGATGCTGGAGGACTAATATATGGACCTGCAGATGTTTTTACTGACAAATTTCCTTAATGGAATAATCGGAATAGTACTGTTGATTACTGGTTATCTGGTATTTGATAAGCTTACTCCGAGTATTGATTTTGGGGAAGTGTTTTCTACTGAGGGTTTGACTGGAGCATCTATTGTAGTTGCTGCTTTCTTAATCGGTTTGGCCTTGGTAGTTAGTAAGGCTACGTTCTGAGCTTAGTGGCAAATAACTTTTTTACTTAGGGGGCTGAATTCAGCCCCCTTTTTTATTTAAAATTTAAGAATTTGACCACTATACTTTAATATAAAATTTTTTGTATTAAAGTATAGTGGTTTGATGAAAAATGATCTTACTGGTCAGAGATTTGGCAGGAAAGCTAAAGAAATATATCATGATCCTGGGGATCTTCGCCCTACTGTTGTTCGTAGGCTGCATGAGTGCTGGGACCTCAGAGAACAGCAACAACCAGAATAGCGGTACTGAAAAAGATATTTGTCAGAAGATAATGGAATTAGCACCCCAGTATTATAAATACGAGTATGTCTGGGGTGGTGATGATTTTGTCAGGGATGGTGGTGTTGATTGCAGTGGATGGATTTTTAGTATCTCTAAAAAAATTGGCAAACCCGTACCAAGAACAACCTCTAAAAAATACTATCTCACAACAGATTCTCCAGACGCCCACTGGCAAGAGGCAAATTGCACTTATTTAGTATGGTTTACATTTTCTCCAGATAGACCCTATGGCCACGTGGGTATTCACTTAGAACCAACAGAAAACTTTACACATTCAGGCAGTAGCACAGGCCCTACAGAAGCAACAATAGCTCCAAATAATTACTGGGATGAAAGATTCGAAGCCTCAAAAAAGTTTTATAAATGAATAATGACGAGTTTGATACCTCAAACGGAGACTGGAGACAGTATAGACTTTTAGTTCTCAAGGATCTCAAAGAATTAAAAGAATCAGTCTCTGAAATACAGGAAAAACTGAATAAAATGCGTGAAGAGATCACGCTACTTAATTTTAAGGCCGCCCTATATGGTGGGGGAGTTGCCTTAGTAGTGTCAGCATTGGCAGGAGCAGTCGCTAAAGGCTGGTTTTAATAATTATGCTCAGGTACTTAGTTAGAAAATATCTAGAAATAACTGGTCAGTTCACAGAAAAGACCAAGAATATTGATAAATCAATTAAGGAATTAGAACGCCTTACTTTAGAGCTGAACCGTAAAGAAAGTATTATTAATGAACACTATAAAATACTTGAGCTGGAAAACCAAATACTTTTAAAGGCCGCTCAAAATGTAAATTTCCAAGAAATAATGGTGGATATTGTAGAGTCAATGGAGTCTTTAGAACCAGAATCCACCGCTTCTGTACTTATTTATTCTGATGGTAAGTTGTGGGATTTATGGTCTCCAAACATTCCTACGGACTACGCTGTGGCACTATCCAACGGCTTCTCCCCAGGTCCAGATCACGGAACCTGTGGAACAGCTGCGTATAACAAAGAACCTGAGTGTACTCCAGATATCTCCACTAACCCTAACTGGGCTAAGTTCCCAGAAGTACAAAGAACAGCTTTAGAAGCTGGGTTTAAGTCCTGTATATCAGTTCCCATTCTGGGAACAAATAATCAACTTCTAGGGACTATAGCTAGTTATTATCCTTACACACAAGAAGAGTGCCATAAACATCATTATTGGTCTGCTAGAATCGCAGCTGTAGTCATTGAACGCTATTATGAACAAAGACAGCTACATAAACAAGAAGAACGACTAAGAGGAATACTTGAGTCTCAAACAGATCTGGTTCAAAGAGCTGAGTTAGATGGCACATTAACATACGCTAACAAAGCTTACTTAGAAACTTTTGGTTTGACTGAAGAACAAATAGAGAACCGGAAAATAAACTACTATGATCTGGTTCACCCAGAAGATATACAAGCAACCAAAGAAGAACAGAAAGTATTATATACACCGCCTAACAGAGTTTATGTGATTCAACGAGCCCTTACCACAAAAGGATATCGTTGGTTTGAGTGGGAAGGTGCCATACTTTTTGATGAACAAGGCAATCCAGTAGAACACCAGGCTTCAGGAAGAGACATAACTGAGAGAAAAGCTGAACAGGAAGCTCTCCACCAAAGAAATCAGGAACTACAGGGTATCCTTGATTCCAGTTTGGATCTTATTATCCAGACTGATCTGAACTATAATTTAATCTATGCTAATAAAGCGTACTGTGATGTATTTAATATTGAAGATATTACTCAAGTACATCCAATAGAACTGGTTTATGAAGAAGATAGAGACTTTGTTCGAAAAGAGATCAAGAAGTTACCCAGCAGACTGTATTTCGAAGCCAGATCTCGAATAAACAATGAATTAAGATGGTTTGAGTGGCAAGTTTATCCTCTTCGCGATAAATTAGGAAATATCTATGCTTATCAGGGATCAGGCCGAGATATAACCGAGAGAAAAGAAGTAAGCTATAAATTTAATAAGATGATCGATGATGTTCCTAATATAGCCGTGCAGGGATTTGATGAACACGGAACAATAAAATATTGGAATAGAGCATCAGAGAAATTCTACGGCTATACTAAAGATGAGGTTATAGGTAGAAACATAAAAGATGTACTCTGCGAGGAAGTAGAAATAATGGATTTTATGGTCCATTATAAAATGCCTGGGAGACCTCGAGAAGTTACACAGATTAGAAAAGATGGTAAAACAATAGATGTATATACAAGTAATGCTGTGGTCAAGACATTAGACGGAACTCTTGAGTTTTTTAATCTGGATATCGATATATCAGAGAAGAAACATACAGAGCGTATACTCGATAGTTACTATGAAGAGCTAAAAAGAAAGAATGAACTTCTGGAAGTAATTATAAAAACTTCTGGTGGATACATCTGGTATAAAGATGATGACCATAATTATAAATTCTGTGACAATAGTTTTAAGGATAATTTCTTTAAGTTACCTCGTGGTTATGAAGTAGTTGGAAAGAATGGTATAGATTTAATTCAAGAGTCTGGTACTAGAAAAGATAATGATTTTGGTGAATTGTGTCAAAGTACTGATGACCACTCCAAAGAAAAAGGATATCAGTGTAGATATATTGAAGGCGGCTATATACAAGGCGAACTTTTTATTCTGGAAGTAAACAAGACACCAGTTTTTGATGAAGATGGTGAATACATAGGTAACGTAGGTGTGGCCTGGAATAAAAGTACTGAATATGACACAGTGACTAGGGATATAGAATTTCACAGAATGGATGGATTGTTAGAAGTACTTTCAGATTATGAATACTTTGATGGAACACCGTTTGTTTATTGTTTAAACAGCAAAGAACCGAAAAGAAAAGTTATTTTATCTAAAAATAGAAAACTTCTTTTTTATAATGGAGAGCAAGAAGATGGCTATCACAAAATTGGGATCGACGGCATTAGAACTGGCAGTACAAGCGTCAGGTCCGGCATATAGGGTCGGATCACGTATAGGCGAGGTCCAGCGTAAACGTGAAGAAGTGAAAGAAAAGAAGAAAAAGAAAGATGAGGAGTTGGCTGCAGCACAATCTAAACGATCTTAAGGTCTACAGCTACCTACATTATAGATGTAGAGTGCCTAAGTGCGTAGTCCATAAATTCATGAAGATTTACAGCTTTCTTATAAACAGGTGGATATATAAAAAATGAGTGTTAAAACATTCGGGCAATATCTGGTTGAATCCAAACTACCCCCTGGAATGGAGGTGGATCAGCCACTGGATAAAAAGAATCTTGAAGCTCTTCTAAAAGAAATCGCCAGAAACTATGAGTCCCAATATCCTCAAATAGTATCAGATCTAAAGCGTCTGGGTGACAAATTATCTACTCTGGATGGGATCTCTTACGGAATACGTGAGATAGAGGTACCTAACAGAGATAAACGAAACGAGATCATCCAGAAATACAAGCCGATAATTGAGGATAATAGTAAGTCCATTGAAGAACGCCTCCCGGCGATGATGGATTTCCAGAAAGAATTCCAGCAGATGGAGAAAGATCCCAGTCTTCAGGATGACGCCAGTGAGCTTATCCGCTCTTCCATGGGAGGCAAGGCTACTCAACAGATGAAGCTTCGCATAGGCCCGGGCCTGGTTGGTAACCACCGTGGAGAGATTGTGCCCGAGGTTTTAGAGAAATCTTATGCTGAGGGTCAGGATGTTTTAGGAACATGGCTGGGTGCTGCTGAGGCTAGAACAAAGCTGGCTGAGGGTCAGGTACAGACTTCAGCCCCAGGTGAGCTGAATAAAGTAATCAGTAATGTAATGAATCGCTCTGTTGTTTCCCAGGAAGACTGTGAAACACAGCGAGGTATAGAGCTGGCAACCAGGGATAGCAACATAATCGGACGATATCTTGCTCGGAATACCGGAACTAACCACAGCAGAAACACAAAAATAACTAACGACGTACAACAGGATCTGCTTAATCGTGGGATAGACAGAGTTTTAGTACGTAGTCCTCAGACATGTCAATCCAAAGACCAGACAGTCTGCCGTAAATGTATGGGAGCCAGGCCCAGCACCGGAAAAGATTACGAGATCGGAGATAACGCAGGAATGATCTCTGCCGGCGCTCTGTCAGAACCTATGACTCAGATGACTCTTTCTGCCAAGCACGGTACCTCTCTGGCAGAAGAAAAGAAGGACCTGGAAGGCGAGAAGGGTTTCCGTAGAACCGTAGAACTCTCAGACACCCCACGAAGACAGATAATTTGTGAGGTTTACGGAGAAATAGCACATATATGGAGAGCTCCACAAGGCGGGCAAAATGTGATTATCCGGGAAACCCAGAGAGTTCCGGAGAGGTTCATTAAAAGAGCCAAGCCGGATCCGCAGCGAGGCAGGCACTGGATGTATTACATAAACCCACAACTGGAACTTGCCGAGGGTATTCAGGAAGGAACCCAGGTTTACCCAGGAATGGAACTGACAGACGGAGTTCCAAATATTGAAGACATAGCCAGATTACGTGGTCTTGGTGCAGCCAGGTCTGTAGCCGCTGAAAACATGCACTCTGTATATAAAAATACCGGGGTTGATCTGGATAGAAAACATTTCGAACTTCTTTCTAGAAACGCGCACCCATATGTGAAGATCGAGAAGGCCCCAGAGAATTTTCCGTTTAAACGTGGAGAGGTGATGGAGCTGAATCAGTTCGAGGACTTATCCCGAAATTACAAATCTCAAAATGTAAAACCTGATGACGCCCTAGGAATGACCCTGGCAGAAGGTGTAGCCGACCTTACACCTGGAACTAAACTCCATGAACCGGAGATAGATAGACTGAAGAGATCCGGAGTAAATCAGATTAGAGCCACAAATGACTTTGAGGTCTCCCCTGCTACTTTCCCCATGACCAGGGTAGTAAACAACTCAGATGATTGGATAGCGAACTTGAATCACAGGTTCCTAAAAGATCAAATCAAGCAGGCCGGAGCTCTGGGTAAGAGAAGCAAAATCCACGGACACTCACCAATGAGCGCGTATGCTTATGGTGTTGAGTTTGGGCGTGGCCCTGATGGGAGGTATTAAGTGGCACTTACAAAGATAGGTAACACAATTAATCAGATGAATTAAATAGAGCTATAACACATGATAACTAAAATTGCCTATATCCTCCAAGATCACCAAAAAAGGGTCGCTGATAAGCTACACGATAAACCAGGTATTATCGCCAAGCACGGCTTGGGCTCTGGTAAGACCCTGACTATGCTCCATGCTGCCAAGGAAAGATTGGATGCTAACCCAATAGGCAAAGTTTTGTTTATTGTTCCTGCGTCTCTCCAGACTAATATCTGGAAAGAGATAGACAAACACAACATGGATATTCCTAAAGACCGCCTGATAGTGAAAAGCTATGAAAAGGCTGTGAATGACGCTGATTCACTCAAAGATGAGTATATAATACTGGCAGCTGTCGATGAGGCACATAAGCTTAGAAATCCGGAAACGAAAAGGCATCAAAAGCTTAGAAGAGTACTGGATAATGCTGAGAAGACTTTGTTAGCTACAGGTACTCCCAATTATAATAAGCTTAGGGATATAGCTCCCTTGGTAAATATTGCTAAAAAGAAAAAAGAGCTTCCTGAAGGCCCAGAGTTCGACGATAAGTTTGTGTCTAAATCTAAACCAGCCAAGACTTTTTTAGGTTTTACTCTGCAAGGTGAGAAGCCTGCTCAAGTTAAGAATCAAGATAAACTTAAAAGAATAGTTAATGAAACCGTAGATATACATACTCCAGGCCAAGAAAACTTTCCAAGTGTAACACACAACATAGTTCGAAGCCCAATGTCTAAGGAGCAGTACAGAATATATCAATATTTGGAAAGTGAATTGCCACCTCACCTGGCAAGAAAAGTCAGAAACAATCTTCCTATGACCAAGCAGGAAAAAGCGCAGCTGAATACTTTCGCTACTGGCGTGAGGCAAGCAGGTACCTCTACAGCTCCTTATGTTAAGTCTCTGGCGACAGGACCCCGACAGGCAGGTTTATCCACTGAACCATACAAAGAAGACGATCAAATAGATCACCCAAAGATAGACCGTGCTGTTATGAATTTAAGAGATAAGCAGAAGCAGGATAAGCAGCACAAATCCCTGGTTTACTCAAATTTTATCGATGCTGGCCTTAGACCTTATTCCCAGAAATTGGAACAGGAGAAAGTACCTCACAGGCTTTTCACTGGATCACTATCTAAAAAAGAGAAAGATGATATTATCAGAGAGTATAATGATCCTAAGAGTTCAATGAATACTCTTTTGGTATCTTCGTCTGGTGGAGAAGGACTGGATCTAAAAAACGTCAGACAGGCCCAGATATTGGAGCCTCACTTTAATAAATCGAAAATAGATCAGGTTATAGGCAGAACAGCCAGGTTTAGGTCACACGATGATCTACCACCTGAGAAAAGAAATGTAGAGGTGGAACATTATTTGTCTACACCTCCGGAAAGATCAAGGTTAAGAAACTTTTTATTTGGTGAAAAACAAACAATAGATCCATATCTATATGAGATGTCAGAGATTAAGAGTAGATTGGGAGATTATTTGTTTAGGGAGTAAAATTATGGCAATAACAAAATGCGGAGAAAATATTCAAAAACAAGCATTTTTAGCTGGTGTATATGGGTTTGGAAGAGGTAAGGATGATGACAGAGCTTTCTCTGGATTACGAAATGCTGTTAGAGGTGAAGTAGGTGGTGTAGCTGG
>Ga0207421_10008085_pt1 | contig 11012 bp, 11 predicted proteins | sample SodLakKL_010_SED_4_FD_187542 | JGI IMG/M metagenome (GOLD analysis project Ga0207421, IMG submission 187542) | Alkaline sediment microbial communities from Lake Tanatar, Kulunda Steppe, Russia - 8KL_010_SED (SPAdes) (version 2) | ecosystem: Environmental > Aquatic > Non-marine Saline and...
CCTTGGTGCGGTGCCTGTCGACAGCCCAGCCATTGGCGCAGAAGCTGCACTTCTCCGTGGAGGTCTGGCTTGCCTTGGTGGAAGTTCGTGACCGAGGGCGCTACGTGGGTCCGAAGCGGTCTGAACTGGAACTGCAGTTTCCGGAGGCCCGTTTTGGCCCAGATTTCTCGGAACGGGGCTGGGTGTATGCAGGCAAAGAAGAGACAGATCAAGCTGCCCAGCGGGCGCGGCACGTATTGGAACGCCTTTTTGGGCAGTATCCCGGAGAGACTGTGGCCGTGTTTTCCCACGGGACCTTCAACAACTTTATCCTCCGGGCGGCGCTGGGTGTCAAGGCATCGTGGCCCTTTCGCTTTCGCCAGGACAACGGCTGCATCAATGTATTGGATATCACCAGCGAGTTCGTGCATGTCTGCACGGTCAATGACTGCACCCACACGCGCAGATCGGCGGCAGGCCTGCCGCCATGGGCATAGAGTCCAAAAACTGAGGACTGGCATGCATTTTTCGGATAGGGGGAAGCGACTGTGAACGATGGTGCTCTGCAAAACCTAAGCACAGCGAAAAACGGACGGCGGAGGCGTCAATCCAGTTTTGACCGTACGGGCGGCAACGCGGATTTTGTTGTTTTGGATCCGCAAGAGTGCTTTGAAGCCGCGGCCGTTGAAGTTTCGGGAGCGATTACCCACATTTGGGTTACCCTAGCGTCCATGGAGCAGCCCGAAGAGCCATACCTGCCCCGCAAAGTGGTGCTGCGGATGTATTGGGACGGGGAGGACACACCTAGTGTGGAGGCGCCGATTGGTGACTTTTTTGGTTTAGGACACGGTGTCACCAAGAACTTCTCTTCTGCAGCTTTAACCATGAGCCCCCAGGACGGGCGGGCCTGGAACTGCTATTTTCCCATGCCCTTCTCGCATGGGGCCCGGGTGACCGTGGAAAACCAGGCCGAGGGGCCGGTGCGCCTTTATTATTACGTGGACTATGACGAGCGCCCAGTGAAGAACGATGAACTGCGCTTCCACGCACAGTGGCGCCAGGAACGGCTGACAGACGGGATCGATGATTCAGGTCTCAGCAATGAATATTTCGAGTTCGGGGGCAGGAACACTACGGGATTGGGAAACTACGTTTTACTGGAAGCCAAGGGCCGGGGCCACTATGTCGGCTGTAATCTGAATATCCACAACCAGCGAATGACAGATCAATGGAACTGGTACGGCGAGGGTGACGACATGATCTTCATTGACGGCGAATCATGGCCTCCCAGCCTTCATGGCACAGGCATGGAAGATTACTTCAATACCGCCTGGTGTCCGCAGCAGGAAATCTGTACACCGTACCACGGAATCATACTGGGCGGCAAGGACAACTGGGCGGGAAAAATCTGCTTTTACCGCTACCACATTCTCGATCCCATCATGTTTGAGCAGTCCATAAAGGTGACCATAGAACACGGGCACAACAATCACCGCAGCGATGATTACTCAAGTACTGCGTATTGGTATCAAACGGAACCGCATGCACCGTTCCCGGCGCTTGCGCCGGTTGAGGAGCGGCTGCCGCTTCCGGACATACGGCCGTTGGACCGGGAGCGGGCAGCGGCGCTCTTTGAAGACGCAGAAGGCGATAGGTAAGCCGCTGGCCGGGAAAGCTGGGCCTCGTTCATACAAAGACCCTCCGCGGACCATGGGAGCGCGGAGGGTCTTTCTTCAGCCGGGCTCTGCCTTACTGCCCGGCCGCTTTGGAACGAGGTTCCACCAGTTTCAGTTTGTGACTTTGTGTGCGCAGCGTATGAGCCAGCTGCTGTTCGGTTTCCGGCCAATCGGGCAGTTGGACGGCGTACAGGCCCACCACTTCTGCATCATGGGCATCGGAAGCAGCTGTAAGCCCGCAGCCGTGATGCCTGGCCAGTTGTTTGATTAAAGGCTGCATATCAGGGCGGACATTATTCGACATGTATTCGACGGCATGCGGACGGCGGTGGAGTACTTCCGGCACGAGTTTGTCCCTGTAGCGGAAGGGATGTGCATGGATGATCGCCGCCTGGTTTTCTTCGACGGTCTCGAAAAGTGTAGGCTCGTCGATAAACTCCCAGAATAGGCCTGGTTCAAGCATGCCGATAACCAAATAGTGCTCCCCATGAAGGCTGGTAACTTCAATCCCCCGGAAAACTTTTAGTGACGGAAACTGCCGCTGCAGACGGTACCAGTGATCATAAGGCCAGATTTTGTCATGTTCCGTGAGAACCATGGCGTCAAGGCCCGCATCCATCGCGGCGGCTGCCATGGTTTCGGGGGCTGCCCTTCCGCAAGGGCTGTACCGGCTGGTGTGCACATGCATATCAATGAGCAATGATTTCACTCCTATGATTTAGAGATTTTCCGCGGTGAACTCGGGATCATTGTGAGAGTTCCTGCAGAAACTCGAAGATACCTTGTCGGTGGTCGCTGTCTGCAAACACGGTCTGTATGACACCGTGACCCTCCCCGGGAAGAACCCACAGGGTGCTGTCTTCAGCGGCCTTGTGCAGCATCTTCCCTTGGCGGACGCCAATTTGCTCGTCCTCGGCACCGTGGATTAGAAGCAGATGGGCACCATCTAGGTGCACTACACGGTTCACGGGGCTGTAGTCGGTTGGGGAAACTCCGTAGCGTCTGCGAAGCTCGAAGCGCACAGCGGCCCGATACATCCATACAATGGGTTCTGGGATTTGTTCGGCACGGAGGACATCGGCAAAGGTCTCCTCGTAGGACGCATAGGAGCTGATGCTGATCACGTTCCGAACGTCCGGCCGGATGGCCGCCGTGTTAATGGCTGCCGCGCCGCCCATGGAATATCCGACCAGGGTAGTATGGAGACCAACATATTCTTCCTGGGCCGAAATCCAGTCCAGCAGTGCGGTTACGTCTTCCACCTCTGTATAGCCGAGGCCGATTTCGCTGCCGCCGCTTTCCCCATGGGCACGCATGTCCAGGGCGAACACTTCATAACCTGCTTCCCAAAGCGGCAGGCCGAAGGGGATCATAGACGACGCATCCACTCCATGCATACCGTGGAGAAGGATGACGACACCCTCGGGATCATCGGCGGCAAGATGCCACGCGTGCAGCTCAATGTCGTTTTCGGTGCCCAGTTCCAGCGCTTCGACGGCTTCTTCTACCTCATCGGGCCAGTTCCGCTCCGGTTCCACCCGCACGGACACCATGCCGTCGATGATGGTATAGGTATGAACAGTAACCAGAACCATGGCCAAAGCAGCTGCCGCCAGTACTGCAGCGACCAGTATTTTGAACACTCGCTTAAGCATAACGTTCCCCTTCCATGGCGCCCCAGAAACTGCTTCTTATTTTACTGCACCCAGCACATTTTGTCCACTGAATACAGATAATGCTTCTCATTCGCGGATTCCTTGGTGTATAATATAGGTAGATCCATGAAAGGAAGGTGTGTTCATGAAACGCGTAGTTCATACGTTTTGGCTGTTCGGGCTCCTGTTTTTACTTCTTTTTTCGGGAATATCCGCCACAGCCGCTGCCGAAGAACCCCCTTGTACCGAGGTTGGATTGGTCACTGTAGACGAGACAGCCTATGAAAAACCGGATCCCGAAACTCTGAAAGAACAGTTGACCCGCATGCAGTATCATGTAACCCAAGAAGACGGCACGGAGCGTCCTTTTGCCAACATCTACGATGATCACTTTGAGCCAGGCATCTATGTGGACATCGTCACCGGTGAACCGCTGTTTTCTTCCCGGGACAAGTATGCTTCCGGCTCCGGCTGGCCGGCCTTTACCAAACCCATTGATCCTGAGGTCATTGTGTATACACGGGATACAAGCCACGGCATGGTCCGGACGGAAGTTCGCAGCCGTGTGGGGGATTCCCATCTCGGCCATGTGTTTGCCGATGGGCCCGAGGAATGCGGCGGCATGCGCTACTGCATCAACAGTGCTGCGCTGCGCTTTGTCCCGCTAGAAGAGATGGAGGACGAAGGCTATGGCGATATGCTCCCGGCGGTAGAGTAGCCCCTTTAGGTGGAGGACTTCCGTTTGCAGCAGCGAAGTATGTCTCTGTGACAAATCTTTGGACAAGGGAGCGGTTATGTTGGCAGAGGGAATCATCCAGGGATTGGCCCATATCGGCGTGTTTTCACAGGATATCGATCGTGCAAAGGATTTCTACATCAATACACTGGGCTTTCAGTTGACCAATGAAGAAGTATTGGAGCAGCCGAATGGTTCTACACGGTTGGCTTTTCTAAAAGCAGGCAGTTGCGTCATTGAGTTAATCCAGCCGGCCGATGTAAGCACCATTAAGGACCGGCAGCATGGACGTGTCGATCATATTGCCATGGCGGTGAGCGGTATTGACGAGATAGCAAAGGCCTTGACGGCTCAAGGAGTTGCCGTTGAATCCGAGGAACCATCAACGGCCGACATCTGCGGAGGCGCCAAAACTATCTTCTTTAAGGGCCCCGACGGCGAACGCCTGGAGCTGTTTGAACATCTGGCATAGAAGCACCAAGGGCTGCCCTTGCACTATGGGCAGCCCATTTGCGTTTTCTTTCCCGCTTTGATACGCTGAAAGAAATCCTAGGGGAGGGGATCCTATCCAGATTACCACTCGGCTTTTTGAAAGGGCAGGTGTACACAACACAGAAGAGACGCTGGCTGCCGTCAAAGAACGCAGTCTTGAACTGGGTGTTGACCAGCTGGTCGTGGCCACGACCACAGGACAAACGGCATTGGACTGCGCCGAACAGCTGCCCCATATGAAGACCATTGTCGGCGTACTTATGCATGCGGTGGACGAAACCATCTATGTGCAGCGCCCCGCTGGCAAAATCTTGGCGCCGAACCCCGAGATCCTTGCAGCAGCCAAAGAACGGGGTGTTGTGTTTTACCAGGGCGTTCACAGCCTCGGCGGCTCTGTGGCCAGTGCCGTTCAGCGAGAAATGGGCGGTATGCCCATGGTCGAGATCATTGCCCAAACCTACAAGACGATTTCCACCGGAACTAAGGTGGCTGTGGAGAGCATTCTTATGGCCGCCGATGCCGGCCACTTGGACATGCAGCAGGAAGTTGTTTCGCTGGGAGGCTGGAAGGGCGGTGCCGATACCGCCATCGTGGCAAGACCAGCCTATGCCCACAGCTATCTTGACTTCCGCATTCGTGAGTTCATAGCTCTCCCCCGTCAAGGTGACAGCTGATCGGCGGACGGTTCGCCGGGCCGGCCGTCACTGCGCGGCGGCTGCGTTCGGGTCTGCCGCTCCCCGCTGTTGAAAAGAATAACCCCATCGAGTAGGAGGCCGGTAATCCCGCCTCCTACTCGATGTTTCACCAGGACTTTCGCAGAAGGCCAATGCGTTCGATCCAGACCTTTCCCTGCGGCGACTGATCGAAGCGCAGCTCCACGGCCCTCCACTCATGTTCCCAGGCTGGGTTCAGATCAAACAAAAATGTCTGGGGAACAACTTCGTAGGGGCCGGCGAAGGCGGATTCGATGAAAGACGCTTTAGCCAGCTGCCGATTTTTGGTCAGGGGCATCTGCCCTGCCTCCTCCAGGAGCATTTCCATTGTTTCACCATTGTCATTTTCGAGTACAATCGTAAAGTTCAGGGGTTGTAAATTTTCCTGGGGGGCCCTGGCGTCGGCTGCTGTGATGGCCAAGACCGCAGATTCCGGTTCTTCGACGATGATTGGTTCCGCAAATTCCATGCGAAAGCGTGCTTCGGGGGTGTTCCAACGGAACTCCGCCAGCTGGGCATCCACAGCCGATATGCTGGTTTCCCGGGGGTTTTTCTGCCGCCACTGTGTCCATCCTTCGGCCGTGATTTCGCCGCCGGCTCTTGTTGTGGTTGACAAGTCGATGCCTTCGCTGAAGTCGGCAATGACATCCCAGCTTGCGTCTTGGTACTGGGTAATGACCTGAACACCCAAGCCGGACTCCTCGATGGTTCCCGGGTAGCGAAACAACTGCAGATACTGCTCCTCTCCATGGATGCAGGCATCGAGAAAGGCGCCGATGTAGGTCTGGGCCAGAGCGCGCTGCAGCTCCGGTTCCATAATTCTGCGGGTGTTGAGGACAAACCCCCGCGGCAGAAGATGATCCCTTCGTCCCCATTGGGTGTTGAATTGGCCGTGGTTGGCGCCGTGGATAAAAACGGCTGCCTTGGCATAATCTGTATTGTCATTGAACTGCAGCCGCTGGTAAGGGCTCTGCCCCATGAACAGATGGACATCGCTGTCGAGACTGCCCTGCAGCACAAGATAATTGAAGTTCTCCAATGGAACTAACATGTTGGCCGGTTTGTACTGCCCATCACTGGGAGCAATGGCGACAACAGTGTCAATGGAAAAACCAAAATCAAAGCTTTCTGCAGCGTTATCGGGATAATAGGGAAGTCTGTTGAAGGCCGCTGCCGTGGCTGCGGCCTCGCCGCCCCGGGAATGCCCTATGAGGGCCAGGTTATCCATGTCTACCTTATCGGCCAGCCGGTGTTCTTCACTATTAGTCCAAGCCTGCCACTGCTGCAGATGCTTTAACAGCATCCAGGCTCGTGCATCGTTCTCTCGACCAATGGACCCCGACCAGGAACCGTTGAGGAAGTTCTGGTCTACGGACACAAAGATATAGCCGCGGCTGGCAAGAAACTCTCCGAGATAATCGTAGCCGGCACTGGAGTCCCGTTCCATGGCATGATTGCCGTGTACCATCAGAACTAAAGGGAAAGGGCCTTGGCCCTCCGGGTACCAGACACGGCCGTTAACCGGGAAGCTGGTCTGATCGAAGCCCCAATACAGCGCACGCAGCCGCTGACGCCATCCTGACAGTTTCGGCAAAAAGCGGCTGGCATCCACCGGATCGGTGATGTACGATGCCCCGCTGGCAAATTCCCGATAACGATCTGTGACACCGCTGCCATAGGTGAAACCAGCCGTGGAATAGGGTCCCTTCTGGCCGGGATCGGCGACGTCCTCCATGGGTTCTGCCCTCATCTGCCACTGGGGAAAGGGTTCGCCTTCAGGGCCGGGATAGGCCAGCCAGAAAACAAACCCTGCGTTGACAGCAAGGACGGCCAGGAATAGGAGCAGCGGAAGCAGTTTGTGTCGGCTCAGCCATAGGTGTTTTGCGGCACCGCCGAAGACCAGCTGCAGCATTAAGAACCCAGCTGCAAACACTACGGCCTGCCAAAGAGCGGCATGGATTGCGGATAGCGTGCCGACGATCAATGCCGCAGCGCCGGCAAAAACCACCACAAGCCGTCGCGGCGGAGCGGTGAGCAGTGTCAAAATCAGATCAAAAAGGGCCGCTGACAGAAACACCAGCAGAAAGCCGAAAAAGATGGTCAAGATCGGGTCCAACAACGGCCCCAAGCCAAACATGACCTGGTGGCCGAGGATTGTCAAGAGAGCTGCCAGGCAGACAAAGGCCACTGCCATTCCCCACGGCCAGGAGCCATAGAAAAACTGAGCCGTACGGCGGTTGGCATCCCGGAGTACGGCCTTGAGTGTTTTGAACACAGCCCATTCCTCCCTTAGCGAGGTTGCTTATGCGCGGCGATCCGGGGGGTTGTCCTCTCCAGTGGATACAGATTGGGCCCGAAGCATGTCCTGGAGGACGAAGTTGGGCTGGGAAAACCGAAGCCCGTAGAGGAAGTGGCCTGAAGCAAAACGGCTCCACATGACGTCGGCCGGTTCTTGGAAGCGGACGCCTCGGAAGGAGAAGTCCACTACCACCCGTGCTTCACTGGGAAGCTCGGCCGTGGTCAGAATTTGGGTGCCGGTTTCGTTCAGGTCCCGTATTACGGCGGCCAGATTGCGGCGGCGCTCTTTAAAAGGACGGAGCACACCTTTTGTTGAAATATGATAGAGAGAAGCACTGATCCGGGCATCGGCCCGCGGATGCTGGCGTTGGTCAGAGCTTTCGATGACAGCCGGGTACTGCAGGGCAAGCATTTGCCTGCTGCCTTGGTCACTTTGCTCGAGGACCCGCGCCGCAAAGGAACCTGTACCGCCGTCGCTATCATAGAGCGCAACATGGACATCCGTTCCGCGTAGATCCTCCTCTGAAGCAGCCGTCGTGATCTCCACCCATATATGCTGCCGGTCTGTCCGGACGATTCGGCCCTGTATGGCCGCTTGATGTTCCGGCTGCTCCCTGCCTTCGGCGGCATGGCTCCTGGCCCGCTGCAGCTCAACCGAACAGTTGAGCAGGGACCGGTTCTCTTTCCACTGCATGCTGGCTCCCCCTTCCGAACAACCATGACACTAAGCGTCAACTATGATAATATTCTGTTAGGCCGTTCGCAATCCCTGCCTATGACAGCGACCAAATCCACTGTCCGGCCAGCAGGCCCGCTAAGCAAAGGAGGATCCAGCCATGGCTGTGCGCAGAGCTGAGATTCAACGGCATCTTGATGTTTTGGTGAACGACATTGGTGCACGCCCCACGGGCTCATGGTACAACCAGCAGGCTGCCTCCTATCTGGAGCAAACGCTGTCCCAGTCAGGATACGGGGTGAAGAAACAGAAATTCCGCTGCCTGGATTGGCATACCGGCCCGGCGGTTTTGGTTGCCGAGGAACAGAAACTGGCACTGGTCGCCTCTGATTATTCGGCTCCCTGTGACAGCAAGGGTGAAATCCGATTGGTTGGAAGTATGGCGGAACTGCAGTCGGTGGACGGACCGGGTTTAGTTCTAGTTCTGCACGGTGATCTTACGAAAGAAGCCCTGAGCCCCAAGAATTTCCGTTTTTACAATCCCCAGCGGCACCAGGACATCCTAGCAGGCCTGGAGGCATGTCGCCCGTCGGGAATTATCACGGTCAGTTTCGACCCTGACCGGGCCGTGCCCATCATTGAAGATGGTGATTTTGACATTCCCTGCGCCGTAGTTCCCGGAAACAAGTTGGACGTTCTGCGGCATCTGGCCGGCACCATGGCGCGCCTTTTCATCGGTACTCGGAGGCGGTGTTCCCACGGAGAGAATATCATCGGCACCGTCGGGTCCGAAGGCGGGACAAGGGTGCTGAGCGCCCATTTTGACACCAAGCCGACCACACCAGGGGCCCTGGACAACGCATCCGGTACGGCCGTCCTTTTGGCCTTGGCTGGGCAGCCGGCGGTGAAGAAGGCCGGCGGGCATCTGGAGTTTGTCTTCTTTAACGGTGAAGACTATTACTCCAATCCAGGCGAAACAGTATATTACGATTCCCGTCTGCAGGACCCGAGCCCATACCAGTGGGCTTTGAATGTTGACGGAGTGGGTCTGCGGGGAAGCCCCCAGGGCGCAGCTGTTTTTTGCTGGCCCGAACGATGGCCCGATCCCGTGAACGCGGTGGGGCGAAGCTCCGTGCAGGCTCTCGATCCGTGGCCGCAGGGAGACCATATGCTCTTTGCCATGCAGGGCGTTCCCACGGCGGCACTGACTTCAAAAGGTGTTTTTAATCTCATTGACACGGTCATTCACACCGAGAAGGATGGTATGCATCTCTTGGACATTGGTGTACTGCAAGATGTGGCCCATTGGATCGAAGAACTGCTGCGGATCGATTGGGTCTGACGCGGACAATAGGTATGCCGGCCCACGCTAGGAGGTTGACCCATGAACCGTGAACTGTCGCGGCGATTTTTGGATGCCTTTATCGGCATTGAGCAGCAATTGCGCAGTATTGTTGAACCAAAGAGCCATAGGCCATTTTACCAATTGGTCAATGGGGCTGCTCCCAAAAACGCAGTCGTGCACGACACCGCCGACGAGCTCAAACACTATGCGGATCTCCGCAATGTCATAGTCCATGAGCGGCTCAACAACGAGCCCATTGCCGAACCCCACCGTGAGATCGTTGAACGGCTCGAACACATCTTACAGTTGCTGTGTGCGCCGCCCAAGGTCGAAGACAGCTTCATGGGCGATGTGGTAACTTGCCGCGGCGATGATACCGTCGGCAAAGCGGCCAGCATCATGTACAAACACCGATTTTCGAAAATGCCCGTGTATGATGGGGATGCCTTCCGCGGTCTGCTGACGGCGGAAGGTGTTACCCATTGGCTCGGTGACCATCTCCAGAAAAGCCGCGAGCCTGTGGACGAACAAACGGTGGCTGCCGTCTTGGAGTATGTGGGCAATGGCCGTTCCTATGCCTTTGTTGCCCGAACCTGCCCCATTTTCCGGGTCATAGACCTTTTTGAGGAGGCCGGCCATGAAGGACACCGCCTGCAGGCCGTTCTGATCACAGAAGACGGTAGCAGCGATCAGAAACCATTGGGCATCATTACGGTTTTTGACCTGCCGCAGATTTACCAGCTCATGGAAGGTTAGCGCACACTGGCTCGGCTCCGGATTTAAGAAACAGGAAGGAGAACGCCAAGAGGTGTCGAAATCAACAATATACCATCTTTCCGCCCAAAGAAGATGGCTTGTGAGCGAGACCCGGTCTTCCGGGTTTCCGCTCGTTAAACGCAGATTTTATCGGTTGGTGGTGACGGCATGGTGTATGTTGATCAACTGCGGCATTATAAAGGCCGTCTATGGTGCCATTTGACCGCGGATACCGAAAGGGAACTGCACCGCTTTGCCGGTCAGCTTGGCCTTGAACGCCGCTGGTTTCAGGATAAAGGGTATAAATGGCACTATGATTTACAACCAAGCAGCCGCGAGCACGCAGTGGCCATGGGCGCTCGGGAAATTACATCCCGAGACATGGTACGACTGATGCAAAGGCGCAAAGAGCAGCGTCTGGCGGCCTCGTCGATGTAGTGCTCGAAGGAGGATCTGCGGTGGAAAAGCCCGGAGGACGGCAAAAGCATGGGAAATGGCTGCTGTCGGCATTCGCCGCCGCGGCCTGTGCTTTGTATCTGGTGATTGCTATTCTGCGCAGGTTTGACGATTTGCCTTGGTCTTCTCCCAGTGCCTATGCCGGAGTGGAGTTCTGGCCCGCCTTTGCCTTGTTGGCAGCGGGTTTTTTGTATTTCTGGGGCCGGCGCAGGAACAGCAGATTGCTAATT
>Ga0207421_10008087_pt1 | contig 11011 bp, 9 predicted proteins | sample SodLakKL_010_SED_4_FD_187542 | JGI IMG/M metagenome (GOLD analysis project Ga0207421, IMG submission 187542) | Alkaline sediment microbial communities from Lake Tanatar, Kulunda Steppe, Russia - 8KL_010_SED (SPAdes) (version 2) | ecosystem: Environmental > Aquatic > Non-marine Saline and...
CCGCCGCGATCTCTGCCGTGCGTTCGTCCTCGGTCAGGATCGCGGTCGAGCTCCCGTCGCGCTCGCTCGCCTGATCCGAGGGAGTGGCCGCATCGGGGGTCGTTGGCTCTGCGCCGTCCTGTGGCGCGTCGTCGGGTGGTGGCGGTCCGCTCATCGCTCACCACCCTCGGCCATGGCGAGTTCGGGGTCGGTGCCGGCCATCATCGATCCGATGGCCTCCTTGGCCACCGGCATCTCGAAGGGTCCGACGAGTCGTCCGTGGAACATCACCGCGACCCGGTCGGCGAGCGCGAGCACCTCGTCCAGTTCGGAGGAGACGATCAGCACCGCCGTGCCCTCGTCGCGTTTCTCGACGATCCGCTCGTGGATGTATTCGATGGACCCGACGTCGACGCCGCGGGTGGGTTGGGAGGCCACGAGCGCATCGATGGGGAGGTCGAACTCGCGTGCGACCACGACCTTCTGCTGGTTGCCGCCCGACAACGACGCCGCGGGGGTGTCCACCGACGGGGTGCGGATGTCGTAGGCCTCGACCAGCTGGCGTGCGTGGGCACCGATCACGTCGAACTGGAGGGTCTGGCGCTTGGTGAACGGTTCGTCGTCCCACCGCCCGAGGATCAGGTTCTGGGCGACCGAGAACTGACCGACCAGGCCGTCCCGTCCGCGATCCTCGGGGACCTGCCCGACGCCGCCGCGCAGGATCTGCTTGCGCGAGCGGCCCGCCACGGGCGCGCCGGCGATCAGGACCTCACCCGAGGCGATCGGCTGCAGGCCGGTGAGTGCGCGCACCAGCGGGCTCTGCCCGTTGCCCTCGACCCCGGCGATCGCCAGGATCTCGCCCCGACGCACGTCGAACGACACCTCGTCGACGACCACGGTGCCAGCCGCGTTCTCCACCGTCAGCTCGCGGACCACGATGGCCGGGTCGGTGGGCGAGCCCGGTGGCTTGACGACCACCAGCGACACCGGGCGACCGACCATCAGGTTGGCGAGTTCCTGTTCGCTGGTCTCCCGCGGATCGGCCGTGCCGACGATCCGTCCGCGCCGGAGCACGCTGACCCGGTCCGCGATCGCGCGGTGCTCGCCGAGCTTGTGCGAGATGAAGACCACCGAGCGTCCTTCGCCGGTGAAGGCGCGGATGGCCTCGAACAGGTCGTCGGCCTCCTGGGGCGTCAACACCGCGGTCGGCTCGTCGAGGATCAGCGTCTGCGCGTTGCGGTAGAGGGCCTTGAGGATCTCCACCCGCTGCTGGATGCCGACGGGGAGGTCCTCGACCAGCGCGTCGGGATCGACCGGGAGCCCGCTGCGCTCCGCGAGTTCGCCGACCTCCTGCGATGCGCGCCGGCGATCGAGCTTGCCGAACCGTCGGGTGTGCTCGACGCCCAACACGATGTTCTCCGCGACCGTGAACACCGGGACCAGCATGAAGTGCTGGTGGACCATCCCGATGCCTGCGGCGATGGCGTCGTCGGGTTCGCGGAGCTCCACCGGCTGGCCGTCGATGAGGATCTCGCCCTCGTCGGCGGCATAGAGGCCGTACAGGATGTTCATCAGCGTCGATTTGCCGGCGCCGTTCTCCCCGAGCAACCCGTGCACCTCGCCCGGTTCGATGACGAGGTCCACCGCGTCGTTGGCGATGACGCCGGGGAACCGCTTGGTGATCCCTCGTAGCTCGAGACGCATGCGGTGCCCCCGGCTCGATCGCTCAGTAGTCGGCCGGGTCCACCGAGATCTCTCCGTCGATGACGCCCTGCTCCAGTTCGTCGAGGGCGTCGCGGACCTCCTGTGGCACGGCGTCCTCGTTGTCGTGGAACGGCGCGATCCCGACACCGTCGTTCTCGAGCGTCCCGACGTAGGCACCGCCCTCCCACTGGTCCTCGATCGCGAGTCGCACGGATTCGAAGACCGCGACGTCCATCTGCTTGAGCACCGAGGTGAGCATCAACTCCTGGAACTGCGGGACCGACTCGTAGCCGTCGGTGTCCACCCAGATCATCAGACCCGAGCCGAAGTCCTCCAACGCCGTGGCGGTCCCGAGCCCCACCGGCCCGGCGACCGGCATGATGATGTCCGCGCCCGTCTGCAGCAGCGAGTCGGTCACGTTGCGGCCGTCGTCCTGTGATTCGAAGTTGCCGGTGAACAACCCGTCCGAGCCGTCCCAACCCGCGACGGACACGTCCGCGTCGTTCTCGTCGTTGTAGTACTCCACGCCGGCGAGGTAGCCGTCCATGAAGATCGACACCGTGGGGATGTTGATACCGCCGTAGGTGCCCACCGTGCCGGTCTCGGTGGTACCGGCGGCGACGTAGCCGGCGAGGAACGCGGCCTCGTCGGTGGCGAAGGTCAGTTCACGCAGGTTGTCGTAGTCCGCTTCGAAGGTCTCGTCGACGATCGCGAACAGCTGGTCCGGGTTGGCCTGGGCCGCGCTCTCGGTCGCCTCCGCCAGCAGGAACCCGACGGTGATGATGATGTCGCAGTCCTGGTCGATGAACGACTGGATGTTGGGCTCGAAGTCCGCTTCCGACTGCGACTCGAGCACCTGGGTGTCGATCCCGAACTCCTCCTCGGCCTGCTGCAGGCCGGCGAAGGCGGTCTCGTTGAACGACCGGTCGTCGACCCCGCCCTGGTCGGTGACGAGGCAACCGGAGAAGTCGACCGGTTCCTCGGGCTCGTCCGGTTCCTCGGCATCCGGGTCGTCGGGTGCCGCCTCGTCGTCCGGTGTGGCGACCGGATCGTCCTCGGGAGCCTCGCCGCAGGCGGTCAACACCAGGGCACCGGCCGCGATCATGGCGAACGTCCGACGGAAGAAACTCATGAGGCTCCCGGTCATGGTCGAGTGCTCGATAGCGGTTCGTCGACGCTAGGGGCCGGGAGCAGCCGAGCATCGACCACGTGGACACCGTCATGAGGCGTCCGACTAGGTTTCGCCACGATCCACCCGCCACCCGGCGAGGGAGCCGCCGACCGTCAGGATCACCGTGGAACCGCTCCGGTTGGGCGTACTCGCGCACTCGGCGAAGGAGAACGAGCGCCGCCTGGCGATCCATCCGCGCCACCTCGAACGGATCGATCCTGATCTGCTCGCGCGGATATCGCTCGAAACGGGGTACGGCGAACGTTTCGGTGTCAGCGACGACGCCCTGACCGACCATGTCGCGTCGATGCTCGACCGGTCGGAGCTGATCGCGAACTGCGACGTGCTGCTCGTCCCCAAACCCCTGGCGCACGAGTTGGCCGAGTTCCGTGAGGGCCAGGTGGTGTGGGGGTGGCCTCACGTGGTGCAGGACGAACCGATGACGCAGGCAGCCATCGATCGTCGACTCACCTTGATCGCATTCGAGGCGATGAACCACTGGGACGGTCATGGCGCATTCAGCCTGCACGTGTTCCACAAGAACAACGAGATCGCGGGTTACAGCTCGGTCCTGCACGCGCTGCAGCTGACCGGATCGACCGGCCACTACGGACGTTCTCGACGCGCCGTGGTGATCGGGTTCGGGGCGACGGCGCGCGGTGCGGTCACGGCGCTCAACGCCTTGGGGATCCACGATGTCGACGTGCTCACGGTGCGGGAGGTCAGCGCGGTGGCGTCCCCGATCCACTCGGCGCGCATCGTTCGTCTCGAGCACGATGCCGAGGACCCGGCGGGAAGTGACGCCATCGTCGAGGGGATGGCGGTACCGCTGGTGACGTTCCTGGCCGAGCACGACATCGTCGTCAACTGCGTCCTGCAGGACACGGGTTCGCCGTGGATGTTCGTACGCCAACAGGATCTGGGTGCCTTCGCGCCCGGCAGCCTCTTCGTCGACGTCTCGTGCGACGAGGGCATGGGCTTCGATTGGGCCCAGCCGACGACCTTCGACGATCCCATGTTCGATGTGGTCGACGGCATCCACTACTACGCCGTCGACCACAGCCCGTCGCTGTTGTGGGACGCCGCCACGTGGGAGATCAGCGAGGCGCTCCTGCCCTACCTGGCGACCGTTCTCGGTGGACCGGAGGCCTGGGAGACCGACGAGACGATCCGGCGCGCCATCGAGATCCGCGACGGCGTCATCCAGAACCCGGAGATCCTGGCCTTCCAGCAACGCGGAACCGTCTACCCCCACGAGCCCTACGATCCTCGCTGAACGATCAGTCGCGCGACATCGGCAACCGGATCTCCACCGTCGCGGCGTCCGAGATCGAGAGCACGACCGGAGCGCCGGGGCGGTGACCCGGCGCTGTCGCCCGTTCGGCCGTCGGGGCGGGTCTCGTCCCCGGTTAGCGTCCCCCGCGCCCACGAACCAAGGACCGCGACCGTGCCGCGCTCGATCCAACTGACCGTGCCGTCCCACCGGACCGCCAGCCTGGTCACCGAACTGCGCCACGTCGAGCCGCTGTCGATCCAGCTGCACCAAGCGGTCTCGGTGCTGCCGCCCGGGGATCTGGTCGCCGTGGAGGTGGCCAACAACCGGCTCAGCGAGGTGATGCGCATCGCCGACAAGTACGGCCTCGGGACCAAGGGCGGGGTGTCGATGACGACCTCCGTGCCACTGAGTGTGGTCTCCGAATCGTTCACCAGCCTGACGCGCGAGCAGGGAGCGACCAGCTGGGAGGAACTGGAGCTGACCATGGGCCAGGAGAGCACGATGACCGCCGACAAGGTCGTCGTGATGTTCATCGCGGGGGTGGTCGCCGGTGCCGGCATCGTCTCCGGTGCCATCCACGTGGTGATCGGGGCGATGGTCATCGCCCCGGGGTTCCAGCCGTTCGCACGGTTCATGCTCGGGCTCGTCAACGGCTCGCGGACCTGGCGAGGTGGTGCCATCGACGTGCTCCGCGGCTACGGGGCGCTGCTGGCCGGCGCCACGATCGCGGCGTTGCTGAGTGCGCTGCTCGGGACCTCGGCGTTGAACGGCGGCGGGGAGGCGACCTACCTGCTCGCCGAGGACCTGATCGTCTACTGGAGCACGATCACCTGGACCGGCGTCGTGGTGGGTGCGGTGGCCGGGGTGGCCGGTGGGCTGCTGATGGCCATCAACCGCACCGTGCTCACCGCCGGAGTCATGGTGGCGCTCGCGTTGGTGCCCACCGCGGCACTGGTGCCCATGGCGCTGGTCGCGGGTGAGGTCGGTCTCGCCGGCCAGGCGCTGGCGAGGTTCGCGGTCGAGGTGGTGCTGGTCCTGGGAACGATCGCCGGGGTCTTCATGTTCAAGACCCGTGCCGATCAGCGCCATACGGTTCGCTGATCGCTGATCGCTGATCGCTGATCGCTGATCGCTGATCGCTGGTCGCTGGTCGCTGGTCGCTGTTCGTGCCGGTCGTGCCCGCCTTCGGCCAGACGGCCCCGACAGCACCGCGTTGCCCGACCGGTGAGGGGCCTGGTGCCGGTTCGGTGTCTCCGCCCCCGCATGCGGGGGTTTCTCGCTCGGCCGGGCGGCGCCGGGAGGTCCGGGCCGTCGTCGGTGTGCAGACGCCCCCGGATGCGGGGGTTTCCGGTTCGCCGGGCGGCGATGAGCGCGTCGTCCGCCCTGCCGGCCCGGTTCCGGACCTCGTTCGGTGCCCCGCCCGGGCCCGGTGACGGGTGGGCCCACGGATCGCGGTGACCTCAGGTGGCCTCGTATCGGGTGACCAGGGATCCGGCGCGCCGGAGCAGGCTCGGCGCAACGCCATCGATCAGGTGCAGGGGTGTCCGCAGTCCCAGCGAGAGGGTCATCGGTCGACTGACCAGCGCCCGGAGCACGAACCCCGCGGCCTGATCGGGGGTGAACCGCGGCAGGGCGCGGTACGCCTCGGTCGGTGCGATCATCGCGGTGCTCACCAACGGCAGATGCACGACGGTCACATCCACTCCCTGGTGGTGGAGTTCGCCGGCCAACACCCGGCCGTACTCCTCCAGTGCCATCTTGGAGGCGAGATAGGCCGCGAAACGTGGGTGGTGCAGCAGTGTTCCCACACTCGAGATCTGCACGATGTGGCCATCGCCATGTTCCGCCATACCGGGCGCGAACGCGGCCATGAGTCGCACCGCGGCGAGGTAGTTCAGTTCGATGAGCCGCTCTGCATCCTCTGCGCCATCGAGGGACTCGACGACCGAACGCCGGATCGAGTGCCCGGCGTTGTTGATCAGCACATCGACCCTGTCGTGGTCTTGCAGGACCGCGGCGATGAGGCTCGAGGTCGCATCGGCGTCCGAGAGGTCGCAGGGATACACGGTCGCCTGCCCTCCGCGGCCCCGGATCACGTTGGCGATCTTCTCCAGCCGCTCCCGGGTCCGCGCCACCAGCAGGACGTGCGCGCCGGTATCGCCGCACGCCGCCGCCACCCTCGCCCCGACCCCGCGTGACGCACCGGTGATCAGCACCGTCTTGCCACCGAGGGCGTCGCGGGCCTCCCGCTCGGTCGGTTCGTTGGCCAGCAACCGTCCGAGCGAGTGCAGCAGCGGACGCGGGAGGTTCCTCAGTCGCTCGGGGACCCGCATCGCCTCGCTGCTCCTGCTGCTCGCGTGATGGTGCAGCGTAGATACCGCGAACGAGCACCCCCTGGCCATCGGCGCGCCGTCCGGCAGCAGCGTGCGACCTCGGCAGCAGCGTGAGCAGTGCGCGATCCGGGTCGACGAACCGCGCCGCCGACAGAGGCGGTCAGCCGCGTGCCGTCGGCTTGGTTTCCAGCTACCGGACGGTGCTGAGTTCGGCCTCCTCATGGGCCAGCCACCCCGACGAACCCGAGGTGCTCGTGGAGTCGACGGGGCGGCAGGTTGCCGAGTGCGACACCGAGGCCGACCACGTCGACCGGATCGATGACGTGGATCCCCGCCCTCGCAACCATGGCGCCGCCGGGTGGTGGCTTCGCGTCGAGGCCCGGGTAGCGGGGACGGTCTGCCCGGCCGCGCGGGTGTGGCCCGCCACCGACGAGGTTCTGCGGGACGGGGCGCCGGCCACCCGACCCGAGGGCTCCCGCAGCAGCGCGCGGGGTCGGACGGCTGTTCGGACCTACCGTGCGGCGACACCATCGGTTACGAGGTGGGTCGCACGATGTCGGCCGACCGCCCGGGCGGAGGCGCGAGGCCGGGCGTGGCCCGACCGCGCGGGACTTCTGTTGGCGCCGGCCCCAGGACAGTTGTATGAACCCCGACCTCGCCGAGGACCTCTACGGATGCCTCGAAGCGCTCGATCCCTACAGCGCGACCCATCTCGTGCGCGATGCGGTCGACGGGGGTGAGTCGATCGAGCGTGTCGTCACCGAGGTCTTGGCGCCCGCGCAGCACCTGGTCGGTGAACGCTGGCAGTGCGGCGAGTGGTCGATCGCGCAGGAGCATGCGGCAACCGCGATCATCGACGACCTGTTGGGCCTACTCGCCGTCCGCGTCCCTCGGGGACGGCGTGGGACGATCGTGCTGCTCAGCGCGGAGGGCGAGTGGCACGTCACGCCGGCACGGATGGCCGCACTGCTGTGGCGAGCTTCCGGCTGGCAGGTCACCTTCGTCGGGGGCTCGACCCCGCCCCGGCATCTGCGCGCGATGCTCGGCGGGACCCGAGCGGACCTGGTGGCGATCAGTTGCACCTTGCCGCTGGCGTTGCCCGGCGTGGCCCGGGTCGCCGATGCCCTCGACGATCTGAACCTCCCCATCCTCGGCGGAGGGCATGCGTTCGGACCCGACCCGCACCGCGCGGAGGCGCTCGGGCTCAGTGGCTGGGCCGGCTCGGCGACCGACGCGCCGGCCCTGTTCGAGCGGGCGATGGATCGTCCCGTCGGGCGGGCGGAGCGCTTGCGCACCGACGACGAGGAGTTGATGCTCGAGTTGCAACTGCCCGAGCTGATCATCGCCGCGGAGCGACGTCTGCTGCAGAGGTTCCCGACGATGCGGTCGTACGACGAGTACCAACGGGCCCGGATGCGCGAGGATTTCGATCACATCCTGCGCTTCGCCGCGGTGAGTCTACAGGTCGGGGACGAGCGGATCTTCCAGGACTTCGTCACCTGGCTCCCGGAGGTACTGCGCGGTCATGGGGTACCGACCGGCGTGGCGGCCGTGGGGCTCGAAGCCCTGCTCGGGGTGATACGGGACCTGCCGCGAACCACCGATCTGCTCGAAGCCGGCCACCGCACGCTCGAGGCTGCGAACCTCACCGACGGCGGCGTGGATGCAGAAGCGGCCTGGTGAGGGTCGGCGACCGCTCGCCGGTCGGGAGCCGTCGACCCACCGGGTCCCGGCCACGTCGGCGCTGAGCGCGGCTGGTGGTCGGACGGTTGGTGGTCGAACTCAGCCGAGCAGCGTTCGGACGTCGCCGACGACCACCACGCTCAGCAGGCCCACGACGAGCGCGATGAACGCGGTGTAGGGCCAGCGGTGCGCGTAATCGGCCAGCCAGACCCGCCGCAGACTGTTGACCGACAGCGCGATCGCGGCCAGTGACAGCACCAGCGAGGCCGGGGTCGCGAGCGCCCCCATCCAGCCGATGAGCGGTGCCAGGGCCGGGATGAGTGCATAGGTCAGGACACAACGGACCGCGGTCAGGACCAGCGATCCGCGTAGCGAGACGAGCGATCGAGGGGCGGCGTCCTCGATCAGGAGCAGCTGGCGCGCGATGCGGTCGGCCGTCGACCGGGCCGGGGTCTGCGCGGCGGTGCTGCCGGTCGTCATCTGCGGGCCTTCGTCTTCGGCGTCTTCGGCGTCTTCGGCGCCGTGGTCGCGAGAGCGCGGCGGCGACATGACGACCCTGGTCGGCAAGCCCTGGTCGGCAAGCCCTGATCGGCAGGGTCTGGTCGGCAAGGTACCGACGCTCGTCTCGGACGTCGCAGCCGAGTGCGTCGACGACATCGTGCGCCCCGCCGCCGGGCCGCGCCGCGAGCTCGCGTCGGGCGATCACCCCGCCCGCGCTCCTGCCGACGCCCGCCGACGCCCGCGATCGGGCGAACGCGTGAGCGCCCGGGCCTCGGTCCTACGCTTGGCAGACGCACCCATCCCGTGAGGAGCCCGACCATGTCCGCAGCCTCGACCGAACCGCTTGCCGCCCTCTCCTCGGTGGGGGTCTCCATCTGGCTGGACGATCTCTCCCGCGAACGTCTGTCGTCGGGCAACCTCGCGAAACTGATCGCCGAGCGGCACGTCGTCGGGGTCACCACCAACCCGACGATCTTCCAGAAGGCGCTGCTGGACGGCGCGGCCTACGGGTCCCAGACCCGTGACCTGGCGCTGCGTGGCGTCGACCTCGAGGAAGCCGTCCGGGCGCTGACCACCTTCGACGTGCGTTGGGGCTGCGACACGCTCCGTGAGGTCGCAGAGGCCACCGGCGGCATCGACGGACGGGTGTCGATCGAGGTCGATCCGCGCTTGGCCCGTGATGCCGACCGCACGGTCGCCGAGGCGCGGGCCCTGTGGTGGCTGGTGGATCGCCCGAACCTGTTCATCAAGATCCCGGCCACCGAACAGGGCCTGCCGGCGATCACGCGCTGCCTGGCCGAGGGCATCAGCGTCAACGTCACGCTCATCTTCTCCCTCGATCGCTACCGCGCCGTGCTGGACGCCTATGTCGCCGGGATCGAGCAGGCCAGGGACGCCGGCCACGACCTGACGAAGATCGCGTCGGTGGCGTCGTTCTTCGTCAGTCGGGTCGATGCGGAGATCGACGCGCGGCTCGAGCAGCTCGGCACCGACGAGGCGACCGCGCTGATGGGACAGGCCGCCATCGCCAATGCGCGGCTGGCCTACGAGGCCTACGAGCAGGTCCTGGCAAGCGACCGGTGGCAGGCGCTGGCCGCCGCCGGCGCCAACGTGCAGCGCCCGCTGTGGGCATCGACCGGCGTGAAGAACCCCGCCTACGACGACACCCGTTACGTGGTCGAACTCGCGGCGCCGGACACGGTCAACACCATGCCGGAGGCCACACTCGATGCGGTCGCCGACCACGGGGTGATCCGCGGCGACACCGTGCGCGGCGCCTACGAGGATGCACGCGGGGTCATGAGCGCGCTGGCCGAGGTGGGTGTGGAGTACGACGCCGTGGTCCGCAAGCTCGAGGACGAGGGTGTGGACAAGTTCGAGGCATCTTGGGGCGAGCTCCTCGACGGCGTGCGTATCGCCCTGGCCGACGCATCGAGCTGAGTCGCTGGGTCGGCGAGAGGATCCGGCCGGCTGACGGAGCGGTCGGCGGCCGCCAGCGTGAGGGCCACGGGGGAGTGCGGGGGGAGTGCGGGTACCCCCCTTCCCCACCTCGCGTCACCCGCGACGCTCGCCTACGGTGAGGGAAGCCGCCGGAGGAACCGCTTCCGGTGGCGGACGTCACCGGAAGCGAGGGACCCACCATCCACGCCAGTTCGACGCGCATCAGCCGCGCCCGCCACGCGCTCGTTGCGACTGGTCGCCGGCGGGGGGGCTCGACGCCGGTCTCTCGACAGCGTGTCCTGGTCGTCGTGGTCCTCGTGGTGCTCCTCCTGCCGGTCCCCTGGCTCCACCTGGTCTCCGAGGATCCCCCGGGCACGGCGTGGCGGCTCGACGGTCGCCTGGAGATCGACGGTGAGGTGATCGATCCACCGGGTAGGTGGAGTTGGTTGGCCGTCGGGCGGCCGCCACTCGTCGGCGAGTTGCTGCGCGATCGCCTGCTGGGTGTGGATTCCCTCGCGACCGACCTGCGGGCGGGTCCTGTCGCCCGGCGACCGTCGTTGAGCGAGCCGGCGGCGGTCGCGGTCGGTCTCCGTCACGCCGGACGCGAGTTGTCGCTGGGGGTGTTGGTCGAGGTTCGGGAACCGCTGCTGGAGGGCTACCCCCAGGCGGGGTTGTTGGACGCGATCAACGACGCGCCGTTGACCGACCGGCAGACGTGGGACGAGGTCTCCGGTGGTTGGGTTCAGGACACCCGTGCGGCCGGTGGAGCCGACGAGGCCGGAGCCGATGGGGCCGGCGCCGCACTCGAGCCGGAGCTGACGTTCAGGTTCCGTGGTGGTCAACGTTTCTCCGCGCCGGGACCGGGGCTCCCCTACGAACAGGTGATCGTCAGTCCCACCGCGCCCGACACGCTCAGCGCCGGGA
>Ga0207421_10008088_pt1 | contig 11009 bp, 1 predicted proteins | sample SodLakKL_010_SED_4_FD_187542 | JGI IMG/M metagenome (GOLD analysis project Ga0207421, IMG submission 187542) | Alkaline sediment microbial communities from Lake Tanatar, Kulunda Steppe, Russia - 8KL_010_SED (SPAdes) (version 2) | ecosystem: Environmental > Aquatic > Non-marine Saline and...
CGACAGGAAACGTGAGCGGAGGCGAGGATATTGGCGGGCTCGTCGGATACAGCAGTGGCCCGATAAACAAATCGTATGCGACAGGAAACGTGAGCGGAGACAGTAGGAATGTTGGTGGGCTCGTGGGACACAACCGGAGAGGCACGGTTGAGAACTCGTATGCGACAGGAAATGTTAGCGGAGGCGAGAATGTAGGTGGGCTCGTGGGATCTAACGATTATGGCACTGTGTCCAACTCGTATGCAATCGGCCTCGTGAATGGGGAAAATGATATAGGCGGGCTCGTTGGAAGAAATCGTGAGATAGTGTCAAATTCATATTCAACCGGTAATGTGAGCGGGGACGACGAAGTAGGCGGACTGGTCGGATCCAACGATGGAGATGTAAGTACTTCTTTTTACCACGAAGATAATCCAAGATGTGATGTTGAAGGATATGGAAGTCTGCCCTTGAGCTACGATGAATTTGGTTCGATAAGTACTTTTGAGTCTGTTGGGTGGAATATTGAGATGGTAGAAACTGATCGTGATAAACCTTTCCTCTCTTGGGAGAAAGGTGAAGCGAATTCCACCTGGCATATCAAGGAAACAGAACAGACTCACGATCTTACCATCGATATAGAAGGAGAAGGCGATACTGAACCTCCTGAAGGCACTCACACTTATTACGAACACGGAAAGATAGTTATCGAGGCTATCCCTGATGAAGATTGGTACTTCAAAGAGTGGACAGGTGATTATGAAGGGGCGGAAGAAAAGATAAACATCACTATGGACTCTGAAAGGCAGATAACAGCTCATTTCGTAGAGTACCCTAGAGAGATAAATGATTGGTATGAACTCGACGATTTTGTTAGGAACGATCTAGACGGTGGATACTCCTTGATGAAAGACTTAGACGAAGATACTGAAGGCTACGATGAACTTGTTGATAGGGATAAGGGATGGGACCCCATCGGTAGTGAAGAATCTCCCTTTACTGGCTCTTTCGACGGAAACGGGCACGAAATAAGCGACCTTTACATAAACCATCCTGGAACGAGCAATGTGGGACTGTTTGGATATATCGAGAACGGAGAATATAATCCACTAGTTGAGAACGTTTCTCTTGTTGATATTAATGTCACAGGAGACAGGTATGTTGGAGGATTGATCGGTTATAATGGAGGAAGTAGTGAGATCAGAAATTCTTCTTCAACTGGTAATGTCACAGGAGACAGGTATGTTGGAGGATTGATCGGTTATAATGGAGGAAGTAGTGAGATCAGAAATTCTTCTTCAACTGGTAATGTGACAGGAGAACTTTATTTAGGAGGTTTGATCGGTTATAATGAAAATGGCGTGATTACTAATTCTTCCTCAAATAGTGATGTGACAGGATCTGGGTTGGTAGGAGGACTAGCGGGAATAAACGAAGGAACAATCAAACAAACCTACAGCGATGGAACAGTAATAGCAGACTTCTCACAAATCGGAGGACTAGTAGGAAGAAACGATGGATTAGTAACTAACACATATACCCACACAACAGTAAACGGAGATAAAAGAACAGGTGGGCTAGTAGGACTCAACTCCGACGGAAATATAGAAAACTCATACTCTACAGGCACAGTAACAGGAGAAGAGAACGAAACAGGTGGACTAATCGGCGATAACGAAGGAAACGTATCCAATAGCTATTGGGATATCGAAACCAGCGGAATAACTGAAGAAGAATGCGCTAGTGGTGCTGGTGATGGACTAACCACAGACGAAATGACAGGAGACGATGCCGAAATAAATATGGAAGGCTTTGACTTCGAGAAAGTCTGGAACACAGTCTCAGATGATTATCCGGAACTCCAGTGGAAGGAAGAGGAAGTTATAATGGAAATAGAACCAGAGGATGGAGCTACGGATGTCGAACTCGGTCCTGACATGGGGACAAACCTCAGTGTAAAGTTGAATCATCCTGAAGATAAAGATATGGATGTTACCTTCTACGGTAATGAGAGCGGTGAACCGTTAGAGATGATAGGCGAAAATACGAGTGTGGCGAGTAGAGATTATGCAAATATTACCTGGGACGGCCTTGAAGAAGGTACAGAATATGAGTGGTACGTCGAGGTTAAAGATGATGAAGGAACGATTTACGTGTCTCAAGTATGGACATTCACCACTATATCTGAATAGAGAAAATGAAAGAGGAAGGTAGGGAAGATGGACATAAAAAAAATAAAGATGGGGCGGATAGGAGCGTTGATCACGATAGGGATTCTTGTGTTCTCTCTTTTATTACCACTGACAGTAGCTCAGCCTCCTTCTCCAGATGAATTTTATGGGGAACTTACCCTCAATGGATTCCCCGCTCCAGAAGGAACTGAACTCCAAGCCCGGATAAACGATGTGGCGAGAGGTAATCATACTAGTGAGCAAATAGGATACTATGGGGACGAGTACGGACCGTATTTCGATGTGATAGGAACCGAAGACGATGTTGGAGAACCAATTGTATTTTACATGAAACTTGATGAAGAATGGATAGAAGTTAATACGACAGATCCGGAGGATGTCACTTTCTCCTCAGGATTTGGGAGAGAAGAGGTAACTCAACACTACACGCGAGGGATGCCGGTCACGGTCACAGCACCTGACCATCAAGTAGAAGAAGAACAACAAAATTATACCTACGAATATGTGGTAAGTAATGAAGGCGATCACAAAGATAATTATACTTTGGATGTGAGTAGTTCGGAAAGTAACTTTACAGCCGAGGCCCCCCAATATGTAACTGTTGATGGAGAGGACAGCGAGACCGTTGAAGTAGAGGTGACTATCGAAGAAGAGGCGGATTATGGCGATAGTGCTGAGATTCTTCTAAATGCAACCAGCAAACATGAGCCTTACCCGAGTGATGAAGACTCTATGATAGTAACCTATGAAGACGTAGTTACATATGACCTGACGATAGATACTGACAGAGAGTCTTATGATCGAGGAGATACAGTGGAGATTTCAGGCACGGCAGAGCTAGATGATGGAACCCCTATCACCTATCAAACCGTGCATATCGAGATCACTCGAAACGGAGTTCCAAGGGTTTTCAACACTCAAACTGATTCAGAGGGTAAATATCACTACAATTTTACCCATTCGGGTGGAAAAGGAGGTGAGTATACGGCTGAGGCTATCCTCTCTTACGAAGGCATCACAGAAAGGCAGGAAACCTCATTCATCGTACACGCTCTAGAACTAGAACCTCAGGAGATAGATTTAGATATGGTTCCAGAGAGTGAGGAAGATATTCAGTTCACGGTGAGTAATATAGGATCGACCAGTTTGACGGGGATCTCTTCTGAAGTGAAGGATGAAGATCTACCAGATGGTATAACCACTACATTAGAGACTGAAGAGATGGAGGAAGACTTGGCACCCTATGAGAACACGCATTTCACCCTCAAAGTAGATGTAGGACAGGTGGACCCTCAGGAATTTTCCTTTACAGTTCACGTTTCAACCGACCAAGGTTCAGAGCAAGAAGGAGAAGTAGAGGTGACTTTACATCCAAAGGAGCCTAAAGGTGAAGTCGATCCTGAGGATATAGACGTGAGTTTAAATCCGGGTAGTTGGACTTTTGAGGAGATATCCGTTCGGAATGAAGGTAAAGAAAAATGGGAGGATATCTATCTAACATCACCTGAACTATCTTGGATAAATATCGCCCAGTCTAGAGAGGTCGGGGATTTGTTCCCGGGTGAAGAGAAAGTGTTGGAGATCGATATCAGTCCACCGGAAGACCAGCCTTTCGGTACTTATACAGATGATTTCGTAATAGAAAGTTCTAATCATCAAGATATGTCTGTAGATTTGACTGTTAAGGTAACGGACGCTAGCGAGGGCGATATCCTTGTTCATGTGGTTGATCAGTTTGGAAGAGATGTTAATGAAACCAAAGTTACTATGACCAGTATGGTGAACCCTGGGCAGAGTTTTACCCAGACAACAGGCGAAGATAGTTCTCAAACCGTCTTTGAGAACCTGTCTATCGAGCCTTATGAGCTAAGAGCAGATCCAGCGGAGCACGATGCAGTTACAGATACGGTCCTACCTGAGCCTGGAGTGAAAAGAACGGAGAAGGTCGAAATAGAGGTGGACGTGGTTTCAAAGAATTTAGAAGTCATAGAAACAGATGAGGGGGAAACGGTTTACATTGAATTGGATTTAGAATTTGATACCGATATTAAACCTCCTGCTCTCATCACATCTCCCCGGATATTGGAACATAGCACCAGACCTGGAGGGACTATACCTACTCAGTTCAAGCTTAGGAATGTGGGATTGGCTAGGGTTGAGGACGTGCAGCTGGAGACGGAAGGAAATTTGAATATGACCCTAGAACCAGATGAAGTAGGAAGTGTAGAGGCTGAAGAAGGTGAATGGATCGGGATCAAGATCAACATACCAGATGAGGTGAAATTTGGAGAGTCTTTCTATGATAATATAACGATGGAGGGAACCTATACTTATGTAGACGATGGAGAAGAAAAGCAGGGTACGGCCAAAACTGTCCTTCCAGTTCAGGTGAACATCCGTCCTTACGGCCACCTTGAGATCGTTCCTCCAGCCATCACACAAATAAACACCTATGACATGGAAATTTGGGAAGACGAAAATTTAACGGAACTTTTGAGTAACAAAACGAAATTCTACAAATTTTTGGATGAATATCCGGAAAATAAAACTCAGAGCCATATTGTAAGAAATGTGGAGGAGAAGCCAGTTTGGGTATCTAATGACGTGAGGGGGATAGTGTTCAATGAAATGCAGAGGTATAGGGATATTATAGCGTATTCCTTGCAGGCGATAATGAAGGAAGTCTTGATGGGATCTATTACTACTGTTGCAGGCTCTTTGTCTCCAATGGTAGAAACCGGATTGACTATGTTTGGTGCGATATCGAATGTTAAGGAAAACTTGGATATGATCCGAAAACAAGCAGTATGGGAAAATGAAGGAGAACCAGACGAATGGAGAGATAATGGTTTTCCCGATGATTGGGAGAAACATTTAGAAGAGGAATGGGAAGAAGGCGAACACTATGCTATCATGAGTGGAGAATTTGGAGAGGATAGAGAAAAAATTACAGAAATTAAACCAGGCGAGTATGAACCTCTCGACATTTGGGGCATTCCTGAGGCTCCTACAGCAATCGACCCTCTAATACCGATCAATCATTGGGAAGGTGAAGTGATTTTCCAGGGAGTCTGGGAAGAGGAATGGACAGACAGGTTTGATGATAAAGGTCACCCATATGATATCCCCGTTGAAGTGTTTGAGATAGGCGAATATAATGTCTCAATTGGTGGACCAGGCGATGGGGGAGGAAGTTGGGATAGTTCAGAGACTACCTCGGAACCACCCGAACCGCGCATGAATATTAGTGTATCTCCTAGAACCCAGAACGGTCTCCAAGGAGAGAATCTGAAATATAATGTAGATGTGAGAACTCGAGGATCAGTACCTGATACCTATGACCTCACATTTGATAGCTCGTGGCCCGCCGAATTGGAGGATCAGACAATTTCTAGTAAGCAAAGGACTGAACTCACTGTGCAGATACCGGAAGATGCCGAGCATCATGACGAAGATGTCGTCGAGATAACCGCGACAGGAGTAAACGATAATGAGTGGGAAGATACCTCTTCCGTCAGGGCAATTTGTTCTATATCGCCTCGAGTTCAGTTGATTCCAGACGAAAAGGAAGGCTACAATCCAGGTGATACGATCAACTATGATGTAGACGTGAAGAACTTGGCCGGGGTGTCAGATACTTATTCATTAAATGCCGAATCGGAATGGGAAACTGAATTTGAAGAAACCTCTCTGGAAATTGAACCAGGAGAGGTCAAAACCACTGAATTAAGTGTCACAATCCCAGATGATGCAGAATATGGGGACGAAGAAAAAATTACTGCAGAAGCAACTTCGGCAATTACTCCTTCTGCATCAGATAAAAATAATTCGACCGCCCGTCTAGTCTCAGTGATAAATCTGATCCCTGAAGAAAGATATGGCGAGCGTGAAGAAAATCTCACATACTACGCAGAGGTGTCCAATCCACATGGAAGTGAAGAAGACTTCGACCTCTCGGTTGAAAGCAATTGGTCTGTAGATCTTTGGAGAGAAAAAATAACTTTAGGACCACGGGCTAGCAAGTTTGTTGGTCTAACGGTTGAACTCCCAGAAGAGGGTGAGATAGGGGACGAGGAAGATGTAGAAATAATAGCTCAATTTTCTGAAAAAGAGGCAAAAGATACTGCTACAGCGGAGATAACTGAAACAATAACTGCTACAGCGGAAATACAGATTTCTCAGGAGGCTGTAGTAGAAAGAGACGCATTTATTGCAGAATTGAGTATTACAAACGATGATATCGATCCACTGGAAGATGTTTACATGAACTTTACAGTATTGGACGATGAAGGGAATGAGGTAGAAGATCTGTTCTATATCAGTGATCCTGAGTTAACAGGCATCGATAGAATAGACGGTAATGGCACTCTAGATCCTGGAGAGGATGCTTCTGCGGCTTGGACATTGGTCCCAAGTCTAGATGCAGCTGGAAGTGAACCTGAAAAATATGAGGTGAAGGCAGAGTTGAATTACAATTTAGCCGGTCACAAGCAAACTTGGAGCGGTAGAGAAAGCTTTGAGGTGCATCCTCAACCAGAGATATCACTTGAGTACTACATGCCAGGGGAGATTGTCAAAGACGTGCCTTTCTTCCTGGCAGTTATGGCGAAAAATGAGGGCGACGGAACAGCAGAGAATTTGAGGATCAGATCTTCTTTCCCAGAAATAATCGATAATCCTTCAGGTATACCACTAGAGTTCGATATCGAAGGTTCCTGGGCTGATGGTTCCTATCAGGAAGATGATCTAAAAGTGGATCTTGGGGACATCGACCCCGGGGGGGTTTCTGTCGGTGCTTGGAAGATGACTTCCAGCATGAGTGGAGAGATATCAGGATTCGAAGGTGAGTTAAATTACACTATGGTCGAAGGAGAGAACAATTCGGTTTTTAAAAGCATAGAGACTAACATCATCCATCACCGAGGGGCTCTAATCGGCGACGTCAACGATGTTTTACATGATTTACTCGCTGATTCTAAGGATGATGGAGTACCAGATCATATCTTGGATATGGAAACAGGAGTGAGTGTATCAGTTAGTGAAGTTGATGGTGAAATCGTAAAAGAACCCTCTATTGAAGACCCTGTTGCTGAGATTGAGAAGGAAACCGAAGAGGGTTGGACTTACACCGCTGTATCTGATCCATTAAACAATGCAGTGAATATATCTGAGGTGCTCCTACTCAACAGTACAGAGGAGATGGATTCCTCGAGATACTGGCTGGAGGACGGAAAGATACATCTTATCGACGATGGAGAGACCACGGATTACTCCATCCAATACGAGGATATTGACGAAGTTGTGGTCTCAGTCTCACCTAGTGAGGTCTCTGCGGCACCAGGAGAAAGCGCATATTTCGACATATCGGTAAAAAATATGGGAGATTCTCAAGAAACTTTTGATTTAGAGGCTACTGTTGATACAGAGTGGAACTTAGAAATCACACCGGAAGAGCTGGAAATAGCTGAAGGAGAAACAGAGATGGCAAATTTAACCGTAAAGATTCCAACAGATGTTGGAGAGCTTACAGAGGAGAAGATAACTGTTTCCGCAACCTCCGATGAAATATCAGATAGTGATTCTTCGAGTCTCCAACTTACAGCTCCGGAAGGAGAGTTAGAAATAAAGACTTTGCCTAGTGAAATCAATTCAGGGGAATCTTTTGATTTAGAAGTCATAGCTCAGGATGAAGACGGGAACAACTTCGGTGGTCTGACTCTAGAAGGATTTAGCGTCACTTCGGATAAGGACGATCAGGTTTACTTTGAATCGACGATGACTCTAGATGAAGAAGGAAGATACCTTGCTGAAGGAATAGATGATATTATCACTCCAGGCGAACACAGTGTAATTGTAGGGGCTAAGGGATTCACTGAAGATTCAGAGAAACTTAGTGTAGATCCCATAGAACTCACCTTCAAAGTTGTAGATGAAGATGAAGAACCTATTGAAGGAGCTCATGTTGAACTTGTAGGAGAGGAGATAAAAGAAACCGATGAAGACGGTAATGTGAGCTTTGAAGTAGCATCTAGTGAATATGAATATATAGTCGGTAAAGAAGGATATGTCACTGTAGAAGGAAAAATCGAGGTTCCAGATCATGATGTTGAAGAAAAGGTGATACTATATGATCACCCAGAGATCGAAACAAGAAAAGTTGAGAATATAACTACTGATTCAGCTAAGCTTTACGGTGAAGTGACAGAGCTTGGCCCGGAAGAAAGCGTTGAAGCCTTTTTCAGATATCGGGAGAAAGGAGACGAGGCTTGGATGGAAACAGATGCTCAGACCATGGAGGAGGAGAAGGAATTCTCATACGAAGTAACAGGTTTAGATGATGATACTGAATACGAGTTCAAGGCTGTCATGGACTGGGAACAAGATGAAGAAGTAGGAGAGATCAAAACTTTCATCACGCTTCAGGATCCAACCTTCGAGGTTATAAATCTAGAAATTGACCCCGACGAGGTTTATACAGATGAAAACTTTAGTGTAGCGGCAGAGGTAAAGAATCACGGTGATGTTGAAGGTGAGTACACGGTGACGTTCTACGAAGAAAGTAAGAATATTGGTGAAGATACAGTGGATGTACCAGCGGGAGAAAACAGGACAGCTTCGATGGAACACAGCATAGATGAGTCCGGAACTTATGAGATATCGGTTCATGATCCCTACGAGGATGAATATTTGATTCAAGAGGTTGAGGTTTATGACTTACCTCACGTAGAGACTGACGATGCGACAGATATAACAGTAGATTCAGCAAAGCTTCAGGGAGAGGTAACAGAGATAGGTCATGAAGAGGAAGTAGAAGCGTTCTTTAGATATCGAGAGGAAGGTGAAACTGACTGGATAGGAACAGAGAAACAAGTTATCGAGGATGAAGTAGAATTTGACGAATTAATAGATGATTTATATGATAATGTGACATATGAGTTCAAGGCGATAATCGAGTGGGATGGAAAAGAAGATACGGGAGATGTCTTAGAGTTCACTACTCTTCAGGACGCAACCTTTGAAGTGACGGATTTAACGGTCGAGCCCGATGAGCTGTATTATGATTATGAGGAATTTACGGCAGAAGCTGATGTATACAATCACGGAGATGTAGAGGGAGATTATACTGTAGAATTTGAGATGAACGGTGAAAAGATAGGTGAAGATACAGTAACGGTGCCGAGTGAAGAGACTGTAACTGCGGAGATAGATTACACGCCTGAAGAGGCGGATACAGGTGAGAGGACAGTATCGGTAGAGGATCCGTATGATGGAGAACTGACAGAAGATGTGTACATCTCAGAGCATCCTGACGTGCTAACCGACTCGGTTGAAGAGGAAGTATATGAGGCCGAGCTTTACGGTGAAGTCGAGGATATCGGTCTTGAGGCAGAAGTCACCGCGTACTTCAGGTGGAGAGAGACAGACGAAACTGAATGGACTGAGACTGAAGAGCAGACGATCACCGAGGAGGAGATGTTCGATGAATTGATAGATGGTTTGGAAGATGATACCGAGTACGAATTCAAGGCAGTCATGGAATGGGAGCATGATGAGGAAGTTGGCGAGGTGATGAAGTTCACTACACTCAAAGATGCGACTTTTAGGTTGGATAATCTTGTGGTTGATCCCGCTGAGGTTTATGTAGATTCAGAATTCAACATAGAAGTAGAAGTGGAGAATGTAGGAGACATTGAAGGCGAATACACTGCAGATTTCTATAAAGAGGGTGATTGGATTGGCGAGGATACCGTTGAGGTGTCTGCGGGAGATACAAAGATAGCCTCTATCACTCACAGCATCGCCGAGACAGGAATCTATGAGATATCTGTTGAGGATCTTACAGCAGAAGTAACGGTTTCGTATTATCCCGCCGTCGAAACTAATCCAGCCTCAGATGTTGAGACCGAATCCGCAGTATTGCAAGGAGACGTAGTAGAGATCGGCTTGAATGACGAAGTCGATGCGTACTTCAGATATAGAGAGTTAGGTGAGGAGTCTTGGATAGAAACTCCAGTTCAAACCTTGACCGCTGAGCAAGATTTTGAAGAGGAAATAATAGGTCTAGACGATGACAAGACCTATGAGTTCAAAGCCGTGATTGAATGGAATGGTGAGGAAAATCTAGGAGAGATACTGGAATTTACGACCCTCAAGTCGGCGACCTTTGAAGTTGATATAGATTATCCAACAGAAGGTGATGAAATCCTTGAGGGTGAGAGAGTTACGGTAGAATTCACAGTCGAAAACACAGGAGACCTTGAAGGGACACAGACCATCGTTTTCAGGGTAAATGATGATGAAGAGGATACTATGGAAATGACCATAAGATCAGGTGAGAGCGAAGACGGTGAATTTGAATGGGAAGTTGAAGACGATGAGGATTACGAACTCGAAGTTGCAAGCGAGGATACTTCCGATTCAGTGATGGTAACAGTAGAAGAGGAGGAAGAAGATGGATGGTTGGAGATTCCAGGATATACTTTGGCTATCTTGTTATCGGCAGTGTTCATAGCCGTGGCGATCTACAAAAAGAAGAAATGGTGAATTACAACCAAGCGAGTAAAGAAAACCTCTTACCTATTTATATATTATTTTTCTGATTGTAGACCTAGAAGGAATTCGAGAAATTTACCATTGAATTGGTGTTAAAATCCCCGTTTAGTTCTTCTTTTTTCACGGGCTTCTATTAGGTCTTTTTCGTTTCACTGAGGAAAAGCCGCTTTCCTATACATACGAGACAAAAATCCCCTGTTCCTTTCTTCTTTTGTGTAAATTCGCTAGATATTTGAGGAAAAACCACTCAAAGCCATCTTCATCTAAGACTTCATCTAGATGGGA